>Ga0099825_1000184_pt1 | contig 53521 bp, 26 predicted proteins | sample SiratroredBW_FD_76838 | JGI IMG/M metagenome (GOLD analysis project Ga0099825, IMG submission 76838) | Root nodule microbial communities of legume samples collected from California, USA - Siratro red BW | ecosystem: Host-associated > Plants > Roots > Nodule | place: USA: California | collected...
ATATATATATAAAAATAAATAAAACTCTTTTTAATATATATATATATATATATATATATATATATATATATATATATATATATATATATATTATATTTTGAAAATAATTTTTAATAAATAAATTTAAAATATAATTAATTGTCATGAATTATATTACATAAAATAATGATATGCAATAATATTATAAACATATTTATACAAAATCACATTTTTAAATTATATTTTATTATAATAGTAAATTATTTCTATAAAAATTTAAATATATGCACCTAACTCATAAAGCAAAAAAAATTGAAATTTGTGTAAGGGATAAAAATGCTCCACAAAGACCTTACCGCATATATTATTTATATTTTGTGAGGGATGGTGTGAGAGAAAGTTGCTGCTATGAACGAATGTTCATTATAAGAAAAGTGTCTAAAAATATTTTTTTTTTATGAAAATTAAGAAAAAAGTGTCGCAAAAAAATATTTTGCATCTAAAAAAATTTAAAAAGAAAAAATGATTTCTATCACAAAATTCATGTATTATGTATACAACAGATTAATTGTGCACAGTGACGAAATTTTTAGCAGCAGAAATAATCATCACAAATTATGAATCCATTGGGAATATCATCACAAATTACGAGGAATTTTTTGTCACTGTTTTTGTTTTTTCTTATTATTGCTTATTGATTATTGAGCGGTTTATCTACATCTCAAAGAAATCATTAATACAATCATCGATTTAATCTCAAATGCATAAAAAAAATTTATGATACATTGGAATTGTATGACATATGATCTCGTACCATTATTTACATATGTTAGATCTTATTTACAATTTGGCATAAAGATCTATTTTAGTCTGTTGATCTTTATTTCCTCTAAGTTTTGAATTTTGTAAACATTGCAATCAGTTAAAAAATATTTTAAATATAATTTCTAAGATAATTATAGTAAATTAGTTTATGTGATAATTTTATAATTGACTAATAGTGTAAAAAATGTTTACATTATCTATGTATTTCAATTAAATTCTTTAAAAAATTTATGCCCCTATCCTTTTGAAATTGCTATAGAAAGGTAGGCTTCCAAAGATATTAATAAACAACTCTCATTGTTCATAGTACTTAACAACACTGAATATCTCATGGTTAATTATATTCATCAATAATATTCATATTTTGCATCTATAAATTTGCACAAAATGGAAACTAAGTACTTCAAAATAGGAGAAATTCTTAGTATACCAAACTGAGGAACTTCATTTATTTCAAGAAGGATCTTTTCTACCATTAAGCAAAGCCAACAGTGAGAAAGATGCCAAATTGAAGTTTCCCTTTATTACATCATTCAATATTCCTTTACCTTTCCACATTTCACCTAACCCTTTTGTGCTTCAAATGATTTCAGCACTGTCTCTGTATCACCATGTTTGGCAAAGTAGTGAGAGTTGAAGTCCTTGTATTTGAAGGCCTTAAAAATTGGAGGGTGATGTTCATCAGTGAGAGCTTTTGCTGGCTCTATGATACATTCATCTGAAGGAGCAACAAAGAAAGCAGCAGAGGTACGTGCATCATGTGAATTTGTCACAGCACGGTGCTCAGCACTTATTAGCTTTCCATTACTTATTACCTGTATTCCAATGTAACACATCAACAAAATTTTTTTCTACCAAGTTTAATGAAAGGAATTACTACTTGAAAATATAATGAAAATATAAGTAGAAACTATTACCAACTGAACTTTAAGTCTAACTAATTTTATAAAACTGACTTTTATGGTGAGGTTTATAATTATTTATAAAGTATTAAAAGATTTTTTTTAGTTAGTGAGACTATATATTTAAGGATACACCGATAATAGTTGGGTTGATAGGTTTAACAACCTTGCTAGAATAGGCTTTGATACAATATTCTATTAAAAGTGAACTTTAAGTTTAATTCAATTTTACAAAATCAGCTTTTAAGAGAAGGTTTACACTTATTTATAAAATATTAAAAGACCTTTTCTCTCGTCTATACAGGATCCTTAACAAAAACATATAAAGTTTATAACACAATATTATTTTATATTTTATGTATGTGTGTTTCTCCGTCATATTATTTATCACATCTCAAATTTTCTTGATTGATGAAAGTGTTTGATGATGGATTAAGAGAAATGTACCTGCAACTGGTAGCCTATGTTTATCACAAATGCATTGGGAATAGGCTCAACTGCGATCCAGTTTCCATCCTTGAAAACTTGAAGGCCATATACATGATCTTGGAGTAAAATGGTTATGAGATTAGGATCTGAGTGCTTAGTTATTCCCAGTGCCAAACTTGGTTCGGGGCATGGGGGATAATGATTAATTGAAAAAAGTACAGAACCAGTGAGATCGTTCTCAAAATATCCACTCTCTAGACCAAGCCCTTCACTTATCAAACTCAAGATCCTAGAAGCCAACATCTTTACTTCAACTGAAAACGACCCAACACACTCCCTGCAAAAGATGAACCAGACTACTGTAGAAGACAAATCTTTTAAATATTTACACAAATATTTGTAATAATCCTATACTAGTAACTAGTTGATTGAATAGAACTTTTGAATTTGAATGCAGCAAAACCATTCCTCAACTCAAACAAAATAAGACAATATTTCATTTGAACAAGTCAAAAGAATTTTTGTTTTGTTTCAAATGAAAAGGTTCAACTTTTATGATTCCCACTTTCATTTACCTGTATCTAGTTGGATTTTCAGGCCAGAGGTGTTGCCACTTCTCCAAAGGATGACAAGGGTGCCTAAAATTGTCTCTCCACAGATGAACCTTTTCAGTTGCATAATTGACACTGCTAGTGAACATCTTGCATGTCTTGGAAGGATCATCTGAACACAGTTTCTGCTTTTCCTCTTCGGGCATCTCAAATAACTCCTTGAAAACACTTCTTGCTTCGTTCATTACATTCTCTGAAATTCCATGATTGATAACCTGCTCTCATCATACATATAATGATATAACTTTCCATGAAACATTACCATACCACATAACATGTTCAATAATCTATAAATGTTCAACTTCAGCCTAGGAAATCTTAATCTTTACCGAAAATAATATCATAATAGTAATAAAAAAAAAGTAATCATTATCTGAACCTGAAAGAATCCAAACTCCTCAGAAGCCTTGATAATTTTCTGAATTGTGTTGGTTCTATCACCATTTTGTGCACTGAGATCAATCACAGAAATTTTGCTGCTAAAGGGGATTTTGAGGTCTCCTGGTCTTAATTCTGGTGGGAATATGTAGTCCTCAGGGAGAGATTCATGATTGAGCCGGCTTGAAAGAAGTTTATCCATCTAATTTAGTAGCTTGGTTGTGTTTCACCAGTGAGACTAAAGCCAAAACTGGATTGGGATCTTGATGTTGAAGAGGAACAAGAAAAATACATGTCGTGAATTTCTAAATCCTTTTGACTCTACGTGATGAAAATGTTGATCCCATCAAGTACATTAGATTATATGCCAATGCTTTGAAACGAAAATTTATAACGATTGATTTAACCAATGAAGTGTATATTGAGACCTAACGTGTAAAAACTATTAACATGATTCATTCTTTATTTTTTCAGAGAATCATTTGCCGGCTGTCTAATTTTAAAACACTATTATTTCCTGTGTTCGGTAGTAAATCAGAAACACCTCTGATTTTTTTGGGTCCACGATTGATATTTGATACCTAAATAATATAGTATTTTTGTATAAGGCTTAGAAAATTATCTCAAGAAGATGTTTCTCAAGCTACCAGACTTTTGTTTGGCCGGCCCAACCCATATTAAATTGAAGATAAACAAGAACAAAGTGCTGGTGTTAAATGATAATGATTGAAAACTTGAGACTCTAATAAAAAAAATTTGAAAGTCAGTGACTGTTATTACTACAAATCTTACCACTCAATCAGATATTATCTCATCATTAGAAGAGTGTGTGAAAGCCATTGGCAGTGTGAAGTTGTTCCTAATAAATGTAATAATGTATGATTAAGGGATAACATGAAATACTTTGCATTGTGTAAACGTTGAATCCAAACAAAGATGTAGTAAAAAGTTTGTCCCCCTAGAAACTGTGCTAAAAGAAGAATAGTTACACAAGAGAAGCCCTGTGCGCATGATGTGTCATAATTTTTCATATCTTTTATGTTAATAGTGAAGGATGAATGTGATCTGATAACATGTTGAGTGATTAATTGTGGGGTGGTAGGGCCATCAAAGACACGTATCAGATGTGATCTGACCAGTGAGATTGAGGAGGAGGCAAGGTTCATATAAGATAAAAGAGAAACCTCCAAGAATAAGTAACCGATTGAAAAAGAGACCAAAACATGCTACAAATATTGACCCCTCGTGCTTCTCTTCATGTCACAACTTGTTTCTTTTCCTTCTAATTAATCACCACATGTGTCTTAGCCTGTTACTTAGAACTAATCCATTTCTTCTTTAATAGCTTTTACACTTTCCTCAAGTCTTCTTTGACTGATAACATCCACTAATATAATATTATCATTTCTCTTATTAATGTAATTCACTTACTAGCATGGCTTTTTTAACTTTGACAACATTATTTTTTATTCTTTACTTAGCTAGATCATTTGTGTTAACATGGTGTGACTAGACTAACAGATAAGATTAACCTTTGATCCTAATCTATATTCAACCAAATAAAAAAAGGTAACTACGTTAGTCAAACCTATTTATGAAGTCATTCCCATCTCTCATTCACATCTTTGCTTATGGCACTGAACAAGAACCACTCCTACAACAACAGGCTTGGATATGAAGCTCTCCCACCCATCAAAGCCCAGGCTGAAACACTCCAACCCCCACAACAACCTGCTTCATCAGACTATGCTTTTCCTATATTTGTTATTGTTGTGCTCAGTATCTTGGCCACAGTTTTGTTGCTCCTCAGCTACTTCACTTTCTTAACCAAATACTGCTCAAACTGGCGTCAAGTTAACCCAATGAGATGGCTTTCCCTCCTGCGAATGCGACACAATGAGGATCCCTTCATAGCATTCTCTCCTGTTATGTGGAACCGAGGGCTTGATGAATCTGTCATCAGAGGAATCCCAACGTTTCAGTTCATAAAAGGAGAAGAAGGTGGGGACCAAAGTGTGTATGGCTGTGTGGTTTGTTTGGCTGAGTTTAAGGAACGTGATGTGCTAAAAGTTCTTCCCAACTGCAACCATGCCTTTCATTTGGACTGCATTGATGTGTGGCTTCAGGCCAACTCCAATTGCCCACTTTGCAGATCAAGCATTTCAGGCAACACACACTGTCCATTGGACCATATCATAGCTCCAAGCTCTTCTCCTCAGGATTCTCAGTTGCTCTCCAATATGGGTAGTGATGAAGATTTTGTGGTTATTGAACTGGGGGGAGAGCCTGGAGCAGTACTTCCACAGGTGCAACAAGAGAGGAATGACTCAAGGGGAAGCTTGGCACATAGAAACCACTCTACGAGGAAGGTGGAGCACTTGAAACCAAGGAAGTGCCACCATGTTTCCATCATGGGAGATGAGTGCATTGATATCAGAAAAAAAGATGACCAGTTTTTCATTCAGCCAATTAGAAGATCTTTCTCAATGGATTCAGCACATGACAGACAAAATTACTTGGATGCTCAAGTCATAATACAACAAAACGGGCATCAGAATGAGGCTAGTGCCAGTGAGTATTGTAACAGCAGATGTAGAAGAGCATTCTTCCCATTTTGTTATGGAAAGGGATCCAAAAATGCAGTTCTTCCTTTGGAAAATGACGTTTAGTGTGAGAAGGTTTTCCTTTCTTTTTCATCTCTTTCGTTTTTTGGACAAAACCTAGATGCAGTTATAAAAATATGTTGTTCTTCCATCAGAATTGGAGTTTGTGTTTTTTTCTACTTTCAGTCATCAAAATGGAGATCTTCAAGTTTGGTTGGCTTGGTCATCAAAACGAAGCAAAGATCTTTGAATCTGAGTGGTGAAAATTGGCAGAAGCAAATGCTGAGTGTAGAGTGACTTTTGCAATGATAGTGACTTAGTGAGTCTGACAGTGGAATTGTTGTGAAAAAGAAAAGCAGAAAGCCTTGCTTTTAGAATTAGTAATTAGTACCTTGCTTAAATTGCAAGGCGTGGGCATTTTTTTCTTTTCTAAAGTTTGGTTTTACTCTCAGATGAATGTAAATGATTGTTAGCAGTGTATCACTTTCACACTCATTGTTTTCACTGGGTAGACTAGTACTTGGGAATTATAATTCCGGGTCCTTCTTTTCTGCATGCTATGATGCCCATTATTCCATTTCCTTTATTTGATTTGAGTGTATTGTATTTGGGTCCTGAAAATGTGTATGGGGGTAGAACAAGCAAGCATGTGTTATAAGTAGAAGCCATTTATTGGAAGCCAGAGAGCATAGGGACCCAGGCAATGAGCAACCATAAGTAGCAGCATGAGAAATGTCTTTTGTGGAAATTATCACTAATACTACCTTTTTGCCTCATTGCAATCATATGGACAGAGGGCAACTGCATGATACAGCATTAAATGTAGCTTAATTTTTAGCACTATGGTTGCTATTCACCCTTTGTCCTTGTCCCTTTATAGCTCCTAACCACTCTCTCCCCATGGCTAGGCGTTAGTGATCTTTTGAAATGTCACAACTTTTCTGGAATGTTGCAGGCAGCTCATTTATGCCAGAGATATCAGCCAGGAATCAAAAATCTGCAATCCTACTGTTATAAGGATACTCATACAAAATAACTAAGGACTTGAATTTTTCTTCTAATAATATGTAAATAGTACTCATGGTTCCATGAAGCTTTGCCATTTACAATATGTTCTGCAAACACCATTGATGAATACTTCTTCTGGTACTTGTTCACCATCTGTTAAAAAATTATTACACATAGTAAGTCCATTTTAATATCCTTCTTCGTGCTTATTCTCTGTTATGATCGCCCTCGTTTGAAAGTTGAAACGTCACTGAGCAATTTAGAAGAAACAGGAATCAATATTCTAAATGCGTGTAATCCCAGTCCCTTCCAAAAGGGTATTCATCAAATCAACAAGATTCGATAAATTCAACTATTCAAAGCAACAGACATGTTTTGATGTTTTTATCACTAAATTCAAACTAAACTAATTAGAATTTACTTAATTCTCATTCTTCAACTTCATCCAAGAAGATGATTAATCAACTATTTTTCAAACATCTAAATTCCTACATTTTAAGATTGAATATTTAACTTTTATTTTCATCCTTTTCTATTTTTTTTATATTTTATCTAGCATTACCAAATATCTTAATTGTCAAGTTTATTATATAACATTTTATCATATTTTAGAAAGAAAAAAATTACGAATCAAATATTTTTACCTTACACTGAAATTAAATTAAAAAAAGTATATAGAAACAACCAATAAGATAAATACTTTACAAAAGTTAATGTATTATTTTATCACAATCCAATAACTTGAACCAAATCAACATATCAATACAAAAATATTCAAACTCCAAATCAAATCAATCAAATTAAATACCATCAATTCAAATATAATTTTACTCCAAAGTAAAACCAATATAACCAACCCATGAACACTAGCCAACATTATAAAACAACTAGCGAATGATGTATATTATTTGAAGAGGAATTTCCATAATATTAGTGACAAACAACTGAGAACTGACTTAGAATTTAAAAGAAAAATAAAATCTAAATGGTATGATGGAAAATCCAAAATATATATGATTGAGGTATAACAACTACTTAATTTCAGGAATTACCCCACAAATCTGTGAGGAAGACTCAAAACTGGTAAAGTTACCAACATCATAGAAGTTCATTACAATAAGGAATGGTATTGTGAAAAGGGAAGTCTTCTAAAGTGCTGGGGATTTATGTCATGATTCCAGCTTGGAGTTCCTGGATATTGCAGGCGTTTTCCCTAACGGCAAAGCCTTCATAGGAAGCTCATTTTCAGAGGGACCATGGGCCTTTATCTTCAATTGTTCAAGAAGCCGGTGAGCTTCTCTAAGTTCATCTTCTGCACTTGCTCCATGGCTTTCCCAAGCATCAATGACTTGCTGTTGAAATTCAATTGCAAGAACATAACTGCAATTCCAAGATTCAGCTGTTTAGAAAAGTATGAATTTTATCCCTTTGGTCAGATATGTATGATGTATCACATACCCCAGAGGGACAACAGAGAAAAATTAGTTGCAGGGACATGCTTGTGCATTCCATTCACCTAATAGGAGGAATTTGTTACATTTAACATCACTACTAGAGAAGCTGAGAACTAAGAACAACTAAGTTCAAATATAATCGCATTCCTCAAAATTCCTAAAATTATCGTAATTCTATATATACAATGTCAGTTCCCTACAATGACAAATAGGTAAAATATATCCATCAATGAACAAAACTAAACAATTTCAAGCATCTTAGTTAACCAGGTAGGACAGCTAAAATCATATTACTCCGTCTCACAATGACTGCAATTCCAGCCATCTAAACATTTCTCAAATTGATTGATGTTTTCACATTCCAATGAAGTAGTAATTTTTTTTTCTCCCTAATTTGTTATCAAATTAATTATTTTCTCTATCTCCATTAAAATAATGCATCCAACTGAACCACCCAAGAAACTTTATGCATAAAAGGTAGCTTACCAAAAGAAATTAACTCCTCAATCTTATCATTAACACGGCATTTTGTATTTACTAGCAGAAATATGGAATAATACATGCAGAGATGGTGGCAAACATAGATTCTCCTACAAGCACTTATATTCTATCTCCATCCATTGTGTGCTCATCAAACAACAATTGCACCACATAGATATAATTCTAACATACATTCCCAGCATAGGATCATTACATAACAACTTCAAAAATAAAATTCTGTAGACTGTAAATAAAATAACATTGGCAATGGCGCTCAAACTGACCAAGCTCAATCATGATTCATGAGATGTGTTAGGCTGAAAGTTCAGAACAGAAGCAACACGTATATGGCGTCTACATTTGCAGCATTTCCTAAGGACATAATACCTTTCATTCAAGATCCAACCTCAAGGATATCATCTTTCAACTCAATTACATTCTATCTCACATTTGAAGAATAGAACTCTATGCAATAGCCCTAAATCAGAAATCCTATGCTAAGTACAAAACGCAGGATAGTGGTTTACAAATTAATTCATTTTTAGGTTGCAATAAAGTATAAAATGTAGTTTGATGAAAAATAAGGACAGAGTGAGTGGGAGACAGAGTATAGGACTATGAGTGTTGCATAATTCTATAAGGAAGCTGTCAGTAAACAAAATGTGAAAACACAAGAAGACTTATTAATCATCACAACCTCTTCTCTGAAATAAATTATTAAAGGAGAATGCATGAAAAATTCAGCCATCCAGGTATTTCACAAGTCCAAAACAGTAGTTCTAATGGAATCTGGATAGCACAGTAATTGGTATATGTTCAAAAGTATTGTGTTTAGAGTTTAGAGAGACCAGAAAAGTTACAAAAGATAAAGTACATCATATACTATTCTTAGGAAGGAGACTTAAAGTTTAACTCAATATCACAAAATCGGTTTCTAAGACAAGGTTTGTATCTACTTATATACTATAATTTGGTCATATATGTAGTCGATATAAGATCTCCAACACACCGTCTCATGCCAAGAACTGAACATCTCAAGTGTGAAACTAAATATTGGTAGGTGATCTAATAACAGGTAGAACAATCGGTCCACCAAATCATGCAAGAACAAAGAGAACATAGCTTGAAAATGTCTCCCTTGGGTGCTCATATTTATATACAACGGATATGTGACACAATGATGACAAAGGAAAGAGTAAAAGACAAATAATCCTAGGTACATATAGGTACTACCCAAAAACAGTTTTTGAATAAAACCTACTTAACCTATTCTAACAACTATAATAAGTGAGCAAAAAAAAATTGTTCTCACAATCAACAAATAAATAGAAATTATATCAACATATGAAGTCAGAACAATAAAACCATTCATACCTTCCCATCTCGCCATAAGCTTTTGAAAGATTCTGGCATGCTTCAATTGTATCAGCATGATGTGGACCAAGAGATACATCCATAATATCCTTTGCTACTGCAAACATTTGTGCTGCTGACTGGGGTCTCTCCAACTCTAAATACGCAGCCCCCAAGTTGTTGTAGATATAACCCACTCCAAAATGCTTGGGACCAAAGCTATCTTTCAATCTTTCAGCAGCACTTTCCAAATAAGGAATAGCCTTCTGCACCTTACCCGTCAACAATAGTAACCAACCTATTCTTGCAGAAACACTCCCCTCCGAGTGCTGCTCTTGTGGCTGCTTCTCAAGCAAAGCTAGTGTTCTCTTCAGCAACAAAATCGCAGTTTCAAACTCATTCATGGTTTCATACTGCATTGATATCTCCGAGTACGCCTCGGCTACTTCCACAGGTGAAATCCGTTCTCTTTTGTCAAGAATCCCAAGGGAAACCTCCAAACACCTCTTGCACTCCGCAAACTTCTCTTGATTACACAATGCTTTCGCCATTGACACAAGCACAAGTGCTCGAGTCTCACTATCCTTCTCCGTCTGATGCACAACACCGTTCAAAGTACCAACAGCCTCATCATACCTCCCCAGAGCAATCATCATATTTGCAGCATCAATCTCAGCGCGCAACAAATCTGCATTAAGATTCCAATTCTTCAAAATCCTCTGCGCCAAAACATTCTGCTCCAGCGCCTCCTCGTGCTCCTCCAACCCGCTATACACAATCCCAAGAAGCTTCCTATCATGGGCAACCTCCACTGAGTTCTGCCCCAACCCCTTTGCGTGAATCTCCAACGCCTTCAAACAATAAGGAAGCGCCTCCTTGAAGTTCAAAACCGCTACATAAGCCTCAGCCAAGTCACGGTTGGCCTTACCCAACTCCCCACTATCCTCCTCAAAAGTCATCTCCTTAATCTCCAAACACTTCCTAAGATTCTCAAGAGCCTCCTCCCTCCTCCCCATGGCATTCTTAACATTGGCCAATTCAAGCTGCACAGCATGCAGCACAGGCCTCACATCATCAACACCAAGACCCTCATCCTGCAACCTACCCAACACCCTATTAGCCCTATTAAGGTACCCTAAACTATCACTAAACCTTTTCAACCTAAAATTAACAGACCCCAACAACTGCAAACACATGGCAACAGGTAGAGAAGGGCTGGTATCATCTTTATCCAAAGCTTTCAAAGCTCTGTTAGCAAAGGAAAGAGCTTTCTCAGGATCCTCACCTTCGTGATCAAGTTTAAGGCCAATCTTCAAAGAAGCCAAACCAAGCTCTCTCTCTTCGAAAACCTTTTCCATGCTACTGAACGCCTTGAGCATTTCCTCGGTGGTTTCTGCAGACTCAAAAGTCTCCTCAAGCTGCGATTTTTCCATGATTTTGCGCTGTCTAGAGGGGACTGGAGATGTTTTCTGAACGAGGGTGCCCATGTTTCGAAATGGGGTGGTGACAAACTTGTTGGGTCGGGTGAGTAACTCGTGGGTTTTGGTGCAGCGGTTGAAGGGTGCATCGGAAGCGTATGATTTGGAGAAGGAAGAGATTGATCTCCGACGAGCGAGGAGAGACAACGAATTCAAAACTTTTCTCATGTTGGTAAATTGTGGAGCTTGATCGTACACTTCAAGTTTGGGTTAAACCTTCGTAAAACCCTCCATTGAAGGGATGAGAGAGAAAGGAGAATGTAAAAGGAAAAGAAAGGGGAAGAAAAATATTGGAAACGCTGTCGTTTTTCTCTTATGTTATTATTTTTGTTTTAACTCCAAAATATAGTTTCAAACTTGCGCTGTGCTTCGCCTGAATGCGTTGGGAATTTAAAGACTTAAATTATATTTTTACTTAAAATTGGTAAATTTTAATTTTTGGTACTTGTTAATTTATTATTAAAAAATAATTTTACTTTTACTGACATTCATGAATAACTTATGTATTAACAGAAAATTAAGTACAATTCTAAATAAATAACATCTCATAACAATGACAGAGTACCTACCTCAAAATTTATAAATTTCTAAATTATATTTTATTTTTATTCTAAAATTGAATTTAGAGACAAAAACTAAAAATCAGTTAGAAAGACAGATATTTTTTTAAAGGGACTAATATCACATTTTTTATTATTAATTTTTCAATTAATCCGTTTTTTTTATCTCCAAACAAATGTACACTCTATAGTATATGCTGCAGCAAATCCTGTGGCATATTCTGTACGTTGAACAGAGTACAATTCTTGTTTATCTTTTAACACTAAAAAATTCCTCACCATTAAAAATTATGATATAAGCAATCTTTAATTCATGTCACAATTTTTAAGAACCGTCAAAAATGTGCTATAGTTTTTGTATAAGAATTGTGACATCAATCACTTCAAAGATAAAACTACACAAAAGCATGCTAAGTGATTCCCAGAGAAATGCTCAAAACAATTGAGAAGAACTTTTTTTTTTCAATCCCACTTATACCAGATGTTAAATAAGAGACAAATTGTAAGGTTCATCTATGAATTTTTTGGAATTGATAGGTGGGGAAGAGGAACACAGAAAATGTTATATTACAAGTTTTTTTAAATATTATTTTACATGATTGTTAAATGTAATAATCAAGTATGGTAACTGTACCATTAAAAACTTAGATCTTGAGCAGAATTATTCTAATGATCAAGCAAATCTAACTTTATAAGAAATTGAAAGTAAAAAAAAAAAGAATTATAGAAATCTAAAGTCATCTATTCTATCTATAGCAAAGAATAGTTTCCATCTCCACACAAATAATGTGGACATGGAAATCATGACTAGACATTGGAACTCTTGCATTCCAGAAACAAGAACCAGCTAAAAAAAATAATCAAAAGGTTGCAGTGCTTGAATTCACAGTGGGATTTTCTAGGGTGGACTGTAATAAACATCAGCAAAATGAAGCTTCAATTCTCCTGCATCTGAATTATCATCTTCTTGAGCCGTACTAGATAGCTCGTTATAATCTCCCCCGTACAAGTATTGCTCCTCATCATGATCTTCTGACCCCTTATCAGAAAATTTATCATGGGAATTGTGTTTTGTTTGGTGATAGAAATCCGGTGGATCCATAAAGCTTGTCTGAGCATGTTCCATCCGAGGTTGACTTCTAGCCCACCAACGACTCCTGGTAGTGAGAGGCACATCAATGGAATGTTGATCCTGAATTAGGCTTTCCCTGAAGATGGAAGTTGATGTGGAAGCCCCTAGATAGGAAGCAGCAAGTTCATTGCAAAACTTGTTCATGTATTCTTCATTTTCATCTTCATTTTGTACCAATGTGGAAACCATCCTATGCTGAGTTTCTTCAAAATGATTATTAGTTGAAACGTGTCTGGGAGTTGCACAAAGAGTTTGGGAAATGTAGTACCAATCTAGAAGATACGGGTGGTTGTTTCGATTGCTGGTAACAAATCTATGTCTGTTTGCACGGTCTGCTAATTCTTTTTCTCTGAATGTTCTCAGATTTTGTAGAAACTGCTTTCCCTGATCATTTGGCTCCCAAGAAGGGTAACTACTCTGGAAACTGCAACGACAACAGAAGTTAAACAACACTTTTATTCAAAATCCATCTATAGAAGATTAAGATGTGTCCGTTATCACACAAATATCGAACACTTACAAGCGTGCAACATGTATTGATTTATAAACTTATTATACAGATCAAAAAATTCTATATGCAACGAAAGATATTTAGATTATATATATATATAAATCTATATTCTCGTATTTTATATTTTGGAGTAGATTACTATCCGTGTCGTATTAGTATCGGTACTTGGTATTGATAGACCAGAAAACCTTCTTACTCTCTTTCTCCTCATTTGCTACTTAATATTATCATAATTAACTTTTTCAGCCTTCCTTTAAACAACCTCAATGAAAGTAGATTGTAGTGGAACTTTTAAAGGATCAATCTCATGACTGTAATGAGCTCTGCCAAAAACATACCTCAGGAATGATTTCTCCAACTTTCCCTGGGAACTTCTCTGGCTACGAGGCGCATTGAATGGAGAGCCATAACTACTGTTTCCATGCTCTTGAAAATTGAAGACACTAAAGCTGATAAAATCATAGAATTAAAGATAAGTAATATTGTTTGCTTGCTCTGGACAAATTAATATAAGAAGTTCCAAGAAGACAATCAAATGATGAAATCATTGCATTGCATGCCAACCTGCAAACATCACCAACACCTTCAACATATACAGTAAAATTTTCAATAAACTGCAAGATATCATCAACCCGCTGCAAAATGAAAACAAACCACATTAATGTATAAATTAAGATATAATTATATTCTTCAGCAATCAAAACTAGGGAAAATTATTATGTCCAAGTACAGCAACAACCTCTGGGACAACAAACAAAAGCAAGAATGGAGTAACGAAAATTGAAGCCATCTCCTCAAGTAACATCATCCCACTATACTGCACCACCAAAAAAAATATGAGCATAATAAGCAATATTGTTACAGTTCAAAACTGTTATAATGAACACAATGACAACATAGAATGGTGGGTCTAGTTTAATGTAAATGTATTAAACCGACATGTGAGTACCTGGAATAAGGTTTCAAACTCCATTCCGACCATTGCAGTACTTTCTTTGCCCCGCCATTTCTTCGGCATATAATGTGTATGCTCAACTACCTTTGACATTGTTCCTTCAGGATCACTGACTAAAAGCTCATTATCTGTAAATGCAGCCCTTCTAAGAGCAGTTATAGTTCCAAAAATAGCAGCATACCACAACAAGTTCCGACCAAATATCTGCATTGATTTTTGTTTACAAAAGAAAAAATATTATTAATGACCATCATGACATTTTTGTAACTCTCTACAATTTACTGTGGTAAAAGAATGAAAAAGATAGTACATGTCCCTCCAGCAGAGACTCCTCTAGAAAAGCAAGGATGATCAGAATCGCAACAAAGCCACCAGACACAAATGAGATGAATTTTGCAATGATAGATTTGATAGGTGAAGGGAATTGCTTGATGTAAACAGAAGCATGAATTACACTGGTATTAATCCGATGCTTGAACAAATGATCCACCTGTAAAACATGTTATTGCTGAGCTTGGAATTATGCACCAATTTCAAACATTAATGGTTAATACATAAATAATACCACTTCCAAATGTTATAATTTTATCGTGAAACTACAAGAAAACACATATACAACAAATTATAAATTTGTATTGAAAGTAAAGAAAACAGCACCTCATTGAATTCCCTAAAGACCCATCTTGACAAATTTGACCATCTTCGAGATGATATTGTGCTTGGTTGATTGTAAAATTGCTCAGCGTACCTCAGAAAGAGATGTGCCAGCAGGAATATGATAAGAAATGGAGAAAGTAAAAGCATTGCAATCCCAACTACCATAAGCCTTCTCTTTAATGTATTTGAATCTGACACAAAATTCATTCTGAGGCAAAAGTTCCTGCAGACAAAGCACATTCAAAGGAGAAAACGAACATCAAAAACATAATAGTAAGATTAGGCTTAAATATGTCTTTGCTTAGTTTATCTTCGATTAGGATCATATCATATCATGAGGTCCTATTTCATTTTATATTAATCTTATCATACCTTTAATACTTTTTCCAAATTTTGTTCCAATACAAAGATCTTATAAAATGCATAATTTTATAGTTTTTTATTTATACTTTAATGCAATCATATCATCCAAAATCTTAAATTTAGGACTGTCATCAAATTCAGATTTCTTATAAAACTTAAGTTTTAAGCTTTAAGATTCTTGCTATGATCCTTACCTTGGAGATTCAGATTATGTCTTCTTTAAACTAGTATCTAATTAAATTCAAATTGTTTTTTACTCAAAATTTATAAACCCATATACTTTAAATGTAGGATTATATAATCACTTTTGTCCACCGTGAGGGACTAAAAGAGTAATGTTTTTTGTTAAATATTGAGACTGAAAACAAATGAAATTTAAACAATAACTAAAACAAAATGGCGGCATCATATTTTCAAAGACCAAAAACAAACTGGACTTAAGTCTTAAATACAGTGGAACTGATTTTAAACTAGTTGAGTTCCAATTACTGTAGAGAGATGACGTTATAATAAAACTGCATTTAAACATATCAATTATTCTAAATAAAACATATCAGAAAGCAGACATATAAAGACTTTATTAAGAAGAGCTCAAAAATAGAAAGAAGTATTTAATGAAACTCAGAGAATTAATACCTTGGAATCTTAAAAAGCTTTACTTTTCATTTAAAAATTCATGATAAGTCCACCACAGGACAGAAACCCCTTAGCATTTGACAGTGAGAAATTAATATATCAAATACTTTCTTCAATTCCTTTTAGGTGTCGTTTAAGATATTTTCTGAAAAACCAAAAAATGCAATAAATTTTTTAATTTAAAAATATTTATAATATTTCTATTTTAGTTTTTATTTCTACAATAAATCATATATATATACAAATAAACTAATTAAAAATTAGGTGAATAATAAGAATGTAAATGATAAAAGAAATTTATGTATCGAACTTTAAAAGTGACAATTAAATATAAATATATCAAAAGTCCAACAGTTAAAAAGAATAAGATCCTACTTTTCTAGTCCTATACATAAAAGAATTATAAAAAAAATCAATATTTTAACCCCAAAAAAAAACAATATCCTAGGCCTGTCTTTGTTTCTTCAGCAATTATGCAGATTTTAGATTGTTTAAAACCTGTAAAGTGAGTTTAGACCCAGACATTGACAAGTTTACTCTATTGGTAGCAACAGTGCAACAACAAATGTTTATGCTCAAAGATGTCTTTAATCCATCAAGTTATGATTGTGATTTTATCATTTAGTATCTCACTTTAATTTTAGACTTAAATATGTCTTAACCAAGCCACTGGACCTAGCGGCTGTAAGGTTTATCAGTATTAAAGTATTAAAATAATGTTTGGTCAGCAGAAGTCACATCCCATATTAGTCCTTGTTGACCATGTCCAAGGACCTAAAAAAACTTAAATATATCTTTACTCTCTCATGTTACTGTGATTTTACCATTTCTTACCTCATTTTTTGTCTCCATAAAATGGCAATTTATAGCTTTGAATCACAATATTTCCAGAATCTTGTTTAAAGTAACCACTGTCAACCACAATAAATTTTAATTTTCAACCTAAAACATCCAGGTTAAAGCTAAATATGTGTCTCAATAATTTCTATTAGAACAAACTCTTCATTATTATATCAAGTTCTGAGTCATAACTCTACACCTAAATGGCCTGACCAACCCATCAATTTTAAAACCTGTCTAAAGAGAAATTTTAATAACAACACATCAGATTATGAAAGACCATACATTTACAAGTTTCAGGATCAAGTGATACTGAACATAATGATTATGTATGAAAAGGCACTTGTACTATAATTAACATACCAATCAAACATGCTTTGCAGAATGCACCAATTTAAGGCCAACTCAAGGGTCCTGGGTAGTATTAGACGATATTGTGTTCCATCAGTACCAGATTTCACTATTGATCCAGCACCAGGAACCCACTTAGAAATGGGGAAAGCAAGCACACCCTTGTTGATCATCCCAATCAAGTAGTTCTCCTTTCGCATCAACCTCATCACAATGTCATGAGCAGAAAGTTTCTTTACCACACAGAGTTGTTCTGAGTTTTGCAAACGAACAATCTTTTCAATAACTCTAGTCCAGGACATCGTTTGAATTTCACTATCTGTTACACGGAGACTGCAACAACATCAAGGTAAATCATGGCAGAAAAACTTGAGTCATGCAAAATCTATCAACACATTTCAAAAGTTTATCATGCATACTCACCTGTTGTAGTAAAACTCACGGATTTTCAAGGTATACTTCAGTTGAACAAAGAATCTCAAGAAGCAAAATATCCAATAGACAAAAAATACTCCCAGGTATCCAACAACAATAGCTCTGGCTATTGTTAACGGGATTAAAGGGTGTTGATGAAGAGCTTCCTTAGCAAGATCACAAGGCTCCCTTCCAGATTCAACTGCATCCATCCCACACTTTGCATTACGGAGCCCATTCCAGTCAACATATAGAAATATAAACCCCGAAAAACATATGGTGAATCCGAGACTCAGAAGTTCAACAATCCACTTGGTGATGATGCAGCAGAACCCTTTTTCACAGTAATAGCTGTAAAGCCTTTCAAAGAAGAAATCCAAATCGGCAATGGGTTGCACATTAAGGCTCTCGCCATTAAGGAGGCATGAAGGGCTCTTACTACCTGGAATTGGAATCCTTCTGTAATCCGACATTTCAATCTCCGGAAGAACATCCTCAAGTAAACCTCTTCTCTCAGATAATTCACCTTGACTTTTCCAATTGAATACTTTAAAAGCACTAACAACTCTTGCCCACTTCAACATTTTTTCAGACACACAATTGGCATAAAGAGACCTAAATGTTCATATCAGGATTCTATAGAGACGTCATGCTAATATATATCTATAATGGGACACATTAGTCCCCACCGCAGAGAACTATGATTGCACAGCATTGGAGTGACGCTCTAACAGATTAACACTAGAATCACATCCAGCCCAAAATTGCAGATACAGGTAGCAAAAAGCAATCAGATTTTCTGTTTGCAAATAAAAAACGAAAAAATCATAATGAGAAGCGAACTTGGCATAATGTAAACAAATTAACCCAAAAACAGAGGCATCAAAGTACAACTACTGATCACACTTACCTATGGACGGAATGAAATCATAACTGCATGAGTAACAAAAATATAAACTTTTGGCGTGAACTTTGAAATGCAAAGAGATGAATTACCTAAAGACCGAATGAAATCATACCTGCATGAGTAATACAAATATAAACTTTTGGCAAGAACTGAACTTTCATATAAAAAAGATGAGAAGAGGTAAAATTATATAGAGGATGATCATAGAAGATATAGAAGATGATCATAACGTATACAAAGCAAAACAAAAAGTAAGGATTTGGAAGAGAGAAGTTGAAAGTAAGAATCTGTTTTGTTAATAGAATATTTGATAATATTATTATTTTAAATTTAATATAAATATATAAAAAAAATCTGTTAAATTTGAGGATGTTGTTATTTTATTAGACAGTTATTATATTAACACAATATTTGATAATATTATTTTTATAAATTCAATATAATCACATATAATAAGAAATTAATTAGTCTCAAATTTTATTAAATTTAGGAAGTGTTTGTGTTGTTATTTTATTAACTGAATTAATTTATAATTTAATATAAAATTTTAAACAAATCAAACCAATATTTATAAATTAAATTTGTGATTTTTATTTTTAAATATTTTATAATAAAATTTTGTTTAACAAATATCACATCTTTAATATGACTTTATTCTTGTCTTCGTAAATAAATTATATAATTTTATTAAAAAAATATGATTAAAAAATATTATATTTTGACAAATATAAAGTATTACTAACAATTAAAAGTGCAATATTTTAAAAAAATATATATTTAATTAACTAAAAATATATAACATTGTAAGTTATTAAATAATTATTTTTTATAATTAAATTTCAAATCATCTATAAGATTAGATGCAAATAATTTTCAATCAGTTTATTAGATAGTGTTCATTGTTTTAAGAATTTGTATCTTATAATTTCATTTATTTGTATAATTTAAAATTATTTTAAATTATAAGTTTTAAATATTTTGACAATTGTAATCATCTTTTACTTTTTAGTTTAAAATTTGTTTTAGTTTCAGAATGTATTAGTATAAAAAAAATCTTTTTATTTAAAATTTGTTTAAATATATACCATCAAAATATAAATTAAAATAATGTTGCTAAATAAGGAAATTAGAGTGAGTATAATTCTTGCCAATACAAATAAAATTAATATTTTCTCAATTAAAACTTTAAAACATTTGTTACATTATTAATATATCATAAATTGTCAAAATGGGTAAAAAAAATTAATTACATAAATCGTACGATTTTGTAACGAATAAATCATGCTATCATGACACGATTTTATTTAACAGATAATCAAATGATATCATATGACATGGTTTTAGTGCAAAGATGAAATTATGTCACATCAACACAGTATCACTTAACTTAAACAGGAAATTAATTACAGGTTAATTAATTAAAATCTTACTGGTGGCACCATTTTAGTGTAATTTTTCTGAACTAAAATCGCGTTGGGATGACACAATTTAAGTTCAGAAAAATTACACCAAAATTGTGTCACTTCAACACGATTTTAGTCTTAAAAAATAACACTGAAATCGTGTTACGTCAACACGATTTTAGTATACCTATAGTTTAAACTGCGATGATCAATTTCTTCTGCAACTCATCCGCCATGCATGCATTTGGATCCCAATCCTATGTCAAAAACCCGTTCCCCATAAGCCTCTCTCTAAACCCTGTTCTTCTAACAATAATCCATACAAATGATCCACCATTGATGATAGAGGCACGGTGCCAAATTTTTTAATCACATTGTTACATGAAATAGTTTGTACCATATGATTCTTGCACCCACCACAACAATGTACATGCATGCAACATTTACAAATTTGAAATTAGTAATATTATAGCTCTGAAGTCAACTAGTTCAAAGACAAAGGTGTAGAGGATACTATAATTTGTAATTGGTGTGTACAAGTGATGTAGTATGGGATTTATATAAACATGTGAAGGCCTTACACTGATGTAGTGCGGAGTTTATATAGACCCATGATGTAGAGGTTATTTTAATGTGCACCACCATTACCTTGATCTTTAATCATGTTGAAATAATGGACTTTGTAGACAGGCTTATGGGGAAAATAATTTTTGGACATAGGAGTAAGATTCATATGCATGCATAGTGGATGAGTTGCAAAGAAAACTAATCATCGCAGTTCAAAATATAGATATACTGAAATCGTGTTGAGGTAACATGATTTAAGTGTAATATTTCTGAACTGAAATCGTGATAAGGTGGTAAAATTTAAGTGTAATTTTTTTCTGAACTTAAATCACTCACGACACGATTTTAATTAACCCATTTCATTATTTGTTAAACAAAATCGTGTCATGGTGACATGATTTCTTCGTTCCATAAACATGGTGGCATAGCACGATTTACCTATAATTATAATTAAATAAAATTGCTCATTATGATAATTTCGCAAAAAAATCACTCTAGAATGGAAAAAAAAAACATTTTAGTTATATTCAATCTTGTAATTACATTTTTATTATTTTTTTATTCGATGACTTGAAAACAAAAATATCATTTACGATTAAATCTTTATTTATTTATTTTATTCATCATTTGAGCTAAGATTAATAAGAATAATAATACTTTAATAATTATTTTGCAATTGTGCAAATTCAAAAGATTAAATGATAATTTTTTTAATTTTTTAAAAATTAATAATATGTTTGAAGATTTATATGATATATGTTATAATTTATATATTTTATGGTTGCTTGCACTAATTTTTATGGTATGATTTATTTAATAAGTAGTGAGTCTTCAATTGTATATTAATAAAAAGAATTTATATTTTTAATAAGTAGTGAGTCTTCAATTGTATATTAATAAAAAGAATTTATATTTTTAATAAGAATTTTCTCTTTGTTGTAGTAGTCACGTATAAAGTAGATTGATTTGGTTTAAAACCATATTATAAAAATATTTAATTTAGTAAAATGTTAATTGTAATAAAATTAATTTGATAAGAAAATAAGTTGATTTAATATTAGTGTAAAAATATAAAAGTTAATCATTGACATTTATTATCATGCAAAATTTTAGAATAAATTGATCTAATACAAATCATCAATTTGAAAAAACGAAAAATGCAAAAAAGTTAACAATCATTTATAATCAACTAATAAAATATTTTTTTTTACATGAATCTGATATAAGAAATTGATTTAACACGAGTCACATGGAAACGTAAAGAATTTAATAATTAAAATTTATTAAATGAAATCAATAAAAAAACAAAATTTTGGACTACTTTATCTTTTCAATAAAATTTTATCTTTAATATATAAAAAGAAGGAAGTCCAGAAGGCAATTACTATAACTTTTTATCTAAACACTAAGACAAATGAGAGACTGATAAAAAAATGAGAAAGAAAAAAAAATTAGTCATGTGAAAAAAAAAAAGAAAAATTTTAAGTCCAAGAGATGTACGAAGGAGAAAGATACTATGTAGATTGCATTGAAAGATAAAAATAGATTTATTAAAAGAAATGTTCTGATTAACTGTTGAAGGGTTCAAATGTTTCAATTTATCTATTTATATATATATATATATATATATATCCATAATAATAATAATAATAATAATATTTTTTTTTTTGAAACGTAACTTGAAGCCCAAAACAAGACGCATCTTTTCTGGGCCGGACTTCTTATAACGTCTCTTTTTGGCGGGAAGCAACGTCACGCACACTCCAAGAGGCGCGCAACCTCAGTTTTCCCGCGAAAAAAAAAGAGTATATATAAGAATCGACCCTAATTTTTCATGTTCCTTGTCACACATCACTGATTCTTCAGCACCATGGAGAAATGCTCAGAGCCTGCATCTCCTTCTTGCAGAGGCAGATCCAAGAAACCCAATCTCCGAAGCTCTAAGGTCCAATCGCCAAGCCCCGCTCGCCTCACCTCCCAGACGCCGGAGAAACCGCCGCAGCGGATCCGTAACCGCGGTGTCGCGCTCTCCATCGCTGACATCAGAAAAGTTGGCAAAGGGTTGCAGGAAGTGAACCGACGCAGTGAAGCGACGTCGTCGCAGCAGAGCAAGAGTGTGAGGAGACAGATCTCACTGTGGCCTTCTTCTCCTACTAAATCCAAGATTACTGATGATGAATCCTCCAAGCTTCCAGAGAAGTAATTCGCATTTTCATTTTTTTTAAATTTAGGATATTTTTATAAATGTGTTTTTGCTTATTTTAGTTGTGTTTTATTGTTGGTGTGCAGTTACGAGATTTTGGATCAGTTCTTCGATCGTTTGGATACTTTGATTTCTATGTTCCGCCTGAAAGGGAAGACTCCATCATTTACAGAGATCAGTTCTAGAATTGAATCTTTAACTGACAGGTACCGATCAATTGTTTTTTTTTTTTTTTGCTTTTTTATTATTTTGGTTTTTTTTTTTATTTTATTCTTTTTTTTTCTGGTTTCTTTTTATTTTTTTTTTTTTTTTTTGCATTTTTATTATTTTGGTATTGTTTTTTAAGCTTCGTATTCAATCATGAAATTGTGTTTGATTTGTTTAGGAGGTTTACTCATGCGCATCTAGCCCAATTGAAATATATCTTACCCGAGGCTATTGTTCTTAAGAAGTTTCTTGTGCATGACGAACGGACTTGTTGTATGAAGCCGGATATTCACATTTCTTTAAACCCTGAGGCGCTGGAGTCTTATGCGAAAGAACACCCTCAACGTAGGAGAGTGTCGTTGAAGAAGTTGTTTCAGGCGCGACTAAGGGATTTTTTGGAATCTCATCCCGAGGTGAGTCACATCAAAACCATTTAGCTGCTTTGTAAGATTTATCGTGAAGCATTTCGTTTTGCATTGGATTGAATTGGATTAAATTTTACCTTGATTACCATTATCAATAGTTGTCTGGTTTTGTTCATGATTGTGGTTACTGTGCAACATTGTTTTGGGTGTGCAATACTATGATTTGCTAATGGTATAGTGTTTGCTTGAAGTTCGCAGTTTAAATGATGATTTTTAATGAATCCAGTTATTTTTTATGATAAGCACAATCAGAATAATTACTTTGTAGTGAATCCCGCTTATTTTTTTTATAATGAGCAATCGCTATCTCGATCGGATCAATTACTTTTTAATGACGCATATTACTTGCTCTGAAGAATGCTTCTATGTGTAGGGTGATGAAATTCCAGAAGGAACATTGCCTGAGCCATTCAATCGCCCAAAGAAAGATAATATTTTGGACGTGTCGGAAACTCGTCTCCCAACAAAATTGTCAACCTGCAAGCGATACGATGACATTGTCAATAATACAGAGTCTGCTGACATAGACGAAAAATTATTCGTACCTATCAAGACATCAGTTGAGTTGCCTAATGAGCATCTGACAGCACCTTCTCACATTGCTCCAACCTTTAGAGCTCGGTTTTCTTTGAAATTTAAACCAGATGGAGCAGATGATGTACAACAAAATTCTGCATTAGATTCATTACAACCTTCCCCATCCGATTTGGCGTCAGAAGCTGCTAGTAGTGTAAATTGTCCAACAAGTTGCGCTCCTCTGGAATCATCCAGTGCTCCCCCTGCTACTCCAAGCAAATCCATTGGGTACACAGAAAACAAAGATGGGGCTCTGACTAGCATTGGTGCCCTCTCAACTCCCACAAGAAAAACATTTGAGCACACAGAAAACAAAGATGGGTCTCTCACCATCGATGCCGTCTCAACTCCAGCCAGAAAAATCACTGAATACACAGTAAACAAAGATGGTTCTCTCAAAAGCGTTGATGTCATGTCAACTCCAGCCAAACTTATTTCTACTCCAATTTCTACTCCAATTAGGTTGATGAGTGCCACACCTGCATTGAGTTCACCCAAAAGACATTACATGAGCCCAGATGACCACCCTATCAGTTCTTTGAACAAGTTAGCTAGGGGTCCACCTCGCTCAAGGTCATTGAAATTTGACACCCCAGTGAAGAACAAGGAGGCTGAGAATGAAGACAATGCTGGTTCCTTACCAATAAATGATGACGTTTTTGACATCCTCCCTGGAAAACTTATCCAATCGGTATGCCCTACATATCCGTTATTTATTTATTTATTTTGGTAGTAATCATATTGCTGCACTTGTTTGTATTGAGTCTTTGCCTCTCCGCTTTACTTATTGTGCCATGAAGAATAATTAAATTTCCGTTTCTTTTTCACCAGGGAGTGGGTATAGATTATGCAGGAAAACAATATTTGTTTGCCTACTTCTATTTGTTTTTCTACTTCATGAACCCTTTGCATGAATGAGATCATCATTAACTGTGCCTCGTGCAGATTAGAGAAAAGGAAAGAATAGCGATGGAGGAAAGAGACCCAGCTATCACTCAAGCAAAGAAAAGGAAAAAAATAATAGCTAACCTCCCTAGGCTCTTTGATATGATTCGCGTCTTGCTTCGACAACGTAATTGTATCACTAAAGTGGAGCTTGTAAGCAAGATAATCTCAAGCCACAGCGATATTGTTGATAGAAGTAAGGCTTTGTTTTATGTGAAAGTGATTTACTATTTTATATTTTTTCTGTATACTGATTTTGTCTGGTTTGTATTCATAGGTGAAGCTGAAGAGCAGCTAAGCTTGCTGCAAGAACTAGCACCGGAATGGATTTCTGAGAAGCAGGTCTCTAGTGGGGATTTTCTATTATTGTAAGTTCCTTTGGTTTAAGCGCGTTCTTTATTTTTTATATTTACTATCTTAACCATGTACCTTTTTCTTGTTTTGACTTTATGGCATGTATTTTTTGTAGCATAAACAAAATGTTGAGCCCTGAAACCATTCGAGCATCTCTTGAAGAAGCAACATAGTAATCAAATGCTGTAGTGTAAAGTCCTTGGGCTGTTCGTTGATGCACAATTTATTTCCTTTAGTAGTTTGTAATTTGTAGCCGTCCAATTATGCTGTGCTTTTGTAAATGGTGAGTATCGCAGAATTGCCAGATTGTTGACCCTTTTTTGTACAGGAGATTGTGCATCCAATATGCCGTATTCTTATCTTTTTATTTATTTAATTCTAATTGAACTAACCCGAGTAATATTGGGTTGAATGTTCAAAAAATACAAATTTATTTTACAATTTTGAAAACTTTATTTTTTGTCTTTATGATTATAATTGGGTACAACTTTTTAGTAGTTATATGATACATGAATTTTGATTGAATAAGATACTTAAACAAATTAAATCAAAACTTAAATTAAAGAAAGAAAAAAACGAATCTGAGATAATTGCAGTGGACAGATGGAATTCTTGGGTACGAATAAGATGTTGACGTGGAATGTTTTTCAATCTATAACATGCACATGGTTCAATAAGAGTAGTTTAATTTAGCACTTTGTCTCTAGGCCATGTTTTCCCTCTAAGTGCACATTAAGTCCTAACATTACATTTAATAATCACTAACTGATCGTGCCAAACGTCTCTTAATCGTAGAGCAAAAACATCTTCATTAGTTTTCGGCACTATTTGGACCATGCATCCGTTAATTGGTTTCCTGTGATACGTTCCTCTGCGGTACCTCTTGCTCGGCTGAATTCTTTATTTGTGTCCGACATTCTATCTGCTCAGAATGTGTTACTAAAGATTGTTCCGAGTTGTAATCTCGATCACTTTCTTTTCCCCATAACAGCAAGTACAGACCAATAATGACAAACACTACTCCCAGTAAACTGTAACAGTCAAACACAATTAAAAACTTATGAATCAAAGACATGATGTTGTGCTTAAACAGTTAAATCTGGAATGTTCTCTACCTGCCCGTGTGGAGTTGTTCACCAAAAAGAAAATATGCTAGGATAGCCACCATAATTGTTCCAAGGGGATTAAACATACTGACAAAGACGGGCCCTTTTTGTTCTGCAGTCCAGAATTGGATGAATATAACTAAACCACCACATATAGCTCCCTGCCATAACTCATTATGTTAGAGTTCTTTTAAAAATTCATCTTAGTCTTCAATTTCACCCTCTTAATGCTTTTTACTTACAGCATAGAAAACGCAACAGAGTTCCACAGTGGATTTAATGAGCCATGCTCTAGGCTTGTGTTGCACGAGTACAGCGTATACACCAGACTGTACTGCACCCATGCAATTTATCCAAGCTGTTAGTGACAGTTGTGCTTGATATTTCTTTGCTATGATTGCCTACAAGTCAAGCAAAAAACACGTGCATACATTTTAAACTCTTCGAAATCTCTGAATGCATGTATATTTCAGATAAATGGTATTTCAATCCCTTGTAATCTTTCTGAATCTGCTTCATGAAATACTGCACAATTTGCCATGCTGTGAATAGCTTGATTATAGATAGATAAAAGTACCTGTAGTATGAACCATAAAGACCATGATATGCAACTTGCACCAGCCAAAAGTGATCCTTTAACCCAGTTATTATGAACAAAATTGCCTCTGACATGGAACGGGGCACCCCTTAAGCTTTGTATCGTATGTCCTTTATACAAAGTCATTATGAATGCACCAATCAAAGATAGCACGGTTCCAAAAACTTTAGCCAGTCCACGAGGCTTCTTAAAATCAACCACCTCTAATCTATTTACAAGAATCATGAAAATAGTCAAAAATAGAACTCTAGTTTTGTAGTAAGACTTTGATAATTTCACAACAATATTACTAATCTTCGAAAATATTAACTTCAGCTACTCACCTGAGTGCAACTGCAATCATAAAAGTAAGGGATGAGATTGTGTTAGTCATGGATGCATCAAATGAAGGAGTGGTATATTTCAAGCTTGCGAAAAACATGTTCAGGGTAAGACTGGTCCTGTTTTTTCACAATGAAGGAAAACAAAGATAAATGTAAGTTTCTTCCTGAATTGGTTAGACCTAAATTGTGTATTTCTGTGAAAGCTTGTGACTATAGAACAGTACCCGAAGAGGGAAAGAAAAAATAGCTCAATGAGCATTGTCATAGTCAACTTTGGCCATAATTTTCTGCAAAGAAGGAAGGAAGTTAGATATGAATGATAGGTAACACTTGAAGATGAAAATGTGAGATGAGAGCATATGTTCTTTGAATCAACATACAATGTCACAAGTCTAGCACCAAGTGCTGAAACATAACTTGCTAGTTGCTGCAATGGAATAAAGTATTTATATGCAGTATAAACTATGCACCTAACATTATTCTTACAAACTTTTGAAGGCAAGAGCATGTACAAAAATCCGAAGCACATGACACACATATATGGGATGTACCTTTCACGAACATAAGCAAAAGGAAGCACAGCTATGCCCCCAACAACATGCCTATAGGTAACAAAGACATGAGAGTCCATCCCTTTGCTTAATGAAGCCTCTACTAGGAAATAGAGAAATGAAAGAAGCAGCTGAATTACAAACATGAGAAGGTGAGGCCTGAATTTTACATACATCACCCCAAAAGCACGTCCATTGCTAGACATAGCTTAAGAATGTTGCACTAAACTTAGGCCTCCCTGATTATTTGTGAACTTGGTATGCAAGTATTTAGACTTATTTATACACATGCAAGATATTTTCTCATATTATTCTTGCATATTTGTCTCAACTTTAAACTGACCTGGAAAGTTGATGGCTGATTCGATCACATATCATAGTAATACGCATAGAATATATAGTCATCACAGAAAATAATTAGTCCATCATTGTTTTAAACTGCTCTCTACAGTCACATCTGGCTTGTGATCACATCAATTGTATTTGTTTAAAATTTTCCACAATATCAAACCTTGCAACATAACCTCTACCATAACAATAATTTAAAACACTAGTGGCAATACTTTCACCTACACCCTAAGAGTAAGTAAGTCTTCTCATGGTAAGCAAATTGCCATAAAAACACCTAACTAAAAACTAAACTTTAACTACTTTGTCCTTCAAAATGTTTTAAATTAGTTTAAGTATATCTATATTTATCTCAGAACTAATTCTTAAGCAATTAGAGAGCAAAATATGCAAAGAGATAAACTGTCACTAGTAACTAGTAGGTTACAGAAGTGCCTCTGCTTTTTTTTTTTCAATTTCCAATTTCCCCCTCCCTTTTCTTGGCTAAAGACTTGTCATGAAGTGAGTTTTCATTATACAGTTACATACTACAAATTCAACATCTTAAAAAAAGCGAAGGAGTTGTAATTTATTTATTGTTTATCAAATGTGTTGCTAGTTTACTACCTCTACCGTAGGCCAGATAATCTGTGTACCATAGGCCAGATTAATCCTTCTAGTTAAAGTTGTTTATTTGACTACGAACTCAGAATGTTGGTGTTGCTAACTTTTCCTCTTGGGAAATTGTCATCCAATCCTGCAAACACATTTGCCGAGACCAAGATTAGTGTTAACTATCATGATTAAAGGGGCTGATAAGTATGGATTTTGATGAACATTGCAAGATACTGGCCTAATACTATAAAAGCTCACCACCATTTCTATAAATAAGGGAATATTCCCCACCGATAAGACTTTTGTCTCTTAACATTTGCTTATACACTTACTGAGTTGATCGTCGGATTAGAACACCTTTTTGCAGATATCTCTAACTAAATACACAAACCGATTATAAGGAGATACTTCGAGAACTCAAAGTCGGTCTCACATCAGATATCAAACCTTTATCAATCAACCTTCATATCCAACCAAGAACACTACTTCTTATTGAGCCATATTCTGTGTCTTTTATGTGAAGTGAAAAATATTCTGTCTTAGGTATATAGAGGAGGTAGAGGAACTTGTGATTAAGAAAAGCAGATTCAAGGTCTTTAGGAGTATCCCAAGAGGCAGATGTCAGATATGCATAGGTGGAAGTTAAAACTAAGGCCGTTGAATGATGTATCTCCAATATGCAAAGTAATGCAAAAGATTTTATTCCATGGCATGAACGTAGCCTTTTCCATTCTTTGGAAGATGTTATTTCTTCTTTGTTGGAATATCTAGGCTGGAGAACTAAGATGGAAAATAGATTCTTTCTCTTGTGCATCATTGTTTTTAACAATGTTTTCAACATTTTTATTCAAATAACTAGGGCCAAAATTTCGTCTGTGCGAACATCTTGTGTTTATATGTATATTTCTAACCTCTACTCTTCTTTGCTTTTCATTTCTTCTCCCTTCCCTTCTGCTTTTTGTTCCCAACTCTGCTTTCTTTCCTTTTTTATCTGTAAATTCGCTGGAATATGTTCCTATTTCTCCTGCAGTTGCAACATTTCCTAGTTCATCTAAAAATTGTATACCATTAAGTGAAATTCGTGTTGCTAAAATATACTTGAAATGAGAGGGACCAAAATCCTCCTAACCAAAAGCAAATTATTACATATTATTACTGTTTTTATTAGTATATGTATGGTCAGTTCATCAAAGATAAATTCAGGAACATAAATTATATCAGAACTTCCTTTCTTCCATTAAGTTGGCCTTATTTTCTCACCTAGTGCAAATGGAAGTTTTCACCATCCATCTGTTAAATTTTTCTTTCTTCTGTAAAAAAAAAAAACTCTCTTTAGTCTGAAAAGCTTTTATTCTCATATCTGCTTGAGCTAGATACCTCAGCGGAACAATTTAGTGCGTGCTATCAACATAATTTGAGAAAACAATCACTTATCTTTTGCAATTTCCTGAGAGAACTTTTCAAAAAAAGCCTATTATTTCTAACCTTTAATCATTCCCAAACAAGCAATTAATCACATGGCATTCCCTGCTGAAAATTGAGCAATTTGAATTTTCCAATTTGTCTTGATTGAAATTGGATCACATGTCTTCACTCACTCTAAATGCTGTTATTCCTGACTCACGATTTATATGCTATAGAAGCAACAATTTCTCAATTTTGAGAGTTGCTTCATTTGGGCCAAATCATAACAATGAATTAATTTTATCATTTCAATCTTATGTGCGTGATTAGTTTTAAGCATAACCAACATTAATCGTTCGTGTATTGTATGCTTAAACATTTTTGCTTGATATACATGTGCATAGGTGTGATAATAGTGTTATTTTGCAGCGAAATATGGCAGCCTTTCTTCACAAAAACATAAAAGTAAAGTCCATAATTCATATAGATCTAAATAAAGCTAAGGTGATGGGATAAATATTATTTCAAATTATAATGTGTTGGATTAAAAAAAAAAAAAAGTCATCAATCCATTTTTATCTATAAAAATTGTAATCAAATCTGATTCATTTAATAAAAATCTATTCCAGTCCTCCATGAAGATTTTTTTTTCATTGATATTCAATCCATCGGTAGAAGTAATATTTTAAAAAGTTAAAAATATATTTAAAAATTATATTTTCAAAAGTAAAATTTGTAAAACAAATTTAAAGTATATATTCATGAAAAAAAATTAATTGTGAAAAAAAAAATAGTTGGGTTGGTTTATCGGTTAAGTATTGGCAGGAAAGTTGATTGGATTTTAAGAAATAATTGATGAAATATTAATCATCTGTAAAATTCAATGAATGAATTTGATATAATTTTTCTTTATATTTTGTAATAAATAGATTTAATGTATTTTCTTATGAATGAATCAGATGGATACATATAAATGAATTGTTTTGTCGTCCTTAAATGGAAATTTCAAAAATACTTTTTTAAAATTAATTTATGAGAATGGTAATAGTTTTTTATATTTTTAAAATCAATAACGAAGCTAATTATTTTTGTAATAACGAAGCTTGCATTCACTTTTAAACCACTGGAGCAGATCAGAACCTCGAACCGCAACCGGAGAGCACGACGCACCGACACGGCGTTACCGGAGAAGAGAACGACACGGCGCGGCGAATAGAGACCGGAGCAGCGAACCCTAATTGAAACGAGTGGGTGTAGCTATATGGGGGACGATGAAGGTGGTGATAAGAAAAAGAGAATGGTTTTTGTGACTGTAGGAACGACCTGTTTCGATGCTCTTGTGAGAGCCGTGGATTCCAAAATCGTTAAACAAGCCTTGTTTGCTAAAGGATATACCCACCTTCTTATTCAAATGGGCCGAGGATCATATCTTCCTACCAAGGTACTTTCCCCTTTCAATTTGTAGACTTTATTATTCTCTTTTTCTATAGTCTCGTTTTACTAAGTTTTTTCATTCTTATATTAACCTGTTCATTTTAATCGTAGTCTGAAGGAGATGGTTCTTTGGCTGTAGACTACTTCACTTTTTCATCCAGTATTGCAGTTTATCTCAGATCAGCTTCTCTTGTCATTAGCCATGCAGGTATGTTGGTTACAACTTTTCTATTGCATGTTTTTTTGTGTATTGTATTGGTAGGTTATCATGTATTTGGTCTTGGTGGCTAATTTTGTATTCTGTTATCCTATCCATGTGGATTAATTAGCTTTGAGGACGAATGCTTTTGTGCCAATGGTGTTTTGGAAATATTTGAGAACCTCTTTCCTTTGAAACAAACAGATTGATAGATACCAATTCAGAATATAGGGTTCAAATCCGCAAAGAAAAAAAGGAACTTTTATTGCATACCCTCGTCCAACTCTGGGTATGACTGTTGAGAAATGGTATCTAGTGTTTGTGTGCTCATCCGGTGTAAGCTTCGCCAATTTGGGGCCTGTATCTAACAACTTTCTCGGCAAAAAAAGATTCATCGTGTCCTTAAGTTGAAGGGTTAGCTAAATACTCAAAGACTTGTTTACTTCTTTTAAACTAAGAAGAAAAAAGAAGCATTTAGCTGAGACTATGTGCTTCTGTGACAACACGGGTGGTTTATTTGTATTGAGAAAGAGAAATTGATACAACAGATAGAGGAGAGTTGGTATCCTCTAATTATTAAGATATGATCTTGATATCTGTGATTATAAAGATATAAGAAGGACATGATCTTGATATCTATAATTATGAAGATATATTCCTTATTTTTGTAATATATCACTCCCTGTTAAGGTGGTGCATGTAAAATCGTATGTGCTCAACTTGCTGCTAATGTGATTGGAAAAAGCGTCAACAAAAAGGCCATTAGTAGATAACCAATAGGAGAAGGATAAGTTCAAGATGGTACTTGTAAACAATACGAGATAAGGAGTTCTGTGAACTTTGCCAATATAACTCTATACAAAAAGGAAACAAAAGGAATACTATACAGTTGAACCATGAGTTTCATAACATGAGCATTAAGATGCCATAGTATAGCATGCAAAATAGATTGAATACTATTTTTATTGTCAGTGTTGATTACTGAATCAGTAGAAAAACAAGATTTAGCAAGAGGATAAGGTTGAAGCCGCTAGGTGGGAAAGGCACAGAGACCATCTTGCACAACATATCCTTGAACAAGAACTTCATTAGTTACCCGGGATTTAACTAAACAATGAGTAGCATGAAATTCAAATTAAACAGAATTGTCCTTAGCAAATTTACAAACACTAATTAGATTATTTGGAACAACAAATTAGTTTATTGATGAAGAGCTAAAGAAACATCATGATTATTTGGAATAGAAAAAGGGGAAGAACCAAAAGATTAAATTGGCAAACCTTGACGATTACCAATATAGATTTGTTTAGGACCTTCATATCCCGAAAGAGTGTTAGCTTTAGAAAGGGGGGCGTAAAAGGATGTCTTTGAAGATTTTCACAATACGTTCTATTAGACACTTAAAGTGGGTCATAGGTTTTCTAAAAGGTTCACCAAACCTTTTCTAAAATGTTTTATTGATGGCCATGAGAAGCAATGTGCAAGTAATAGAAAGAGACAATGATCATTTTTGTTTTTATACTAGCTCATTGTTAACCTAGGTAGAGTCTAATTTTCAAATGCAAATTGTAAAATGTTTCATTGAACAAATAATTGTTTACAAGTATCTTTCATTGTCATTTTCGAAAAACATGATTTCACAAATATCTGTTAAATTCCTCCAGAGTTTAAGCACAAGTGCACAACACTTCTCTAAGTTAAATACACAAAGTCTCTCCAAGTTATGTAATAATGAAATGTTCTTTACAAGGTTTCACCTTCAAACAAGTGAATATCAAATACAAGCATTTCTTGTTGTAAGAGATTAACTTCACACACATGAAAGATTACAAATATGAACACTCTTTTTACAAGTCGTTCAGAAGATGATCTCACCTAGCACATAGAAACTTTGAAAGAATGAAAGAATACAAGTGCATGCACATAAGTTTGTTCCTCGTTATTTTGTATGTCTGCATGACGAACCTCTATTTGTCAGCATGTGTCCTTCCCAGCCAAGATTGGAATCCCTGGATAGCTTTCTCAACGAGGACTAGGATATAGCACCAACTGATAAACTAATAAAATATAATAATGAACACAAATTACACATTATGGCAATACACCGGCTATTGTAGAGACAACGCTTCTGTGGAGAGTATTGTCTATGTACAGTTATCTTTATACGCACCCTTCTACCGGATATATACTCCTAATGATTTTTTAATGAATAACCGCTATGCAGTTTTTAATTCAAAACTTCTAACACGTAATTAGTTATTTTCTATGACATGTTCTTATTGATTACTACCACCAGTCCATTATCAATGGATCCTTTCCTAATTCACTTGGATATCAACTCTCATCATCTTAATTAAGAGTGTCTAACCTACTTGATTCCTTGGGCCCGTTTGATGTTAGCTTTCCCCAATCTATGTTTTGTTTCAAGCACAAAATTGGTTTAGAAAAGTATTGGTTTTTGTTGTTGGGGGCTTGCTAACTTACTGTAGCTACTCTGAATTTAAGCTGGGTGTTATCGTGTCGTGACACTGATTTAAGGAAGCATAGAATAATCTGTATTCATTTGCTTTATTATTCCTTCCCGTGCTTACGCGAAATGTAATTGGTTGCCGAGTAAACATTGTTAGTGAACGAGATCCTAATCCTAATCCTAATTGTGGTGTTCACAACGGCTGTATATTATTCAATATCAGTATTTCCTTTGTTAGTCACAAGATTTATAAAGGATTTGATGAGTCTCAGAAATCAATTTGTTGTATCTTATTTAAAATGGATTTTGTGAGAGGAAACTTTAAGTAACTTCTGTTCTTGCAATATCAAGGGTTGGGAACTTTTTTTTTTTTATTTATTGTTTGGGGGCTTGCTAAGTTACTGTGACTATGAATTTATGCAGGGTCGGGTAGCATATTTGAGACGTTGCGGCTGGACAAACCTTTAATCGTGGTTGTAAATGAAGATTTGATGGATAATCATCAAAGTGAACTAGCCGAAGAACTTGCTGATAGGAAACATCTGTATTGTGCCAGTCCTCAAACACTCCAGCAAACTATAGAGCATATGGATTTAAGTTCTCTCCTTCCTTACTCTCCAGGTAATGCTACACCAGTGGCCAAGCATATAAACAATTTCCTTGGTTTTCCTGATGACTGATCTACAAAGCTTTTTTGCTCCTCTTTTGGGTTAAATGCCATTATGAAGGATGATAATCAATTTTTGGTGATATTTTGATGTCCTAAATATTTTAGTCGTGTGAACTAAATATCATGTTAGTGTAAGCAATGTACTTGTGACACTTCCTAGGAGTGATATTTTTAGTCTTGCTGTTGAATATAAGAGCAATGCACACTTCATAAGGATGATATTCAGTTCTGGTCATCCGGGTGTTCTGAGTGAGTCTTGACTTGAACTGAATATCATATTCTATGCAAGCAATGTATATGTATTGGTGTACACTCTCATACATGAGGGAAATAATTAAATATAGTTAATACAATCTTATATAAATAACTAACATTAATTTTGCATTCAAGCTCTCCAATATCGCCCCTGCTATTGTCACAACCTAACTTTCATCACAGCCAAAGTAGCACGTGTGTCCTCCGAGTAAAAGAGTTCATATGCTAACCAACGTTTAAGGTTTCTCAAGTGGGGTTTATGGTTTAAAATACCTTTGGTTTCTGACTGTGACACCAACATTTAAAAAAAGTAAAGAAACTGCTGCTATTAAAAAATGGAACATACAAATGAAATGAGTGGCATGGCAAAGAAAATTGGTGATGTAGAGGTAATGTTAAAATTTGTGATAAAGCAACAAAATCTAAATTTATACGAGGACAAATAATATGATGACACATTTAATTAAAATCTATTCCAGTCCTCCATTAAGATTTTTTTTTTCATTGGATATTCAATCCATAGTAGAAGTAATATTTTAAAAAATTAAAAATATATTTAAAAATTATATTTTCAAAAGTAAAATTTGTAAAACAAATTTAAAGTATATATTCATGAAAAATAATTTAATTATGAAAAAAATAGTTGGGCTGGTTTATCTGTTAAGTATTGATAGGAAAATTGATTGGATTTTAAGACAAATGATTAAATATTAATCATCTATAAAATTTAATGAATGAATTTGATATATTTTTTCTTTATATTTTTGTAATAAATAGATTGAATGTATTTTCTTATGAATGAATCAGATGTATACATATAAATGAATTGTTTTGTCGTCCTCAAATGGAAATTTCAAAAATATATTTTTTTAAATTAATTTATGAGAACTATAATAGTTTTTTATATTTTTAAAATCAATAATGAAGATAATTATTTTAATCTTTCTCAAGACACTGTTAGTCTTAAGTAGTTTTTTTTTTTTTAATTTTAGTTTTGGATTTTTTTGTCACTAAAATAACAATTAGTACGTTAAAATTATTAACAATAATAAAATAGATTAAAGAAAAGTAAAGTACAACAAAATGTACTTGAAACGTCTCCTTGGCCCAAGAATGAGGAACGGGCAAGCTATTGACACCCGTTGTCCATCTTCTCACCTTCCAATATTTTTATTTCCTATCTTATCCCTCTTTACCTCATCTTAGACAATTTCTTTTAGCCCCTCCTTACATTCTTTATGCACCTTTATACCTGTGAAAAAGGTTTTAATTTTCATAGATTAAAAATATTTCCCGTTGTCCAATTTAGAAATTTAAATCGGATTGTTTAATAGAGAATTCAAAACTTTGGATTATATAACTTGTAAATATATTTTAAATTATATAATTTAATATATGTTTCTAAATCAGAAAATGTAGTTTATATTACACAATTTATAAATAAATTTTATATTGTATGAAGCAAAATATGTTTCTAAATAATCTAAAAATACATTATAGGTTTTTTATTCTAGAATAAGTTTCTAAATTAGATGATTCAAAAACGTATTTTAAATTATATAATTTATAATGCATTTTCAAACTAGGCAAGAAATAAAATATAATCTACTCCTTAACATGGTTTAAAAGAAACTGATAATTACTTTTATAGTACTTTGCATTCTCTTTATGAAATATTAAGTTTTTTCTATTAAAACTATTATGATTATATATATTCTTTTGTTAATAGATAACAGTAAAAAAATTCTAAAAACGATAATAATTAGGATAAATTTGGTATATTGATATAAATTGAATTAATTAGGGTAAAATGTGTTTTGTGTCCTTTTAAAAATTCAAATATATTAAATGTGTTTTTCTTAAAAAAATTATATTATTTTTGTGCTGTAAAACTGAAACATATTTTTTTTATGTGTTTGTTAATAATAATAATAATAATAATAATAATAATAATAATAATAATAATAATAATAGATGGAAAACCTTTTAGAGGAACTTAAAAATTATGTTTAAGTTTTAGAAGGATAAAAATATTACTAACTTTTTAGTGATATATTTAATATTTTAAGAATTTACATGGATATAATAAAATATATTTTCTTACCTTTATTTAAAAGCGTCTTATATTATAAGGACTTGAAGAATATTTTTTTCGTATGTTTAATTTTGGAATGTCTTTTTAAGACATGGGAAGTTGATGAGCTCTGAGGAAAACTTGTCTGTTTCATTCATCTGGTCATGTTAAACTAACATATCAAGTGGAAATTATTAATTTAAGATTATTAGATGATTATAATTTGGATAATTTTGTTATAAATTTAAGTATTATATCTATTAAATATAGTGATAAAATACAATATATATATAAACGATAATAGTTAATATTGAAGTGAAACGTTAAAAATATTTTTTACGATGATCTCACTATCAGTTATTACAACTTTGCATTGAGCAGGGCCACTATAGTTTCTTTTTGGGTTGCTAAAATCCAAGGAATTTCACTGTTGAGATAATCACTTTGTTTGAAACAAAACCCCATTTCACAAAAGTAGTAAATAAAAACAAGCACACCTGAATATCTGCACAGTCCAAATCCTATACTTGCGGCTAGTGCTTAGAAAAGTAACCTTTTTTTCCTATATACATCATTACATAGGGCAAAGAATGTTGAACAGTGTAAACCCTAACGACAGAACCAGAAATTCATGATCTTACACAGTTCTGTGGCACGCTTCCACTGCGTTAACGTAGTGACAACTAGGGTTTCAGAATTATGCAGATGATTGTTGTGACTGTTGGGTTTTGTCCAATGGTAGTAGAAGAATTGGAAGGAGATTGAAGCTAACAACAAAACCACCAAAGACTTTACAAAGTGTATTGTTATGCTAATAATTATGTCTCCACTTCCAATTATATTATCCATCAGGAAGGAGAAGGGACTAAGTATCAAAGCATTTGTCACTCAAAACTTACACTATGACTAGGGTTTCTACACAACAGTGAAGGAAGTGTAATTGTGGAAAGCCAATTTTTATCATATGTGTTGCCTTATAGTGTCATCATTATCATGTATTCTTGTTTTTAGTCGAATGCATGCATGTGATCGAAACTAAAAAATATATTAACAGTCAATACATCAGTATGCAATAAATAAGTAAGATTCGACTTTTTACTTCAAATTTAAAAAGTAGTAAAAAAATGAGCTAAATTTTATCATATTATTTAATATTTAGAAAATTTTCAACCATACACACCTCAAGTCAAACGTGATAATTGGTATTTTAATGAATTTTTTTATGTATTTGACTGGAGTTTTTTTTTTTTTTCAAAAGGGAACAAATTTTTGTGACATTAAGTTAAGGTATTTTTATAAGTTATTGCAATCTTGTAGTATTTTAATATATAATTTTGTATGCATTGTTTCATTTGGATGAATTTATTTCATATATCATTTTTGTTTTGCATATCTTTTTCTCAAACCCAAACTTAGCTGCCTCTAGAGTCATGATTTTTAATACGTGAAGTGTTGGAAGCATTTTGGTTGAAAAAAAAAAAAGTCACTTCTTTTTTTCCTTTTCATCTCCTTTCTATTTTCTTTTTCTCCATTAATCCATATTAATTTTTAAGATCATGTACTTTATCTTTTTAATTGGGGAGGACAAAATGTACTACGTTTCTAACTAAAAAATATGACTTGACTTAGGTAATTCAACACACTAGTTTGCCAAGTTGACAAACCAATTTCTTGACATTTTTTTTAAATTACAAGAATTGGACATTTGGGTTTAAGTATATGGATTATTTGTATAATTTGCTTAGTTAGGTTTGACACAATTATACCTTTTAGCCTAATTCATTTAACAAGTAGGGTAAATGAGTTTAACTTACACGACAATGGGTTTTCACAACTGTCAACCCAATAGTCTCTAGGTTATTCTTTTATTTTTTTCAACTTTTTTTTTATTTTGCCTGTGATTCATTGTCAATAGAAAGAGGAGAGAGCAATGGTAAGAAATAGAAATCGAACTTAATGTAGAAATTCGATAATTTTATATTATATAATTTAATATTTAACTCCCTTTCTATTTTTTATTGTGTACATTTTAAATTTTTATTTGACTTTTTTGGATTAGGTAATTATTTGGACATATACAATTTGAAAACATTTTTAAGATGTTAGGATTGACTAAATATTAATCATGAACTTGATAAATACATTATTAGTTTCTTAGTTGACTTATAGAGTGAAGATTTGTTCCACTTGAAAACATCAAACACGAGAATTAAGATAGTTTAATAATTAGTGATACAATAATTAAAATTAAAGAAAAACGTTTAATATCATACTAGATTTTGATATTATTTTAAGAATAATGAGTTTAAACCTAACTCAATGTTACTAAACTAATTTAATAAGAAATGTTTAATATATTTATATATTATAATTTAGTCTTAACACTCCACCAACATAGAATCTCTAACATTCTTTATTTTATAAAAAAAGTTATTAAATAAGATTTTAAATTATAATTATTTGAAATTTTAAGTAAAGGTTAATTTTATCATCTATATATTGTTTGTAAAATATTAGTTTCAATAGAGAAATTAAGTTAAGAGATATGTAAGAATATAAAAAAAAATTAATTATATGATATGAGACTGTTATTATTTAAATAATATTTCCGATGAAATCAAACATTTACTATTAAATTAAAAGTTATAACTAATATTTAAGATTAACTATTAATTTAAAATTGTACCTGTCTAATTACTGTGATTTCAAATTTTATATAAACCATGTTAAATAATAAAAACATGTGATATATATTATAATATTTTTACTCGTAGTTAATTAAAGTAAGAGATATAAAAGAGGGTGCGTAATATTTAATATAATAGTTTACATAAAATATGATGTATAAAATATGGTGATACTATCTAACAAATGACAGATTCTACTAAACCTAACTTGTCTTCTATGTAATAAATGGGATTATTTAAACACTTTATCTTGTCAAAATCTCCTTTGAATACAGAAGGATTTGTAGCTTTCATGGTGGTAGGAATAAACTCTTTTAGCCCAAAGTTGATCAATTTTAAAGAACATAATGCTTGACTTTCCTTGCCACTGTATCATTTAAGATTACAGCACAGGTGTTGGATATGGTCAATCTCTACTTTGTGTACATTCTAGTAAAAATCAATAGTAAATTTATTATTCTATTGGAAATATAACTTTATTGAAAGCGACAACTTGTTTTTAGACCATATTTAATGGAGTAGTCTTCGTCTTACATTATTATGAATAGATGAGTGAACTGCAATGTTTTGTAATATAATTATGATATTCCATGTTAAAATTAAAAATATATAATTTTATAGAGTTTAATTTTAATATAATAATTTCAACAATTTATGTATCAAACGACAATTTCATTACACGGGGTAATATTAGTTATAATTAAGTAATGTTACACATATAATATTTTTTAGAAATGCTAAGAATGACTTTTATTTTTTTAAATGTATTAAAAAATATATAAAATCATAACAAATATTATTAAATATTACTCATATTTTATTTTGATATTTTTTTACTAATAAAAGAGAACGTGTTTAATAAATGGATAGAAAACGGCTTCCTGACATTTCTCAACTTTTTTACATGGCTAACTTAATCAAATTAAATGTTTGTATTGTTACAATTTCATTTGTAACTTTTTTAAATACCATTTCTTTTAATTTTTCGATTATTTTTTTTAACTTTTTAACATAAACCGAAGTTGAAATAAATATAAATTTTGATTCAAATCAGTTGTTTTAAATAGCTTTCTTATAAAAATAATTTTTTTTCTCATAAAATAAATGGGAAAAAGATTAGCTTCCATTATAAAAAATTTGGATGTGATCATTCATTAAGTTCAGGGATTCGTGTCCAGAATTAATTCTTTCTTTTTAAAAAAATGTTTTTATCATTGTAATTGGTAAACAAACATAGATTATACATACATATATTTTAAATCTAAAAAAAATAATAATAATTAGTAGACTATATTGTATATCAAAAATCACTTCTTCTTTTTTTAATTTTAATCAAACTAACCTTTTTTTCTAAATAAATCAAAAGCCTACAAGAATTTCAGTTTCTTTTTCTATCTTCTTTTACACTCGAAACTTGAACACAGTTACTTCAAGAAAGGAGTATACTATTTTTAAGGGTGATGATCGTCTTTGGATTCCTTATACCCCATTTTTGTCACTTTGCTTGGAGGGGCTCAATGAGCATATCCTTGGAAAGGAAACAAGCAAAAGTTAAAATGAAATATTGTATTTCAGATATGTGTGTCTTGGCAGAAGCAAGTTAGGGTAAAGAAAAAACTTCATTGGACACTAAAAGTGTAAATGTTGGTTGCTTAACTTCTTGCTAAAAGATTATTGATTGAGGTAGTGGCCACTAATGTCACTTGTTTCATCATATTTAAGGTTGAGTTTCATAAGGGTGTTCATTTTCACGCCCATCTATATTGACTAGGAGAGAGAGTTTGAAGATCAAACTACCACTCATGACTTTGTAGGCTAAGGACTCATCCTTAAATTACGTGTTAGTTAAAAGATCAAGTACAAGATCTACTTCGATGATTTGGGTTGCCAACCATGTCATGAGAAAAAGGGAAAAGCAAGAAAAAAGGAAGAGTACTACGATCAAAAGCCTTTGAATTTGAAATCTTTGTGCAGATTTAAATGTATTGCCACTGCATTACCTTCTCATGGTAATTAAATGAAAAGAGGAAAGTGAAAAAGAAGAGAAAACTCAATTTTCTAGGCGAAATCATTGTTGTTTGTCTCTTTGCATTCATGATAACCACAGTCATTTCTTATCACTAAGCTTATTCATGCATGTAGCCTAGTTGACTTTATCCATGACCACAACCCTATAGCTAACTTTTCATCTCACTGAGATTAAATTTGTTGCAAAGTAATAATAACAACAACAATAACAGCTGTTTAGAGTTGTTTTATTTTTTCTCATTCAGCTATGGTAAATAATGGTAGTAATGATTTTTTTTCTCTGTGCTTGGTTATATATTTTATAGAGTGGTATAATTATTTTGTTTGTGGGTTTTGACCAAGATAAGATTTTGAAGCAATATCTAGACACCCATTTGATTTGGAGCAGCATTTTGTGGCAGTCAAATTTGGGATGATAGATGCTGGGGCATTATTAGGGTCGAGTGAGATGTTTAAGCAACAAAATACAAGGTTGCGTGATTGTGCCTTAATACTGCTAGGAAACCAGGTTAACTACTCGCGACAGATTCAATCTTTACATTACCTAAATCAACATCATATCATAGTTTTTTTTCCCCTACTTTTACATATATCTTCTGGTTTAAACCAAATATTTAACAAAATTATACCGTATCTTCAAAACTTAAATTCAAGACCACATATTAAACTGAAACATTATGTTATTTAATTCATATAATAGATTTGATAATTTTAAACTTTAATGGAACAAAGAGATCAATTATCTTTGATCTCTGATTTAGGTTGAGGGAGAACCAAAGAAGGATGAAGAATGACAGCAAGTACAATTCATTTTGTACTCCTAAAGATTACTAAGACAAATTTATCGTAGAAGTGTTTACCGCACAACAAACAAATAGGAAACGATAACAAGAAAATTCTTAAACATTAGAATACAAAAATGACAACAAAAACTTGAAAGAATCACACAAAATATAATATAATCAGTGTAAGAAATTTTAATCAATTATTTTATATTACAATTTATAGTTACTCTTATAACAAATTCTCATTCAAATACAACTTAAACATTAAATTTAATTAATAATACAAAAATCCTATTTATTAAGTAATAGTCTAAGAAAAATATAATGATTGAAGATCAATGGCAATAAGCCCTCTTGAATAAGCAGTGTTAAAACAAATAATGGGATTCGAAAATGATGTTGGGTTTGGTGCGGGGCAAGGAAAGGTACATATTTTAAGGTGGTGGTAGGAGAAAAACATCTTCGAATGAAACCTGTTCAATGAAATCACGAACATGCTTGACTTATCCCATTTGAACCACGATCAAATTGAAGTTGCCCGGTTAAACCTGTGCATGACATGATCACAAGGCATGGCTGCTAGCGCTACAAATGGAAAGTGAGTAGGCCCAAAGAGAATAAAAATGACTTATTAAGACCCGAATCCTTAAGGAATATAAATTATAATGAAGCATAAAGTAGGAAAAGGTTGCAACAAGGATGAAAAATGTGTCAACTTTAGGCCAATAAGATCATTGCTGCTATAAGATCATCGTTGAAAAGGACGTTAAGGCTCAAGAGGGAGTAACTTCACGAGGGTTTCAAAAAAATGGATTTTGATGGAAAAAGATAAGGATGCATTTCCTCAAATTGGTATGATGTTGTTTGCCACATCAATTGACACCATAAACCGTACTCATAACCCAATTGGGTTGTTCCACCTCTTCATTATTTTCTCTCTTTCCTTCACTTTTTGCCTCAATTTTATATGTAACCCTTCATTACAAGAAGTGTTCTTGTTAACCATGTCTTGCCCATTATGTCCCTGCCCTTTGCTAAAATGCACTGCGTGCACACGTTCCCCCCACTGAGAAACTACAAAGGAACAAAGTGCGCATGTTAACTCCAATATAAAACTCTCTTCCACCACTTCCATTTCTGCATTTCTAGCTGTGGAGGGAAACTGTTTCTCTCTCTAGAGAAAGAAAGTAAAACAACCAGCATTCTTGTTTCCAACGGTTGAAGCTCAAAGTGTAGAAAGAAATTCATGATTTGAGTTTCCATAAAGCCTTGAACTTTATGGTTTTTCCTTTTTTTTCCATCTTCACCATGACTTTCTTTTTCTAAGTTGACATATCTTGCTGGCTTCAGTTCTCGCTTTCTGTTTTTTTTGGCTTCATCCATGTCTTCAGATATAAGCTAAGTTTGATTCTTCATTCACCTCTTTGGAATCTGCATTTAAACATGGAAGCTTGCAATGCTGGCGTGTGTGTGTTGGGTTTGGTTGAGTCTCATGTGGCAACCGATGATAGTGTGAGTCCTTATAGAAACTTCTAAGGCAGCAAAGTTAGAAGCTTGGTGGAGTGAGTAGTAATGGGTAGGGATCGGCTGCTGTCGGGGACGGTTGGACCGCCATTAAAACGGCGAGCAGGGCTGCGGAGGAAACAGGCTGGAAGAGGGTCTTACAGAGGAAGCTAAGGCAAAGGTGGTGTGGTGGGATTTGGAGGGGTTTTGTCGTTGTCGTTGTTGTTTTTGGTTTTGTGGTGGTGGTTTTGGTTTTTTGGAGGTTTGATTGACAACACCTTTTTAGGGTGTGAAAAAGTTTTGATTTTGTGAAGGAGGAGAAAATGGGTAGCAACTTGCAGCGACTGCTCAGAAGCTTCTGTTTGGGTACTGATTGGAAGTATGCCATCTTTTGGAAGCTCAAACACCGGGCTCGGATGTATGGTTTATGTTCCCAGTTTAACTTATTTTAGTTTTATTTATTCATTGCATCCTTTTAGTATGTTTTCTTCATTCTAGTTTGGTGATTTCACGTATGAGTATATGTGTACTATACTTGCTCGAATTATCTACTTTTGGATTTCAATGATATGTGTTAGTGTTGATGTAGTGTGTCTGCATTTGGACCAGATTTTCATTTATTGTTTTTATTATAATATTGTGTAGTGTGTAATCGTCTTTTGATTTGCTGGTCTTGCGTGTACTTTAGCTAAAGATTCAAAGTCAACGTGTTTCCTTAAATTGTTTTCTGGGTGTGATGTTTGGCTTCAGGATGTTGACATGGGAGGATGCTTACTATGACAATCCTAATATTTGTGACTCTTCTGAAAATAAGAGCTGCCAGAGTACATGGGAGGGGATTGGCAGTGCAGAATTTTCGCATGATCCTCTAGGGTTAGCTGTGGCAAAGATGTCATATCATGTATATTCGTTAGGGGAAGGGTATATGACTTAACTAATGAATGTGTGGGATACTTAAGATTAAAATAATCGTTATGTGGCTCCAGCTCTTAGCTTGATGTGTTCCTTTTTACAGAATTGTTGGACAGGTAGCTGTTACAGGAAAACATCGGTGGATCTGTGTAGATAATCAAGTTGCAAGCTCTGTCCCATCATTTGAGGTGAAGATTCTTCTTCTTCTTAAATGTTAACACTAGACACTAGTGTTCTCTTTGCATTGTAAGATTTTAAATTCTATAATTGAAACTTGACACGTAAGATGCTTAATATACGTAACTAATCGTCCATCAATCTCCATTCCTCTTCTTTGGTTTGTTTTCAGTTTGCAGATGGATGGCAATCTCAGTTTTCTGCTGGAATTAGGGTAAGATAATCCTCAGTGAAGAAATCAATCTCAATGAAAACAGCTAGACAGAAATTTTTATGTTTACTCAGAAATGGTAAATGCATGATTTGGTTTGAACAATATATCTGGAAAAGTGTAAATGGGACGCTTCATTTGTTAAAGTTATATTTTATTTTTAAATAAAGAAGATGGAGCTAGATTTTTGTGTTATGGTAGATGGATTGTTGTAGTTGCATAGTAATGAAGTGAGGAAAAATTAGGTTTCTGGAATCTGGACTTCTAGTGTGTTCTGTTAGCAAACCTGTGGTTCTCTTTTGGAGAATGATTCTTCATTGACAGACCTTTGTTTTGTATTGTAGACCATTGTTGTTATAGCCATCGTGCCCCTTGGAGTTGTTCAACTTGGTTCCTTGAATAAAGTAAGATGACTATATTCTTCTTGCTTTTATTTTTGTGCTTAAATCCCATGCTGTTGGTGAATGTGGTTTCTGCTGTAGTTCAGTAGCACATCTGTTATCATACACTATTCTCTTTCATAGGTTTTAGTTTCAGTATTTTAAAGTTTGTTTGCACTTTTTTGTAATTTGCCATCATAATATAACTATTCAAATAATATGATTTGCCTCTTCTTTCTTCTCCTTCTAATTTTGGTTACTGCTTGAGTGGTTGTTGGGATATTGATTGGATACTTGTGAATCCTTTTCACTAATTGTATTTGTGTAAACTTAGTAGTCCATGTTGGCCGTAAAATGTAAATGGATTTTTTAGTGCTGATTCTATGGATACAATTCTACATATAATAATACTTATGCTACTACTATGAAAAACACATGCTTGCATGTTTAAATGGTAATGGAACCACTTGCTTTTGGCATGTCTTTGTTTTCTTTGTTATGTAAATTGGTATTTAAATTGGCTGAAAAGTTGATTGCTTAATCTAGAGAAAGCTTTCTAGCTTTTATTACAGACTTGTGCTCAGTTGTTCCTTTTACTCCTCATTACTTCCATGATCTATTCTAACACGTTGACAAGGAAGCGTTCAGTAAATTTGTAGGCGTTGTGCTTAATCTTCTGATTAAGATTTAGATGGATATGATTGATAGATATAGAATATTTTCAGATGTATTTTTACTCAGAAGTCCATTTATCATTGAAATATTTAATAATCTGACCCTTTTCTGTCATCCTTGATATCAGGTTGCTGAAGATATGGGGTTTATAACATGTATCCGAAGTCTCTTTTTGTCTAATCAAGATTACACAATTTGTCATGCTCCTAATCAAGTACAAAATAGTCTGAAGAATTCTTCGTCTGTGGTAATTTTTCTCCACTCTTTCGGTGTATGTGTCTTCAGTCTGCACGAATGTGCTTGTGTGAGTAGAGTACAGGTTGTGTGACCATTGACATAACAGAGCAAACGATGTGTACAATTATTTTTTTTTATCAAGCATAATCATAAGATTTGTTTCATTTTTCTCTTTCAGCTGGATTCAAAAACTTCAGAAAGTGTGCCTGCTTACTTGCACACTACAGAAAAAACCATGAAGCATGAATCACTGGATAATCCAATGCCCTTTCAATGTCCTGGGAACAATTATTCACCTCATGCTGTATATAAGAAAATGACTGTTGATGTGGCCAAGCATGAAGGGCCTGAATTAAACAGTGATGGAAGTTCCATTTTGCTTCAGTCAATGTCTAATATGATGAATGTGGAGCAGCAGAAATTTTTTGGGATGAGACCTGTAAATGAGAGAAAGTTTGAAGTGAACAGTAGTGGCTGTGAAGATACAAGTCTGGAATCAGGAAAAAAATTGTCATCTTTTTTGCACAACTTGGTTACGGATAATAATGGTGTCAATGATTTAGTATGTCCATCTGAAAATGTTGGAGTTGATTCTGTATCCTTCTCTTCAGACTTTCTTGATACAGCTGTTTGTGAGAATGAAAAGTTTCATTATGTAGATATCAACCAAAAGGAAGCGTTGAACTGGCCCAGATTTTCGGACACATACTCCCGAAAAGATACTGGGAAGTCCAAGTTTCATAGTGAACCTTGTTCCAAGGATACTGCATACACATTGAAGTTTCCTGCTGGCTATGAGTTACATGAAGCACTTGGGCCAAGTTTTCTAAAAGGGAGCAAATATTTTGATTGGGCAGTGAAGGCAAATCAAGATGTTAAAGCCACTGAGATGTCAGATGAGATTAGCTGTAGCCAATTGACTTCTGAATCTCAGCCAGAACATCTCTTGGAAGCTATGGTGGCTAACATATGCCATAGTAATAATAATATCAATAGCAAGTTGTCATTTTCGACAACAATGCAGGATGCAATAGCCTCAGGACTTCCTGAGGGCTCCATTCACACTGTGCACACTATTAATTCTGAGAGCTGTTCAACAGATCAGCCTCATCTTGGTAGAGAGGAAAAACATTATAGTTTAAGTTCATCTGGGATATGTGGCATAATGTCTCCAAAGGGTTTTTCTTCTACATGTCCTAGTTCATGTAGTGAACAGTTTGAGAGGTCTTCTGAACCAACTAAGAACAACAGGAAGAGGGCTAGGCCTGGTGAAAGTTGTAGGCCTAGACCAAGGGACAGACAACTTATCCAAGATCGTATTAAGGAGTTGAGGGAACTGGTACCAAATGGAGCAAAGGTATTTGTTGCATGCATTTTCTAATCCTGTCTCAGTAAGTTTTGATTTTTTGATGGTTTTTCCGATTCACATAGCTAAATATTTCATATGGTCATGTCAACAGTGCAGTATTGATTCTCTACTGGAGTGCACCATAAAACACATGCTCTTTCTCAAGAATGTAACTAAGCATGCTGATAAGCTAAATAAATTTGCGGACACAAAGACAAAGGTACAGTTTGATCGAGTTTTAGAAGTCTACCTCTGTTTCATAGCTGGAAAGTTTGGTTTGCTCCATTTGAACGATTTCTGAATGTGTGATTTTATTATACTATCTCCATTGGTTTACACTATTGCACTTGAGCAGTTGCATCACATTGAAAAAGACATTAACGGATCATCAAGTTATCAACAAGGTTCAAGTTGGGCAATGGAAGTGGGAGGCCATCTGAAAGTTCGTTCCATATTAGTGGAGAATCTTAATAAGAATGGTCAGATGCTTGTTGAGGTGTGTTAGGAGTTGAACATTGTAATCTAATATATTTTTCTAGAATAAACAAGAGAAAATCTCCTTATGAGAAATGGAGGCTAGAATCCCTTTTAAGTTGTACTAACCACAGAATATGTCCCTTTTATGCTAATTATGACTTATGCTGCAGATGCTGTGTGAGGAGTGCAGCCATTTTCTTGAGATAGCAGAAGCCATCAGAAGCATGGGTCTGACAATATTGAATGGTGCAACAGAAGCTCATGGAGAGAAGACATGTATATGTTTTGTGGTTGAGGGAGGATCAGAAGTAAGCTTTATTTCCAATTCAATTAAACAAACTCATTGCATTATTTTTACACTATCTAGGACTGAACTGAAGAAGTAGCATTCATGTTCTATTCTTAATTAAAATGTTGTAATAAAAATATGATTAGACCATGCATGTTTCTGAAGTAAAAGAGTATTGTACTGAATTCTAAATAGTTGGCTTGTTACATGTGAACATTGATGGAATACAAGTGTGTGAGAGTTCTTAAGTACAATTTTTTTTATGATTATGTTCAACTACCAAGTGATTGATGCAAAGTGAATTGTGTGTCACAGGGCCAAAACAACAGAAATTTACACAGATTGGATATCTTGTGGCCACTTGTTCAATTACTGCAATCCAAGAGCACAATGTATTCATAAAAACCATTTGCTACTTCATTGACTGTTGTAACTCAATCTTTGAAATTATACTCCAAATGTTAGGGCCTGTTTATGTTTTCTTTTTCAATAAAAGAAGAAACATGTATGTAAACATGTTTGGTTGAATTTTCGAAAAGGAATCTCAATTTTTTCTCTAAGCCCAAATCAGAAAATACATAAAATGTTATTCCTGTTTTCTCTGGAAAATTTTGAAGATGAAAAGTCCACCGTGAGTGAAATTACTCCAATGCAACCATTCTTCAAGTTACCCTCCTTAAGACGCTACATTGTAGGTGTCTAAGGTTAATTTGTGTAATTCTTTTAACATGTTTATCGGATATTTCTTTTATTATAGATCAAATTTATTTCGTATGCTAAAAGAAACATACTAGTTATTTAGAATAATACATTAAGAACGTCGTAATTTCACCAGAGTCCATAATCATTATAGTCTTTTCTTTTTTTGAATAATATAAGAATTTTATCATTTAAAATACAGTTTAAAATCATGTTTCGAAATAGTTAACAATATTAGAACTAATTAATCAAACAATTTCTTTCAAAATAAATCGAACCAAACATGCTCTTAAAAATAAAAACCCGGTCTCTTATCTTTGTAACTTAAACACAAAAATAAATGAACTTTATGGTTAATTCTTGATTTACAATTTTTTGTTGTTCCTTTAGGTTTTCAGTTCTATAAAACCAACGAAAACCAAACTAGAAACGATCTTTCTCTTGTGGAAAAAAAAGGCCTAATAAACAAAAAAAATAAAAACACGAAAACTCAACTAACTACATACAAAAGCTTCCAAGAAACTAAAACAAAGACCTTTCTAACTATTAGATTAGATGAATTTAATATCAGATTAACACTGATCCAAACCGAATGATAATCATTTAATAATCACATCAAATTGTTTTAATATAAAGAACTGAAAACTAATTTAAATTGAATAATAAAAGATCTTTTTCTAACAAATCCATATAAGACACGGGAATCAAGAATTGACATATGTAATATAGTCTTCTTGTTATCAATTAAAACCCGTGAAAAGAATAATTTCAAACTTAAGTGATATTGATTATATTTATAAAATCCATTGAAGCCAACTGAACTAGATCACAAACTCATATAGATGAGTGAATAAGAATTAACATATCTAATTGAATCTTTTACTCAAAAAAGTTATCAATTCAAACCGGTAGACAACAATTTACTTATAAAACCTATTGAAGCTACCTGAAATTGGAAACTTTATTTATATTTTCTACTTTTACATCGAACTTGGGAACTTATTCATTTATAAATACTTTTAAAACTAAAACACAAGATTTTTTAGGATGTTGAATTCTATTGTTTAATGTACAATCTTAATCTATGGATTTCTTTTCTGAAGTTAATTCCTCGAAATTTTACTTTACTTCATTTATAAATACTTTTAAAATTAAAGAGCAAAATATTTAATAGGATGTTTAATATACAATCTTAATCTCTAGATATTTTTTTGCAATTTATTCCCTTACATTTTAATTCCTATAATTAAGTGACAAAACGTTAACTATTAAAAATATTTAAATGTTTCAAAACTTAAATATTTATTAAATTTATATCAATGCAAGGTTAAAATTGATCTTTTATTAAAAAAAAGTTTTAAAATGATTTAATAAATTTAGTTATAAAAACAAGAAAAGTAAGCGTTCTACATAGAAAACGAATGATAAATTTGTAAATTTTTAATTATAAACAGCTACAAAACGACAGAACTAAATTCAATTTTAAACAATTACAATAAAAAAAAATTAAGTACGATTGAAGAAACAAAAGTACAAATAAACCAAACCATAAGCCAAAACATATACAACATCAAAATTCACACAAACTTTAATAAATATTTATGAGAAATCATAAGAAAATTATTAAAAAATAATATAAATCAAGCATCTCCCATAATTCAAATTAGCATATAAAAGGAAACTCTTTGATTCTCTCAATTTAATCGCATAAATTATTAATTCTTTAGTTATTTACTAAAAACGTTCCAAATTAACTCCTAACCTAGTTAAATTTGGTTATACAAACCCAGTCAGCATAGTTTTCCACGATTCCCAACACACATTTTATGTTTGTTTTGGAAGTGAAGAATAACAGGTAGATAAAAAAAAATGAGTACAAGAAATTAAAAGGGAGTGGGGGCACACATTCATGGGCTGAAGTGGAGAACTCCAGTTAAGTTACATAACTTCACATGCCAGACATTGAAGACCTTACATCAAGAAAGATAGAACAGAATGAAATTGGCATTCTGAAATTTAAGCGCAAAGGCTTCTCATCCTTTTGTTTTCATTTTTGACAGACAAGTGCAGCTGAAAGATAGTTCCTAAAGCCGTGATAACAAGATGATACAAAATAATAGCCAATAATTTAATCCAAGTGAAGCCAAAACTACAAAACTCAAATGGAGGAAGATTGATTCTGAACCAGAGAAGAGAGTATCCAACCCAAATCCTGGTACATTTGTGAGGATATGATGAAGAGCCAGGAAACAACAGCCCGTTTGAAAGGGGGTCCTCCAATGCTGCTGCTGCTACTAATAGGTTTTTGTTTTTGGTGCCTTCTTGTGTTGCCTTTTAGGGATGGAGTTCTTCATGCCAATGAAAAACAACAGAGCCCCAAAAAGAGCCATATTCTGCAACGAATTATAATATATTTAGTGAGAAGTGTAAAAATACATCTGGGAACATTGTATGAAAATAAATTTAAAAAAAAAAAAGTCATTTCTCTGACCTGTGTAAATTTGATGAAAAGTTGAGTAAATTCTTTGTCCTCACTCTCATAATTGTAAAAATCATAGTGGATAGGCGTCGCAATAAGCTGATGCAGGAGCTACAGACAAAATAAATAAATTAAATAAAGAGTCAAAACTAGAATAAAGGAGCATGTGAGAAGAATATGAAATCCAACAATGTATTGAAGAAAAATTGAATACAAACCAGAAGGAGAGCTCCAAATGAGCTGCCAAATATGAAAAGAACTCCTCCAAGGCCCTTCAGAGCAGTAGCCCCAGCAATTAATAATTTCGTCTGTTCAGGACATCAACAACATCAGAGAAATTCTTCCATACAAGATAATATAATATGCATGCCAGATATAAAGTAAATTTTTTATGTAAACTAAGGTGATATATATACACAACAGCTCTAATACTTCTCTTCTCGATTACACCGTTCATGGTCAACACAGACTGAAAAATCTTGCCTATTGAGAACACTATATTTGGTATGGACAAGCACCAATAAGCCTCAGAGATAAAGGCAGAACTGATATCCATTACCATGATGTCCGTATTCTCGTTTTCTAATCAGGCACATCCCCTTTGTTTTAAGGAAAGGTATAATCCTCGTTCAACATAAATTGCAAATTCTATGAGAAAGTATTAAATATATATTTATTATAGTATTAAATTAAATCGACAGTTACTTTGAAATGAAGACATGATAAATAGACCTAATTTTCCAGAGAAAGACACAAATGATAGAGAGAGAAGGGAGACTAACATCAATCGGTGGAACTTGAAAGCCAACTTGAGAATGCACGCGATGTGTAAATGCATCAAACTTTGGTCTGAGTGCTTTTGCTGCAGGCCCACCATCAGCTCCAAATTCATTAAATCTGTAGTAAAGAATGACAGTAAAAAGAAACTTCACTTCAGCAACAAGAAAGAGAGGATGAACTATATATATATATATATACACTCGTATAAAAAAGAACAGTCAAGCATAATTTAGTACAAGCAACGAACCCGTCACCCCCACCAAACTCACAATGAATAATTTCTAAATCAATCACAATTATAGTAATAATGAAGTCACACTCA
>Ga0099825_1000186_pt1 | contig 53490 bp, 20 predicted proteins | sample SiratroredBW_FD_76838 | JGI IMG/M metagenome (GOLD analysis project Ga0099825, IMG submission 76838) | Root nodule microbial communities of legume samples collected from California, USA - Siratro red BW | ecosystem: Host-associated > Plants > Roots > Nodule | place: USA: California | collected...
AACCAAGCTGTTGGTTGCTTTCTCACACACTGTGGATGGAATTCAACTCTTGAAGCACTGTGCTTGGGAGTGCCAATGGTTGCACTGCCACAGTGGACTGATCAACCCACCAATGCAAAATTTATTGAGGATGTGTGGAAAGTGGGAATCAGATTGAAGGAAAATGAAAATGGGATTGTGACAGGAGAAGAGATTGAGAATTGCATCAGGGTAGTTATGGAAAACGATCATGGAAGAGAAATGAGGATCAATGCTAAGAAATGGAAGGATTTGGCTCTAGAAGCAGTGAGTCAGGGTGGCACTTCAGACAACAACATCAATGAATTCATAAATTATCTGAAAAAATCCTAAACTTTCAATTAATAATATTGATTGTGTTGTCTTTAGAATTCAATTGTATCATACTTCTATTTTTCTTTTCTCTAATATTGATTGTGTTGTCTTTGGAATTCAATTGTTTCATACTTCTATTTTTCTTATTTTTATTAGTTGATATGGCATATTATGTATGGGACATTATATGATCTCACTTTTTAATTATTGTTTTTTAATTATTATTCTGATATATCAATAATCTAAGAGTTAAGATTAAAGTGCGCTTCTTTTGAGACATTATTTAAGAATAGAATCATAATAAAATTTAAAATTTTAAGATAAACAATATTTCAATAATTGATGGTAATGATATCATCTTAAAAGTTCATAAGTAAAAACAATTATGATCTTACAAAATCTTAATTAAGAATCTAATCAATTTTTGTAAAACCATGTTATAAGTCTAATTTTTTATTATAAATCTAATTTAAACTTACAAACTCTCAACATCTCCTGTCACATTATGGTCTACAAATATTATAATATTTTGTAACTTCAATTATGGCCTTCCAAAATCAAATATATGAAAGCAAATAAAAATTATAAAATCATAAAAATTGACTATTAAAATTCACTCATTTAATATTTCGATATTAGAACCAAATATATGCCATATGTATAAATGGATCACTAGTATGTCTTTGCTTAATTAATTACTGATTAGCTAATAATTTCAGTATAATTTTTCGCTTGATATGCTCTTATTAAGTGAGAATAATTCTCATTTCAATGTGTAAGAATTATATATTTGAGTCATAAATAATATAAAGACGGTGAAAATAAAAAAATATTTAATGATCACATAATCTATTAAAAAAAGCGTGTATAATGTTTTAGTGTTGTATATTTAAATATAATATAATCACGTGTACTAAAGTTCTTCGTCTCTCACAATAAAATATTAGCTTTAAATAAATTTACTCATGCTGTTTTATTTTTATATTTTTCGTTTGTCATGTCTAAATAATTGCATAGTATAAAATAACTACTATTACATTAAATGTTTTTAAAACATGTTTTTAAATTTTTGGTTTGACCCAAAGGATGTAAAATTGATTGATTTAAACGTAACACTCGACATACTATAAATTTTATTTATTATATGTATTATCAATTTGTACTATTTTATTATATATAAGGTTCATAAAAAAGTATCATTAATTAAAATAAATTTTAAATATATATTGAATGAATAACAAAAAAAAAAAACTCAATTTTTATAAAGTAATATTTAGCTTACAAGCTTAACTCCTCAAAGTACAAAAACATGTACTCTTATATTAAGCATATTAGCACTAAATTTACATTTCAAACACAAACACAAATATAATAAAATAAAGACATTAATGTAATTAAAAAATACATTTAAGTTTATAACAACTACAAAATTATAGTCATTCATCAAATATATACATACATTACAAAATTATAGTCATTCTATCCGAGATTCATTCATCAAATATATACATACATGTATGTAAATTATATCACACATAGGTCTATATAATAAATTATATTTATTAACGGATATTTTTTTATATTTTTCAAAATACTTGTATTAAGTCTTCTCACCAGAATATCTAAGTATATATTCAAACTTAAATTTCATGTAATATAAGTAAATTTATAACATTCAATATCTAGTACTAATGATGTTAAAAATGTAAAATAAACTCTCTCAACTTCTCACCACCTAAAATTTTAATCTATATGATTTAAACATTCAATAAAGTCAGTATATATTTATATATAAGTTTCACTAATTAATACATACATTAAAAAAAAGTTTACATATCATTTTAGATTTGTAAAATTTCATTGGATATATTTTAACCAATCACATCATTTATTAACATTTTAACATGATCATCATAAATCATTTATACTCTAAACATTTAATTAAGACATAAAAATTTAAGTCAAACAATATTTTTTTTGAAGAATGTATTCTTATTTGACCAGAAATTAATTTAAGAATAAATGCAATTTTCTGCTCTGTTAACATTACAAATGATGAAAACTTGACTCATTCATATTTTTTTTTTCAAGAGAAAAAATATCACTTAAAAAATATAAAAAAATAACAATTATGCAGAAAATTCCAATCATACCAAAAATCCACCAAGAATCATTTTCAACATTTTTTCTAAAAGTTTTAAGGTGCTCACTTACAACTATCCAATAATCTACACTCATACTTTAATATTTCTAACTAAAAATTATTATATAAGGTACAATATAACATTTCTATATTAACTGAATTCCATACATACTATCTTAATACTCTTACCAAATTCTTTCAATTTCAATATTAATATATTATTAAAGATATCTTACTTTAAAAGAACTTTAACTATAAAGATCACAAAAAGTTGGAAAAAGTCCAAAATTCTAGATATTAACACAAAGAGAAAGCTTCAGACAAAAACTAAATTAATTAAAATAATAATTTTTCCTAACTAATCAATCAAGATAGATCTCTAACAGAATATAGAAAAAAAATAATCAAAAGATTTTTACAACAAGAAAGCACTTAATGTTATTTGAATGTTGATCGTGATAAATACTAACTCTGTCAGCTATTACAACACAGGATGTGAAAAAAAAAATAAGAATTGTAGTTAAAATATTTGATAAAGATGAGAGAAAAGAAAAAAAAATTAATTTGATTTGCATGAAAAAGAAGACAGAGTAAGACTTTATATTAAACAGTATTCATTTTTTTAGTAAAAAACAATTTAGAAAATTTACATTTATTTGCCAACCCAATTTCACAACACATTTAATACATCTCAAAACTATACTTTGACAAACCAATTGTCACAGTTAAAACCTCTTTCTATACATCTAAACTACATGCATTGTCACATTACACTGTCACACTTAGTTCTGCGTAACTAATTAAAAAAAAAACAAAAACTTTCACGGTCTAAAATGGGGAATTCAACCAATATTTTGTCACATTTATGTATTTATGCACTGTGGCAACATAATAAAAAAATCTGAACGATTGCACAAGGAAGTATTACGATAATTAAAAAGAAACTTGTTAATGGGTGTGTTAAGTAATATCCTTCAAAGAAAAAGGAGATTCTAATTGTCATACCATAGTTTTTTCAAAGTCATAAATTAAAAAATTTTAACACAGTTCAAAAGTGTTAAAAGCAATTAATTAACTAGTAAAAAAGAAAATTATTTCTCCAAAGAAATCAACGGTGCATGCATGCTCACTGTCCAACACGTCTGATGATAAACTAACTCCACTCGTGAATGTGCTTCTTTTAAGTCTAGTTTTAGTTGTTTACAAAAAAAAATAAAAAAAATACAAAAAAGCTATGTCTAATTACATGTCTTTTATAGATGATATTTTTTTTAATTCAAGACAGATTGCATGTTTTTAATAGATAGTATGATTTTAACTAAATAATGAAAACAGAGGAATTAACTTCAAACTCTCTTTGAAGGCAAAATTTGAAAATAGAATTTTTACTTTCGTAGGAATTAGTTAAAGCATACATATTGCAATTTTAGAAAGAAAAAAGACAAGGTATTGAAATCTAAGATTAGAGAAGATGTCATTCTACAGGTTTCGAAGTTTAGATACCTGAAAGTAAAAATCCAAAAAGGATAGAAATTAGTGGAAATGCCTTGCACAAGATACAAACAGGATAAAGTAAACAATTAAGATGCATTAGGCACAGTATCTAAAGCACTAGTTGAATAAGCCAATTGCATATTGTCAAAACAAAGATATTGAGACAGTTGTTGATAGATCTCAAATTAAATATTTCTAAGGATTTGGACTTAACAAAGTTGAATTGGCAGTTAGATCATGCAATCCATGTAATTAACCATACCTAAAAGAATAAGGTTTTGATACATAAATGAGTTTTTTATTTCTTTCCACATACTTGAGGATTCAGTTTTCATTTAATAAATTGTTTTAAGTACAGTTATGTCTGCTTAAGCTATAAACTAAAAAATTATGTTAATATAATTGTGTTCCATTTATATTTGACGAAGTAATATACTTTTAGTACAGTTATGCATCCCAATAGCCAAGAAAGCCTAAGTGTCGTATCATGTGTAAATCAAAGTATAAGTGTATGTGTGCTCAGCTGGCACAAATTTACAGAGCTTGCACACACTTCCTTTTAATCTGCCTGCTACAACTGAACTACTTATTAATACAAAATCAATGGCTGAAGAATTCGAATGGCCTAGAGTCTATTTGCGCAACATTCTTTGTCGCATGGAACTCAAATAAGATGCATCTGGAAGTCAAATGAAGGATCATACACTCTCCCTGGTCCCGTCTTCAGGTGCATTACCATCTTCCCTCCAACTGCCCAACTTAACAATGTCCTCAACAAGTATTTTCCCATCTGTAGCGACAAAAAATTATATCAGTAATTACAGTATTCATGAACTGATTTTCGTAATAAATAGGAAGTTTGATAAATATCGTCACTAAGTATATTATAGTCCCATAACTTCAAAACAGATAAATTTCTTAGTCCAACGTGCTCAGGAACACAAACCCAAAGGAAATTGACAAAACAATGTTGCCAATATACTTTATTCAAAAAAATAATTAATATACAATTTGCTCCCATTTCAGTTCATGGACATTCATATAAAACAGTCCTTGATGAAATTGTTTACAAAGTTGATAACTTGGCAGGGTAAACCAATTAATTGGAGAACAATTTGAATAGGCACATACTTTAAAATGAAAAAGGTAACACAAGATTTAAGAAGTGGCAAATACTTGTTTAGTAACATCTAAAAAGCAGTCATTTTAAAAGTTTTATAACCTACTGAATAATACTTTAATGGCTAACAATCCCGCTAAAATTCAGAGCAAACTTCTGGTTGATCTATCTGCGATACTGTTCTGTCACCTATTGCTCCAAGGTGAAATTCCAAGAATATTTCACTAGAATTAATTTTATGCGCATAAAGAAACAAAACTATTTTCAAATACACTACAGAGCAAACAAAATGAAGACTTGATAACATTAGGAAAAGTATTAGATTTATGCATGGGATAGAAATCACAGACCTCTATCTTTGGAAAGATTACTGACAAGTTCTTGGATACCCTCCTTGCCCAATGTATCCTTTAAGTACATTGCAGCAGAGGCTACCTCCTCAGGAGTTACTTTCCCATCATAATCTCTGCAAAAAGGCCCAAAACAATTCTTAATATATGCACAGAAGTTATTACAAACGTAGATTGTCCTAATAAAGTACAAAATTTGCATAGGTAGGAAATAAGAAAATCATGATCGATCAAATTTATCTTGTGAAATAATAATCACACGCTGACATCCCAAACATGAGTTAACTTCTAAAACAAATGTGGAAATGTATTCTTCCCAATTGGAGTTGATTGTTAAGCTTTCAACTTGGAAAATGAGTTCAGACAACTATACCTCTTGCATTCAAATGCCAGCATATTATAATCGTTATCATCTAGAATATAATGAAAATGTATTCACATCTTTCTCTTGTAATACAACACAAATTAAATTGTAATATAACACAAATACTTCATAGATTATAAAGCACAACCAAATAGTGCCATCAGAGAAATTGATCAATTGTGAAAAGCCTTAATCGAAATTGAGAACAGCCTCACTTGGCAGTTATATTCAAATAGAAAGAGCGGGAGAAAGATAGGTACGGTATCTTTGGTGACAAGTCTTTGAATTCTTAATAAGTTCTATGTATTGAGGCTGTATATGCAATAAGATGCTTATTCTTGCTGCTACACTTCCAGGTTCAATCCCTAGAAAGAACCCCCTTTTTTCACCCAATTACAAATAGCTTGCTTCAAATCGCCATCAAACAGTGATCACATTCTGTGGCTTAATCTATCAGTCTATCTCCTTCTTTTTTAAGATTCCAATAACAAAAGAGAACATTCCATGACAATAGGACCTAGGAAGAATCCCATCCAATAGCGAAATGTGATCTAGCAACTAGAAAGATGCTAGTACCACACTCTTTTGAACACATTTTTTATTATTTGTTGAAATTTAATGGAAACTACAAACATTTGCCAGTCTCACTTTTTATTTAATGAGATCTACTCATGATTTTACCGTTTCCAATCAATTTTAACCAATAGTAGAGTGTGTTAAAGAGTGCGCTACTAGCCTCAAAGCAACTACGTCAAATTATTCCTGTTCAGCAAACTTGAAGCAGTATATTCAATAATGCAGTGGTAATCGCAGATTGACAGTTCAACTTCCACTAAACTGAATTTATGCAAATGCACATATTTCACGTTATCAAAATCTGATAAGATTAACAAAGCATGACCAATATAAACACAATGTTGAAGAGCCTTAGCTCAAAGAAGGCACCATGTCCCTTTACTACTTGATCATAGGAACCATCTCAGCCAGGCCACTTAGCCTACACATTAGCATAACCCCCACCCCCTTCCCGAAAAACAATGTTGAAGCAAGTGCATACCTGTCGAGCAGCCTCCAACGGTCACCAATTTTAGCATCCACATCATCGATTTCCTTCTCGAGATTTTGAAGCATAGCATCAACCTGACAAATTTTAAATAGTTACAGATTAAAATGTAAAATTAGTTTCTAGTTTTTCCCTAATAATAGATGAAAGATGTGGGTCGTACTCTCTCAATGAGTGCTGATGACACCTTATCCCCTTCACCAGACTCAGCAGCATGGTCATGTTCCTCTCGGGCAGCTTTATATGCCTTAAAGGCATCTTTACCATCTGAACCCTCCTTCTTCACCATGCTATTATAGAGTTCTATCTGGACACACAAAACAGCCAATGATAAGGATGGGTAACGGATTAAATATGGCAGGCGTACACAGAGTGGCGATCAATTTACAGTGTCACAATACAAAGACAAATTCAAATGCAATGCACATTATAAGGTACATAATTCACCCTCACTATCACTATTGTCAAAAATGCGACCTTTTGACAGTTTCAGAAGAATTATTTGTAGAATATTGCTTGAATACATTGATAATAGAGAGAGAGAAACATTTGATAATAGTAGTATTATAGTATTAATTTATAACATATGAAATTTTATATAGGTAATATTGTTGTATTTTTCTATGTAAATAAAATTTTAAGATTAATTTCTTGTGTTTGTTATTGTCTTTGACTATGCCAGCTACCAAAAATTGTCTAGGTTTGCCACTAACACCAAAAAAATATTGATACAATACAGTTGCACAACATGAGAACTTCTTACAAGAAAAAATTACTACTTGAAATATCACAAATTATTCTGCATACTTTTCAAAGCCAATCGAAATTTTTAAAAATATGTCATAAAGGTTAATGTTTTACTTATTTGCAAATCATATTGAATATGAATTTAATGTTTCGATGGAGTCTAAAATGTTCTTAGACAAATATAAAATTTTAAGAGTATGATACATACTTCAATCAAATGTAAGATTTTAGTGAAAACTCATCTTATAGAAAGTTATTCATTATACAGACACATACTACTCTTTTTTCCTGTGCCTTCATTGATAGATATTATCACTCCATCTTTCTCGTTTTAGACCAAAAGGAAGAGACATGGAGCTTAAAAAGGTGGAAACATCTGTTAATGTGATTCCATGAACAACAAATTGCAAATGATATTATATAGTGCATCAAAACTTTCAGCATACCCAAAAAATATATTCAAGGCAATCTACAGAGGATGTAAAGAAAATGATAAATACAGAAAGTTCAAATATACCTCTTTATTAACCAGCCTAAGAAAATCTTCACGCTCTGTACTTACAGACTGCCAACAGATATAACCACACGTTAAACTGCTTGCATATTATTTTAGTATACATTGTGCAGAATCAAAAAGCAATTCACCAAATCGGAGGAAGTGAATATTTTAGACATCAAATTCTCACCGATGCGGAAGCTAAAACTGCTAATGCACGACTAATTTCACACAGCTGCTCTTTGTTTTCCACTGCTCTGTCTCTGGCGAGTTGGTGAGCCTCTTTTGCTGTAGAAATATTCATCTCTTTCAGGGCCTTATCGTCTTGACTAGAACTACTCTCCATCCTTGCTTGCACCACCTCTTGTCTCTCCTCCTCCTCCTGCATTTTATTTGTAATACTGTTAAGTATTGCACTTTTGGAAACATGGAATCACTGATCAAATGAAAATTACTTAATTTTCAGCAATAGTTATTTAAACCTAGAAAATGAACTATATGGTGAATTCTAGCATATCAACACCCAATATTTTATTTTGTTAAACTGACTGATCAGACTAAAAATGAATTCTGCAAAAAAAACACTGAAATGATTCCTTTTTGGTCACTGGTCATTTAGTACTTTTTAGTGGATTCTTCATTCTTCTCATATGAACCAGAGAAAATAGCAAACACTATAAACAGAATAAATTTGACCATATCATCCTAATGCAACAAAGATACCTTCAAACAGGACAAGTATCAAGAGCAATGCGTTTCCATATTTTACCTTAATAAGTTCTTCTTGCATTTCAAGGAACTCCAGTTTCCTCCTCCTCTCTGAGACAGAATCCCCAGAGGGTAAAGATGTAACCTGTATAGTATCCACAACCTCATCGGGAAGAGAAGAAAGTGTAGCCTGTACAGCTTCTTCTGGTTTCAATTTCCCAGACACAGTGAATGACCTATAAATCATATCGAGATTTCCAAATGCATATCAAACAGGTTTATTCTTTAACGTATAATTTAACCCTGCCATGGGAGGAAGCATTAGTAGATTACCTTGAAAGTATCAAAAGGGATGATGGCACAGAGTGATTCAGAGATAAGTCGAGCCAATCTCGAAGCTGTAAAGACAGGCTCGCAAATTTTAGAATAGAAACACCAAGGTAACATGATATTAAAGAAAACTGACGTTTTAATATCCTCATCAAGATCCAGTACTCAAATAGAACAAATATTCATGAATTATGCCCAACATAACCTGTTGGCGCATTTCTTCAACAGAAAACAACCCAAGCATGCCTCGCTCTCTACAATCTTCCCGAAGTTCAGCTTCTGAAAGAGAATCCACACCTTCTGCTTGAATCAACTTATCATCTTCCTTAATCCTAAAAAGGGCACATGTTGCAAGTAACACAGTTACTAGGTATGTTGAGTTAAATGGTAAATTTAAGAAAAGGTGAAAAAGAAAACTATATTTCAGGGTTGTTGTTTCTAATGATGCTAATTAAACTATTATAGTCATAACACCAGAAAATGGATGCAGCAGCAGATAATAGCAGTTTGAAGAGTTATCTTAACTACCTCCAAACCGAGATTTGTACCAAATATTTAGGGCCATAGTGGTAGTTTTGTGGAGATCAAGCCTGAGGTCTTAAATCCATTTCCTTACAGATCAAAAGCTTTTGATAGATGGCTTGTAAATCGTTCAGACCAAAATGATGAGGAAAGGAAATAGTTCCTCTACTCTCTTTTTTTCTATATAAGTTTCCTCTCTAAACAATTCAATCTAAAATAAATTGAAAAAAACAATTCTTTTAATAATTTAAATGATTAATCATGCATGATGATACCAGTTTTCAAATGTTAACAGAGCAATAAACTCCAATCCAAACATTAGTCCAACCCAATTGAGTACCAAAGGTAGCATCAATGGATTGATGAAGAATTTGATCTTTGATTGAGCCCAATGACATTATTTGATTCATGAAGTCAAACCTGTCAGTCAAGCAAGGCTTTGGTTGGGATAGTCGTTGTAGCCACAACATACAGGAATACTTTTATTGTATTCAGGCTTTTTGTACTTATATTTAAATAATTAATATGCATAAGATTATTTGTTATCTTATTTTTTACCCTAATGATAGTAAGGGGAGGTAATCATTTCTAATAACAAGGTATCTTTTACAATTAGAATTTTTTTTATTTTTCCAAAATGTGATACAGAAAGATAAAACCCCAAGTTGCAATTAATAGTGTCAAACAGTAAACTTGCATGATAAAATGCATCTTACCTTCTTAAATGTTTTCTTAGCATATAGCGCAAGTATGCATCAGTGCCAAAAGGGCTGATTCCCATGTACTTGCACATATTGACTAATCGTGGCCTACAAGCAGTAAAGAGAGAATGGAAGTCATGATACCACCTCACAACTGAGAAAAACAGCATGTTGAAGTCAAACAGGGTCAGGAGACCGACCTGCTTATATTATCTAGAGTAAGTTCATCGTTAAACAACTTAGCAAAGCCCAAAATTTCCTCATTAGAGACAGTTGCACCTCTTCTAATCTGTAGAAAGGAAATAAAGGGTACAAATGACTAACCAAGGAAAAAACTTCAGCAAGAAAGATACAAAAACAATTGCTTGAACTAAATTTTTAACCATGTTTAAAAATTCATCAAGATCTTCAGCTGTTTTCTTTAGTTCTCCACTTCGGGAGTTCTGAACTTCTTTTGCCATTTCTTTGACTGTATCCTGAAGGAACCTTGCATACTCTATTCTTGCCTTGAGTCTCCTTTTCAATGCTTCCTACACATTGCGCAACCGAGTCACACAAACAACCTACTGTGGGCAATCAAATCCCACACGTTCACGCTAACTGAATTTGGAAAATAAATGCACACACACTCCAAATAGAGAGACAGAAAAATGGTTTCTAATCAGGATCATCAGTATTTGTTACCAGCAGCCACCAGAAAACATAGAACATGTACTAGGATTAGCTCATATATAATTTGTAACCAGAGATGCTGATTTTAAGGTGTTTTGGAAGTTTGGTTCTGGAATAGAAAGGGAACAATAGTTTTTTTTATTTCTAAAAGATATTCTCTCTAATTTGATAGCTTTTTAAAATAAAATAAAATGATGGACTAACAGCATACGTCCTAAAAATTCTTGATAATTTATTACCTGTTCTTTCATCTTGTCTTGAAATGTTGAGGGCAACATGTTAGGGAATAACTTTAGAAACACAGGCAGGAGGAATTCCATAAAGGGAACAATAACGAAAACTGCAAAAGGAACTAGCCTAAAGATATCGGCAGTAGTCCGTGTCAGTTGCTGCCGCTCCCTTCTGGAGAGACTCTTCCCACCAGCAAGCTTCAACAACAACCTGGAACTGATCCTCACATCAGCCCAAAGCAGCTTAGAACCCAACCAATAATGCTGTAACGTTGATACAAATTCCCCTTTCCAGTGAACCAGTTTTTTTGCCCAGTCCTCCCTGTAGCAGCAACAATCAGCAAACCAAAACGCGAAACCATTAAAGAATAAACATTTCACTATTTCAAATTTCAATCTAACAAATTCCGAAGCGTTGGCTAAAAATTTTACACTCAAAACACAAGCATAAGCTCAATATAAGCTCAATTTAAAACCAAATGCAATTCTCAAAAGTAAATGCAAAAATTAGCAAAACCTAAACACCAACTCGCCATCAATTAACGAACAAACATTTCACTGTTTCATATTTCTTTCTGCAACAGCAATTACAGCACAACACTAGAATTTCAAAAGTCTCAGCGCCAATTTCTTTACTCTAAACACAACCATACCTTCAACTTAAAATCAAATACAATTTTAAACACCAAATGGAAGTACTACAAAACCTAAACACCAAATTACCAACCATTAAAAAACAAACATATCACTGTTTCAAATTTCAATCCACATCAGCAATCGCCGCCACAATACAATAATTTCAAAACCTCAGCTGCAATTTCCATACTCGAAACACAACCGTAACTTCAATCTAAAATTTCAAATTAAACGTAATCCTCAACAGTAAATCCAAATTCGTGTAGTTTAATGAGCAATAACTGCGGACCTACTCATAGATGCCACGGCTCGCAACGCAGGACCGATTCCCAAAAAAGCAGTCCACACTCTCCGCAAAACGCTTTGCACTTCCTTCTGCGACTCTTGCGACCGCTTCGCCATGGCTTTGGCCTTCGCAGTGGTCAAGCCTTCAACAGCCTGATCACACTCCTCAGGAGACGCTTCTTTCCGCTTCTTCGCCACCGCCTCATCATTCTCCTCCTGCTCATGATTCTTCGCCGCCGCCGACTGCGTCAACCACCGCACACCTATAGGCGAATTGAATCCCGAAAAACTGTCACGCGGAACCGCACTCGCGAATTTTCCTAATCCAAATCGATTGCACAAGTCTCCATACGGCGTCGTTCCGTGCTTACAAGGAACCGGAGGAGTCGTCGTAGCTACAGCATGTTGCAGATAACGAAAAGACGAAGTCGAAGAAGGAAAACCGTCATTGACGTATGAACGGAGGAAAGTCTTCCTCCTTCTGAGAATCGCTCGCGACGCCATTTCCGAAACGCCACAGTAGAAAGTGAGAAACAAAGATCGAAGAAACGATCAAATGAATGAATATTTTGTTCTTTTACAAATATAACTGACTTCGAATTCCTTAGATCTTCTTTTTTTGTTTATTGCATGGCCAGAAGGAATTCGGTTAATGGTTGAAAGGAGAGAGCGTGATTGAGCTTACTTATGCGGGCGAGGAAGACGGAGAGCGAATAGGAAGAAGAATAAACAAAAAGATTTGTAATGTAAGAGTTAGGGTGTTAGAAAAGTATAGAAGAGGGGTTTAAGGTGTTTTTGTTCACGAGCTCTATTCCACTTTTGCCCCTCTTACTTACATCTTTTTCCATTTTCTACCGTTTCAATTCTTGCTGCTTGACTTGTTATTTACGTTACTCGGGTCTCAATATTTCTTCTGTTTGGTTTAGGGTTTAGATTTATTCTAATAACTTTTTATTATAATAATAATAATAAATCAACCAATCAGTAATTTAATTACTATACACTGTTTCTTGTCAATAAAAAATCAGTATTAAATAATTAGTATAAAATCAACAAAATTGTTATGTATAATAACTTTTATTTGATAATGATATGAAATTATTTTACACTGCTACTATTTGATAATGATATGAAATTATTTTACACTGCTAATAATAATTAAAAATTGGGGAAAAATTGAATGATTTATGAGAAAAAAATAATGAATTATATAAGGTTGAATATAAATTAGTTTAAAAAAATATATTAAAGTTTAATGGATGTTTATTGTTATCAGTAAATAAAAAAAATGAAATTCTTTTAGAAGATACAGTTGTAAATCTTAAATAAAAATATAGATAGTTTATTTTATAGATTTAAAAATAGATAAAATAAAAGGAAAAATATTTTGCAGTAAAAAAACTTTATTAAAAATAGAATTAAAATTTGGAAGGTTTATTTTTAATTTGTACCATAGAGGAAGGTGAATAAAAATATAGTAAGGGGAGAGTCATTTATTCTTCTTAAATTTATATAAAACTAAAGTTATGATTATTAATTGTTTTAAATTAAAATGAAATAAAATTGTTGAAATATTTTCTAAAAATAAATATTAATTAAATTCTTTAAAATTTTTAATTAAAGTTAATTTATTTAGTGTTAATATATATATATATATATATATGTGTGTGTGTGTGTGTATATATATATATATATATATATATATAATGATAAAGAAAACAAGTGCATAAATATATTATTTGGTTTAATAAAAATTAAATATATAAATTATAATTTTTGAAACGTAAAATTAAAAGTAATGATAATTAAAATGAAAATGACGTAAATAAAAAATGTTAAAAATAAAAAAGAATAAATAAAAGATATCCTAACTATAATGAATGATTCTAATTAGGAAATCAAAGTAAAAATTGTGTTATTTAGATAATTTATTTTAAATAGTGTTAATTACGTGAGAATTAAAATAATTCAAAATAGTTCCTATACATTAATAAAGAAATCATTGTGACTAAATTGATGAATTTTTAAGACTATAGGGAGCAAATTTAAGAGAGAGAAAGAGTGATTTTTCCGAAACCAAATTAATGGCTCATTATGTTAATTTCAGTATTAGTGGAGATTCGAGTTAACATTTGTCATTTTAAGCAAGTATCGTCTATATTTAACATTGAAGAAGAACTAATATGGTTTATTCTTAGTTTTAATACTAGTGGAGCATTGTACATTGACTTTTCTCATTTTAAGACTAGTTTTATTTATATTTATATAGGAAAGATATGGTAATTACTTGCTTTATATTTAAATAAATTTCTTCGTAATCATTATAGGATAGAAAAAGAGAAAGAAAAAAATTAATCAATTCCTTCCCGAACTAAAAATAGTTTATATTAAATTTAAAATATGAACTTATAGCAACTATATAAGATAATTTTCACCCATTAGTTTATGTATAAATTAATCTATCTGGAAAATTCAATTTTTTTTCTTTATCGTGAGACCTTTTGAAAAAGGTTTATCGAAACATATGATTCATTAATCAATTTCAACTAGTTATGATTTAATATAAGTATGATAGTCGTAAATTTTAGATTACGACTACAATATTAAAATAGAAAAAGTGTAGAGCACAATTAGTTTAGTTTGAGAACTCGTTAGTATAAAAAGTAAACAAAGGATCACACGTTCTAATGCACCAAAATAAGAAGCAGCATTTTGTAACTTTAGTTTTTGACCCTGAATTGCATTAAAAGTCCTTTTATCTCTCTCTCTATATCGTTTCTCTTTCAAGAGAATGTTTATAGAATATTCGCCGTTTTATTCTTCTATCTTCCTCACTTTATTTTTCCGTAGTTTTTTTTTTTTCTTTCCCACTTTTAACCTTACGTACAAGATTGATTATATGTGTTTTTAAAGTACGCTAATTTTGAAAAAAATAATTAACTAAACTGTGAATTTTTTTCTTGCAACATAAAATCATACAAATTAATACGAATATATTTATAGTATTTATAAAAAATCATGCATGAAAGTATGAGAACATTATAATAATTCTTAACAAAATAAATTATTTAAAATAAATTAAAATGTCAAAAGAAACATATAACTTTTTTAAATACGTAATTATCAAATTTCAAGTTCTCATGAAGTACCTATGACGGCTTCTTCTTGCACTCTTATAATATCTTCCTGCACATCTACAAATTTCAAAATTCTAATTTTAGACATGTGAAAAAGACAGATTTGTCTTCGGTGTAAGAAAAATAGGTTACGGGGGCAGTGGTGGGCAGTGATGAAGGTTTTTGCAAATTGCAATTATATGTGGAGGTTGAAGGTTGTAGCAATGGAAGTCAGCGGTTGAAGAATGTTGGTGGTGCTGGAGCGGCGGTCATGGAGAGAGTTTTGGGTTGATAGAGGCAATGTAGAGAAAATTTATGTAAGTCATTTCTCGACTTACAGATTTTACAATTTGTAAGATAATTTAAAAAAATAAAATAAGACTTACAGATTACAAAATTTGTACTGACTTAAAAATTCCGTAAATTGTGTAATGACTTACTGATTTTACGATTCATAAAACATTTCATTAAAAATACATGCTTACAGATTTTATAATCCATAAGTCTTTATTTTAGAGATTCTACAATCAATAAGTCATTTATCGACTCACAAGTAAAGAAAAACATTAAGAATCTTGGATTGCAGAATTCATAAACCATTTTATAAAAAATACATACTTATAGATTCTGCAATCCTTAAGTGAATGGGATGAAAGGTATTATTGTCTTAAAAATCTTATTTTAGAGGCAAAATAGTCATTTCATATTTAGTATTGAGTACAAGCACATTTAGTATTGAGGTACAAGAAGATACTATGAAGTTGCAGGAAGAAACTATTTATCCTTGTTACTATCTTACATTTATCCATAAAATAGTTAATTTTATCAACCATTTTCAATTCAATTAGTTAAAAACATCAACTTTCAGCTGGATTAACTTCTCAGCTTTTATTTCAAGGGCATCTAATTAAACCATTAGGGACAAAACCCAGATTCCACACAAGGCACACAACATATATTGTGCAAAATGATGATGCAAATAGAAGCACGTAGTAGTCCATACATAAGTATAGAAACACACTTTTATTAGAAAATTTCTGAGAATAAATTTTATGTCGTTTATGGTACATTGTACAGAGAGGAGCTGTTCCAGAACCTCTAGTGGGCCGGGTGGAACCGTGGAAAATCATTTTCACGCTCGAATCCAAGCTCAGGTTAATATTATTCGAATTCTATAGTTATTAATTGCAATGGCTATTAACGGTACACCAACACCAACACGAAGCTCACAAATTGGTTTTGAGGATGCCACCTGAACTTGATGTCCTCTTTGCCACGTAGCATGTATCCTGTTATTTATTTCCTGCACGCATTGAAATGTATCATGGTAATGCCAAGTTTTGAAGTCAGCAAAGAGAGTTCATCAACAAGTACAATAATAATATTAGACTTTTCGCAACTAGCATTGATAAAATTGAACTAAAATGGTCCGAGGTAAGCCTCCCTACCACAGACACGTACCACAAGGGATGATTGTTCTTAGCATTTCAAGGTACAATCACTCAAGTAAATAAGACTTTAGAAGGATGTATTCAGTCTACGAAACATACCAAGGAAGCTTAAAAGTATCTTTCCACCATCCTTGTTTTGAGCAATTTGCAACAATTTTGTTCAACCGTACAATGACCTGAGAAAATGTTGGCCTGACAACAGGAGTTGGATCCCAACATTCCTCAATCAACCTGCATAAACTACGATAGTTAGACCGTTTTAAAATTAAACTGAAGCTTGAAGACCTAATTTTAAGTTTGAAATAGACTAACTCTTTCAGATCCGGAGGATAATGTTTTGTTTTGATCTTGAATGTCGGTCTTTTCCCCTCTAAGCACATCATTTTCACTACCTCCTCAGAGGACTTGGGATGGAAGGGATGTGTACCCTCTAACATCTGGGTCCATAAATGATAAATTGGAAAAAGTGTTGAATTTCAACTAATAGACAATTAATATGAGGAATACAGTGATCAACTAATAGACAAACCTAAACTTCAAAACAATTAAATGAATCTAGAAAATCTACAAAGCCTTTTTCAATGAAAATAGAAGTGCATCAGTCATCTTAAGGAACTACAACGTGGCAAAACATACGAAGAAATGTCAAGAAAATGTTGTCAAATTTATCATCCTTCCCCTCAGCACCCAGCTCAAGCCCCTTCTGAACATCATCAACTCGTGATCTCAGCTCTAAAAATGCCTGTAGGTTGAGTGCATACAACTAAGCTAAAAACTAAAGCTTATAACTGTTCAATGTAAAACTCACATGTTCTAAAGGCAAAAGGCTGACACAAAGCAATAAAAACAAGAATCTTACCACTAGAAAACTAATTAATCTGACATACGAAACATCGTAACAGATTGGCATTATTATATGTTACAAAAATTAGGTACCTCATATATGATGAGACCAAAAGAATATGCATCCACACTTCTATCAAACACTTCATCTTTGTAAATCTCCGGTGCCACGTACAAGCCTACAATGAATACAACCAAATCATTATAGAACCACGAAATATACTTTTGTTTTAGCAATTTTAATCTGTAAATATATCGCTTAATCTTTCTTGAAATGCTAATCCGTTTTCTTTACATTTTTTCTACAAAGCGTGCATTTTCTCTTACATATATATTTTGCATTTGTTGGGCAAAGGGACCATGGTTTAGAGATGGAACAAGTATCGAACCATCAGTGAGGAAAATTACTCTACAAGTGTTAAATTATTTGTATGTGAATGTTATCATAATGGCAGTTTCACCTTTTGAAATCTCTACCGTTATTTAAAGAAAACTCCCCACTTTATTGTCCAATTTTTGCTTCCACCAAAATCTCTCCTAAAAGTTAATATGAAGTTTGTCTAAAAAGACCCTAGACCTTGAAACTGCATGAACCTGGGTAAGACCATCAAATGGAGGTATGTGCATTGTAAAAAATCTCCATATACCAAATGATGGACCGTCGAACAAAATTTCCCTCTCTATCCCCTTAAGTCCAGCAAGTTTTGACATAGAATTCTAAATGTAACAGGAACTGATTTAAAGAAGTTCCTGGACAGTATTTTATCATTTTTCATGGCCTAAAACCCAAGCTTAGGGCAGCTAATGAGAGTTGTCATATCCAATTTTAGCGGGTATAATTCATCCATGAAAAGGGAATTCCTATTGCAATCACAAATCTGATATGTTCAGCCAGTTGTAATTAAACTGAATCTTGATGCTAGAAAATGGGACGCTGGATTATGAAAACCTTCCAAACACTGAGGAAGGAGAAGAAATGCAACAAATTTCTTTTGAAAATACTCAAAACTTACTTGAAAGATCAATGTTAGGGTCAGGCTGCACCAGCTTTGCTTCATCGGGTGAGATTAGAGAAAATCTCACAGTGCCAAATCCACCTATCTTCAATTGCCCTCCATTATCCACCAAAATATTTCTGGCACCTTACCGAAATTTCATATATTAAAGGAACAGTCATCCCATGAGAAAAAATCTAATTCAAAACGCACTCAGTCATAACTAAACATCAGATTGTATTAAGTGATCTTACTTTGGCTTTAAATCACAGTGAATAATCGGATCTGGTTTGCATTCATGAAGATAGTTCATGCCCCTGCCAACAAAATTATTAGGATAACTTGCATAAACAATCTAGTAGAATTTCCAATAAACTTGTAATCAATTAGTACACTGTAAACTTAGAAAGCTAAGAAAATGACCTAAGGAGCCTTCTAGAAATCAATGACCGTATAAGAGATAATAAAAGCAAGAAAAGGGCATGAAAGTTCTTTCAAAGATGCGTATAGTTCCTTGAAATGGTTACTTGCCTAGCAACATCAAGAGCAAAACGTAGAACTTTTGATGGGGACAAACGCCCTTTCTTTTGGAGATAGCTTGCCAAGTCACCCTGAAAAATCAAAATTGATATGAACAAAGAAAAGTGAGTTAGATACAATCATACGAGAAACTTACTCTGCGAGGACAGAGAGGACAGAGAGGATAAGCTTACCTTAGCATGGTACTCACGCACAATCATCATAGGTATATTTTGGGTCACAGCTCCAACAAACTGGACCACATTGGGATGTCGCACCCTTTCTAATAATGTGAGCTCATGTTTGAAAGCATTTCTGAGTGAATTATTGAAATGGTAAAAAATTAGAGCCAAGGTTGAGTTGTATACAAACAAACAAACAGCAATTCGGGCCATCTACAAGACCAGAAATCAAAGTGAAAAGTAGTGACATATGCAGTCAGACAGGAACTTAGCCAAGCAACATCAAACAACCTGATTGATTGGCAAGAAGCATATCATACAACCATTACAAACATGTTCAATTGCTAAGGTATATACATACATGGTATCAGGATCTGTATAACTGTCCTTGTCAAGTATCTTCACTGCAACCTTTGTGCCATTCCATTTAGCTACTTGATATGTTCCCTGCAAATAGTTGGATCAAACAGCAGTGAAGAACTATACAAACAAGTTTAACACACATCATTATTTAGCTTTACAAATGTCACAAGTTTAAAGATCCGTGAACTCGATCACACAAAGAATCAGCACATTAGGTACCAACAATTAGAAATGAAAGATGGAGGGAAAAAGAATAAAAAATAAGACGGTTGCCAAAGCGAGCCCAGTACACAGGTCACGAAATATGGTATAACAATCATTTAATGGGTGGTCATGCAAATTACATTACTAGAGCAAAATGTTACAGCATATGCACGTTATCTTAGTTGATCAATTTGAAAGTAAAAATGCTCCCCCGGAGTCAGTAGTGTCTCAGTTGCAATTATCAACTTGCATTTTTCATGAACAAATACCATGACCGGGTGGAATCCAGTTGAATAATATCCCAGAAAAGCCATAAATATTAAATAATCAAATAAAATATAACCAAGTGAACATTATTTAATCAGTTCCAACGAATGTAAGAAAGAAAGAAAAAGAAGCATACTTTTGAAATACCATCGCTCTTTCGAACCTGTAGCTCTAACGGGTTGAGTTCATATTCCGGAACTTCACGAGGATTCGCAACGGTCATTGGAGTCTTTCTGGTTTTCTAAACACGTCAAAGATAATTCACCAGTAAGGCGCTAAATTCTATTCGACATATTTACCACCATTTATTGATCCATAACAAACAAATAACGGTAGCACAATACCGGCACTTTAGCTCCACGAGCCTTCAACATGTAATAAATCTCTGTATTTCCATAATATTTGGCATCAGCTGCCGCCTGCACATCCACACATCCATCACCACTTAACACAGAAAAACAAATCAATTTTAACCTTAAAGCAATAATTATTCTTATGCAATAACAGAGATTTATATGTTAAATTAAATTAATTTTATAATAACTATCCTATAAAATCAATAAAACACTACTTCGATTCATTGACAATTTTTAAAATTATGATAATAATAGATTTAATTGTCATGCCCTTTTTCCATTATCAAATCTGCAACCAAATCGAAATTGAGCATTTCGTGGTTTAGAAATACCGAATCCTGCAAGGCATTTATTCCATGTCACGCTTTCTGGGGAAAAAAGAACACATTAGGCGGAAGATTTTTTAGGTAAGTGTCATGTTCGAGTTAATGGCTTTCACATAAACTATCTTTCAAGTCAAAATTAAGTCCTGCCTATCATAATTTTTTATAGACAATATGAAAAAACTCTTCAAACTTTTCGTAATTATTATAAGAAAAATAATTTTTTATATCTATGAAATACGAACTCCAACCCGGAAAAAGTATTACCCGGTTCCAATTATCAAATCCGTTGTGATTTCAGTAAATGTTTTTTTATACATAAACAATTTAAGTATTTTTTATGATCGTGATATATTTTTAATATCTAAAATTTTTAATTGTGAAGAGTTTTTCAAAATTTAAAATCCCATAAACAATGTAGTTCATTACTAGATGTATTGTCTGTGAATTGACTACATTATTTACCTATAAATAAAAATAAAATAAAAAAGATAAATGAACAGTCAGGAGCACATTGTCGTAATATCCATTTAGCACTCTGACTAAAAAAATATAAATAAAATAACATATAAAGACGTTGATAAGATGTTGATAGTGTTTGATAAAACTAGTGGTGTATAAAAAAAGTAGCTAGGACTACAAATAACATGATGATAAAAGATTAGATAATAATTTCTCTTAAAAGAAAGACCAGACCCAACACATGCAATATGTTTGAAGTATAGAAGGCAGGGACACCAAACACACAGAAACATTAAATGTCTAAAACATAAAATAAAATAGATAATATATTCAACTTGTATTAAACAAACCATCTACTTGTTTTTTTCAAACAAACGTTACATAAAGGGCGAGACATTTTATATTACATTTTAAGCTGATTAGTCTAAAGGCATTACGAAAATTATGGAACAAGTATGGGAAATGTGTCTCACAAGTCAAGTTGACAGTTCAAATTATCAGTGCATTTAAATTAAATTAATAATAATAATAATAATAAATTTTAATAATAATAAAAATATATATATAAATAAAAATAATAATAAAAAAAAAAATATATATATATATATATATATATATATATATATATATATAAGATAATTAATTCTATAATAAATTAATAACGGAGGAAAGAGAGAGGAAATTACGGTACTGCCCCAGCGATCGCGAGCGTCGATGTTGGCCTTGCGGGTGAGGAGGAGCCGGGCGACTTCGGCGTGGCCTTCGCAGGCGGCGATGTGGAGGGCGGTGCGGCCGTCGAGGTCGATGCTGTTGACGTCGATGCCTTCGTTGAGCAAATCCTCAACTCCCTTGACGTCGCCGCGGCACGCCATGAAGAGCAGCTGCATGGTGGAGTCAAGGTTCTCGGGCACGGTGAGCTCCGCGTGCTCGTGCTCGGGGCTCCGCCGTATCGGATCCAACGACGACTGCCGCCCGAAGCTGAACCGCTGGTTGTTCCGGCGTGGATCCAGAGAGGCCTGGCGCGTGAACTGGCGGCTGAGGCTCCTCCGCAGCGACCCCGACGAGAACTGCCGCGAGATGCCGCGCTTCAGCTGCGCGGCAATGTTTTCCATGGCGGCCGGCGGAGGATTCCGCACCACAAAAACTTCTCACAATCAATGAATCAACAACGAATGAACGAACGAAGAGTGCTTGCGAGCATGCTCTACATGTTGGAACGGATCCAACCTTCAGCTTTGGTTATGCTATTGGAAAGTATGCGAACCGAATCAAAGGAAGCGCGAATCAGCTAGCGAAAATAATAACGCCGAAAACAGTAATAGAATTTCTTTTTTTTTATTTTTGGATTGATCGTTCATTCTCTCATCACTCACACGTTTCCCTTTCACGAGAAAGAAGCCGCGCTTCTCTCTGTCTCTCTCCTTCTCTTTTCCTTTTTCATCAATTCTAATTACACCATGCTCTGCACCCTCTCTCTGTTCATGTGGGTAGGTTTCGTTGACTTACCACGACCTAAATCATTCTCTTTTTTTTTTTTTCATTTCTTCATAAATTAATTAATTCACTTATCTCAATTATTGTTTTTAAAATACTCTTATTTCAAAATAAAAACTTCTTCGACAATTATTCTTCTCACTGTAATTATAATTATTATACTCAGACTTTTGCTTTAAACTACAATTTCTTTTTATATTGTCGTTTTTGTGTTTTAAAAAAAAATATTCCCCTAGAATAAAAAATAAAAAAAATGCATATAGTTACTATTATAACTATTATTTAGCAACGTTGGAAGGCAAAACAGAGTTTTTCATTGGACGTGCACGTGGAACTTTGTCTTCTTAGGAGTTTTGCTGGGCAAGGCTCCATGCAGAAGAATATAGCAATTTTACAAGTACAAGTAGTTTGAATTAATTAACTAATTAATTAGCTCCCCAAATTTGAAACTATGAAATCCAAATTATTATTCCATGGGGTCAGCCACCTTCATTGGTTTTTCAATAAAAAAAATAATAATTAATCCTGTCGGCCCTTGTACTCTTATATTAATTTTGTCTTTTTTTAATCTTTTTAAACACTTAGTCTAATGTTGGCTTAAACTTTTTTACTTAATTTGGCAGATGCTTTTTTATTGCATACCATCAAAATTTTCATTGCTGATACTACAGTAATTTTATTTTATTTTTTGAAATAGTGATCTCTTTATCTCTGATTTCATCCTCAAAAACGCCATCTCCAATAATCACTCCTCACCTAAAAAATAGAAAGGTGGGCATGGTCATAATCCTTGTAGGCCAACCTATCTAAATCATTAAATTTGAAGGTTTTCTTTCTATTTTTCAAGAGACAGAGAAATCAATGGACACCTATGCAAATGTCATTTTGTGTTGTTGTTACTAAAGTTGTGCAAGTTGGATTATCTATCCAATTGAAACATAACACACATAGAGGTATTCAACACTGTCAGCATAAACTTTTTCTCTCTTTGAATGTTTCACGTTTCGTTTCAGAACAATGTTTTGTTTGTTTTCGTTGCTTTTAACAAGGAAACAAACAGTAATGCCATTTTTTTTTGTGGAACACAGTTTAGTGGAAATTAAGCGTGATTGACCTTTTCAAACAAAAATTATACGGGAATAATATTATCCCGTTTCACTGTTAAAAAGATATTGATTGAACTAAAAATATTTTATATTTTTATGTATTATGATTTCTCTCATTTTTTCAACTTTAAATATTGTAATTTAATCTTTTTATTTTATATTTGTTGTGCTCGATACTGTATTTGCCTTGTCTATAACATGTTGTTTGTTTGAAGGAACTGTAAGGAAATTGAGATGGAACATTAAAAATAAAAATGGTTGAGTTGGAAGCAGTAGAAAACCCACAGAGTAAAAAAGAAATCATTATTATGTTAAATAACGGTAAAAAATTATACGCAGTTATATCATCTAGAAAATCGTTAACAAATTACATAGTCTAGTATATGTATGAACGTTAATACATTACATAATCTAGTATCTATGTAGTTAGTCTATTTTACAACACTACCATACAATTCAGTTAACAATTTAGTAGACTTTATCAATTTTTTTAATACGGTTTGATTTAAAACCATCTTTACAATTTTCTACATTTATTTTATATAACATCTAAAACAAAAGCCATGCTTATTATTTATATGATATTTACAAAAAATTATTGTGATTAAAGATTTCTCTCGTGACATTACACATATTATATTGGATCAAATTTTATTCATTATGAACCAAAAACAAATCATATGTATTTGGATGCATTAGAATTATTAACATACCACTCTTACATATAGATGACGTTTCACTGTCCAATGAAATTTCCACAAGACAATGTTTTTAATACGAACATCCTGAAAATTAAAAATAACCACAAACACAGTATTAACAACATACATCATCAATTGCATTAAATCAAATTCTCAATTTAATCAAACGTTGATAATCGAATATCCTCAAACTTCATTCAAATAACATGTTGAGTTATTTTCAATTTTTTCAAGAAATATACATTTTTTATAGTTTGTTTTGAATATTTAGAGGTTAAGGTTTATATAAAAATAAAAATTGTTTAATGGGGATTAATTTAAACACAATAAAATAACAAAGTCCAATAGCAATTTTATGATTAAAAATAAATCTTTATAACTTTGTTTTTTTTTTTTTTTTTCAAAATTTTAATTTAGTTATTTTTTTATTTAAAAAAAAATTTTTATATATTTTTTTTTTTTTTTTTTTTGCACGACTTCAATTTAGGTGATTATTGAATCAAACTTTAAATTTTCATATTCAAGAATCAATCTCTTTAACTTTAATTTACAATTTCTAAATGTTAGAAACATGGTATCTAATAATGAATTTGGAAAAAATTAATTAAGCTAAGGTATGATAGGAGGAGGGTCCTCTTGCCTCAAGGTAAGATTTTGAAATTTTAAATTGAAAAGGAGAGTTGAAAAAGTTATTCTCATGTGAGGATTGAAACAACAAAACACTAAAATGGATAATGAAAATTACTAGAAAAAAAAACAAAAGGAGTAAGAAACAAACAATCTAAACTGTTAAAGCTTCATACCATATCCTGGGAAGAAGATATAATGGAATAAAATAAAGAGAGAACTTACCTCAAATTCCTTCTGATCGTGACAACAAGAACACAACAAATGTGGAAGTGAAGTGTTACTTATAGGCTTTATTGTGCACAAATGACAAAAACTAATAAGAAAAAAAGTTAACCTTGATTACCAAGACTATGCCACTTCGATGGTCCACACCAAGGGAGAGAAGAAAAATCTTTTCATCTCTATATATTGCCATTAATTTGTCTTTTCATGAATGTACTTGTTTGTAAAAGAAAAATTATTTTGTTTTTAATCTGTTTGGCTCGAAAATGGGAGAACAAATGGTTTGGCCTATTTTGTTTTCACTGGCTAAATGAGTCACCTAAAATCCTTGATCCAATAAACTTTCTCTACTCCTTATAATAGTTAATTTTATTATGTTTTTCATTTATTAACATCTATATTTTCATTATCTTTTACATACCTAAATTAATATTTTTACATGCATAAATTACTCAATCTTGCATTTAAACAAATGTAAACTAGAAATTTCAAATTAAAAGAAAATCAACCAAAAATATTTTAGTAATTAATATTATGTATTGTTTAATACACAATAAAAACAGGATGTTACTGTGCTAATTTTTATGCAGTTGATAATAAGAATGCATAATTGCATTTTTTAAAAGCTTTGTCGATAAGTGAGTTTAGATATACACTTTATTACGTGAGTATTGGTGTTGTGTGATAGGGAAGGTGAGAGAGAAAATGCATTCAATTAGAGATAATTTGGGAAAAGACTTGAATACTTATGTTGAATGTTAATTTTGAGTAGAGTTAGAGGGTTTTAATTGTTTAGACTAAAAATGTTCATTTTGAATTGAATTTGAGATAAAAAAAAAGTTACTTTAGTGAAATATTTGAGTTATTGTCTTCAACACTTTTCTTCAAGAGACAAGCATGAATATTTGAATTGAAAAAAACTAATGAAAATTTCAGCTTTATTACTTATTATAATAAATACAAATAACTGGCTTAATTTTGTGTGGAATATATTTGAAAAAATTCTGATGGTTAATTAAATATAAAATATGTTAAAGATTTAATATTTTCAACCTATTGTGTTTATTATATTTATAGCATATATTAGGTATATTATTACCACGGAGAGGTTAGAACCTGGATCGAATTTTCTGGTTAGAGTTTTTTTTTTTTAATTCTACAATATACATTTATATTATAAATACATATAACATGTAAAGGTATTATATATGTTATATGTTTTACATATTATAACTAATATATAATACCATATACAATATATATATATATATATATATATATATATATATATATATTAGTTAAATTTAAATATAATGGGGGAGGTACAAACTTTATTTTTTGCTTTTTTTCAAAGAAGATATCACTTTAAAAGTATTTAAACTATGTAAAAAAATTGTGTTTAAAAGACTTTTTACGATATTTATTTGTATTCATAAAAATAAGTTACAATTATTTTCAATTATTTTAATAAATTTAATGACTAAATTTGGAAAAAGGATGACTTATTTTATTAAAATATTTTTTACTCGTTTAATAACTTTTGTTAAGCTATGTTGGTATACGTATGATAAATCTAATTGTTAAATTATGTAATATCATTTTAAAGACAATGTGTATTAAATTTTCGTTAAACTAAACAATATTCAAATACCTTATTAACAATATTCAAATACCTTATTTATATTTAATACTTGTCTCTTTATATCAAATATACTATATATTAAATACAATAATCTTTAAAATAATAAATATTTTTCTAATAATTATGAACTAGCTTTGGTATAAATGTTCAGTTCAGCAATTTAATTGTTTTTTATAATGAAAATAAATATTTAGCTTTTTATAAAGATAAAATTTGATTTTCAATAAAGATGTAATTGATTTTTTGGTAAAGATAAAATTTGAGTTTTTGATAAAAATAAAATTTATATTTCATTTCACACAAAATATTTTGTGTACCATTAACTAAACTATTTAGTAAATATATGATTGTCATTTATTTTTCTCTTTATGTTCAACATGTATTGCATCATTCAATAATTAATAATTTTTAAGTAATAAACATAACATTTAAAAGCAATTCACAAATAAATTAAATTTTATTTAAATTTTTTTAACCATTTATTAATATTTATTTACAAAAATACTTCCTATACAAAAAATAAAAAAATAAAAAAGTTTTATTTTTATTGTAGAAAAAAAAATAATGTTATTTCAATAATTAAAGAGTAAAGAGATATATTAAAAAAATAAAAAACAAATAAGTGTGAGTGAAGTAAAAAAGTTAAAAGAAATATTATTTTAACTTAAAACAAAATTAAAAAAATAAAATAGTATTATTTCAAAAATTAAAGAATAAAAAAATACTATTAAAGAAAATAAAAATATAAAGATACTAATAAGATAAAAAAGTCATTTACCTTTTCTAATTTCTTAAAAGAGATAAAGTAACTTACTCTCTTGTTATAGTCAATTTCTATTCATACACATTTTATATATATATATTAATGACACAAAATGTTATGTATTATAAGAAAGAAATAAAATAAGTATAATTATTATTAATTAATCTTCATTGTTAATCCAGAACTAAATAAACAATTTAATCTGAATGGTCAATTTAGAATTAAATGAACGATTTAGATTAAGAGTAGTTCCTTATATTCTCCTCTCATATTTTAAGAATAGTTTTTTTTTTTTTCTTGTCATATTTATCATTGTTAATATTAGTATAAATGTTCAATCTTAACTAAATTAGTAATTATTTCGTCCTTAAATAATTTAATTCCTAAACATGTAATAGGAAACGAATTAATTTCTTAACTTTAATTTATATTAAATTGGTTTTATAAAAATACAATTTAACCATACATTAATCCTTAAATATTATAATTTAACGATAAAATAATATTACAAAACTTAACATAAAAAATATTTGCCACACCTTTTTATCTATTAAGGGCTAAAAATATTTTTTTAATATATTAAATTGACGCAACTTTTAATTTTCAAGATCAAAAAACCTTTTAGCCTATAAAGTAGAACATATATTTAATTGACAATAAATACTATCAATTAAAAATAAAAAGGTACTCTTATTTTTGTAATTATAATATTTATAAAAGAGCGAAGTAAAAATCGCCGCCACAATGCAGTGGAAGTAGTAGAAGAAGCACACGAGTTGCGCTCAGTGACACACATTCACTACTGCTGCCGCTACCACCATTGCTCTCAATTTGTTTGCCTTCTCGTAATGGCAGCCACTCTAACCCCAATCCAAACCCTCAAATTTCGTTCTCTTCAACCTAAACCTCTATTCTCTCCCGAACTACCTTGCTTCTTCACACCTCACACCTTCCGCGCCAACAAACTCACTGTCTCCGCCGCCAACTCCTCCGCCACTACCGTCTCCTCCAGCACGCCTCCCTCTCCGCCCTCCCCCGATCGCTCAAAGCACGTCCTCCTATTCCGTTACTTTTATTCACTTCCTTACTCCGGTTAGTTAGAGTTCCGATTCGTTGCTGATTGATGATTTCTGTTTACAATGCAGGGTTCGGCGTCACACGATTTCGGTGTTCGTCGGCGATGAGAGCGGAATGATAAATAGGATTGCTGGCGTTTTCGCGCGAAGAGGATACAACATCGAATCGCTCGCCGTTGGCCTCAATGAGGACAAGGCGCTCTTCACCATTGTCGTGTCAGGGACCGATAAGGTGCTGCGCCAAGTCATGGAGCAGCTTCAGAAGCTCGTCAACGTTTTGAAGGTTCACTTCTGTTCGTAAAGTAACGCGGGAGTTTGTATTAGCATTTTATTGTGATGCTATTTTGGAGAAATTGTTTGATAGTGTAGGTTTTGAGACAATGAATGTGAAGGAAACGTGCACACTGATTCTGTTTGCGTTGTTTGCTGGCCAGGTGGACGATCTTTCGAGGGAACCGCAGGTAGAACGTGAATTGATGCTCATAAAAGTGCATGCGGATCCGAAGCACCATGCGGAGGTAGCTGCTTAGTGGTTTGTTGTTGTTGTTGTTGTTTGTGCTTGCATCTGTTAGGTGTATGTGTTTTATTTTTTGTTTGCTTCAATTTATTTATTTATTCTGTTGATTGGATATTCTCAGTTGAAGTGGTTGGTGGACATTTTCAGAGCTAAGATTGTGGATATCTCGGAACATTCGGTGACAATTGAGGTTATTGCTGGACACCTTGTAATATGTTTTAATTTACATGCTAGTGCATGCTGTATTCATACGCATCTTGTAAAATAGTAGGAATTGAAGGCAAGGGTATGCCGACCGTGCATTTCTTGTTGTTAGTTAATAGAGAATATTTGTTAATGCCTTCATGAAGGATTTTTTGGGGCATATTTGTCTCCTTATAGCAAAACATTCCATTTATATTTGTTTAGAGAAAATTTTGAGAGTGCCTTGTGTAAGTGTTACAAGTTCTCAATTGTAGGCATAATCTTTTCCAATTCCAAGGTGCTCGAATATTAACAGTTGCTATGATTCAAATATTTTAAAATGTCAATTGATTCAACAGTGCTGTTTGTGCCACAATGAAGGATCATTTGACAAAAAATGAAGCTACAGAAGTCATTGTGTGACCATCATCAAATTTCTGGTATCTTGTTGCTGGGTCTTTGTTTTTTCAGTTGGTATTGTTAATTGGCCGTGGCTTCACAATCAATTGGATTGTACTTGTAAAGTGGGTAAAAAGTATCATTGTTGTTTCATTTAGATAATTATTATTATTGGAGGTAAATTGTATTATAATCGTATGGTACATATATAACAGTGCCTTGTAAACAGCTCGTGTAGGGAATATGCTACATGTATTCATATACTCTCCCTTTCATTGCATTAATAATGGTAAAATCAGGATACTAAGGTTTAGTATTACTGTATGTGGTTAACTTGTTGGACTGGCCACTTTTAGTTTTTTTTTACTGTCTTTCCTTTTTACAGAAACAGGATTTTGATTGTCTTTAAATAATATCAGGAATAAATAGTGCGCTGATGAGCTGGGTAGATGTTTTTAACTTTATATTATCAAGTATTTGTCTCATATTTTTCTTTTCCGTTTAACTATTACTTAGTCACAACCATTACCATCATTACTAGCAATTTTTATTATTAGCTATTCTTGGACATAAAATCAGGTCATACTATTAGATGAGTTGTTATCCTAATTACAGGTCACTGGAGATCCAGGGAAGATGGTTGCGGTTCAAAGAAATTTTAGCAAGTTTGGAATTAAAGAAATAGCTAGAACTGGAAAGGTTGGAATGTTCAATTGAGTACCTTAGAAATTTCCTTAACTTTTGTATGTAATCCACTTTGTTGAGCATTATATGGTAAGGCTGAGGAAATTTTACTAATTATTGGATGATGCAACTATTCTTAGATTGCATTACGAAGGGAAAAGATGGGTGAATCTGCTCCATTTTGGCGGTATTCAGCTGCATCTTATCCAGATCTTGAAGGAAAAACACCTGTTAATGCCCTTGTGGGAGCAAAAAATGTGAATCCTGTTGCCAAAAATGATACGCCTGTGGGGGTATAATCTTATTTACTCTTTAACTCTGCCGTTTCCTTTCAAACCTATGTTTGAACACTTCAACTTGAAAATTGAAATATTCAAACTTGAAATTAAATAATTGACATATCCTATCGACGTGTAAATTTAGAAATCACGAACAAACTTAGTTTGCTGAAGTAGAATTACACTAGAGAAATCTTGGAAAATGGTTTCAAGGCTTGTGCATATCTCAAACACTATTGACATTACAGCTAATGGTCTTTACAACCAGACACCTTTCGTCCCTTATGCTTTTGAATATATTTTACTCTTTTTGCTGAAAAGGTTTTGGTAAACACACGGGCTGAAGTTTCATGGTAGTTTGCACGTTATGCAATTCGTTTGTGCTTCTGTGGCTGGAGTATACCGGCCCCACCTTTAAGAATGTAGCTTTTCCCTTGAGCTTTTTATGGAACAAAATTGTGTTTATATGTCCTCTGAACGGTTGTCATTTCTTACATGATGCAACTGGGCAGGTTCTCTACATTTTCCATTTTTTTTCATATTTCTTGAATCTTTTTTCCCATTTATTTTGAAACTTCTTATCCTCTACGCAGTTGTACATTTTTTTTTTTCCTTTTTCATTGTTTTTTAAGAGGCTTCTAGGTCTATTGAATTGACTTTTTATTGTTGATTGTGTCTTTGTTCATTATCCATGTACTTTTCTGTTATGTCTTCCACCTTCCTTCAACACCAGAATTCAGAACAATTATTTGGTTCTTGTCACTTGCTAGGTCGTGGTAGAAATTGAATGATATATTCTAGGTCATGCCTGAGTATGGTAATATATTCTGCTTGGATTTACATTGTTTTGGCTTTGCTTAACATAATTTTTCAGTTCATAGAGTTTCAATGATGGGCTAAAGAAGAACAAATTGCAAAGAATAAATTAGCATAAATGCACTCCATTACTGCATGTTCATATTGCCCCACCCCCCTTACTTGGCTTTATTTGCTAAATAGTAAAACGAGATCTAGTTTCTGACCTTTCATTTTGACATGTTTGCTTGTGTGAAGGGAGACGTTTATCCTATAGAACCTTCAGAGGGTTTTACAGTCAATCAAGTACTTGACGCTCACTGGGGTGTCCTCATTGATGATGATGTAAGATGGTTCGTAGTTGCTTATTGTCCTTAAATGCATCCCTTTTCTTCTTTTCTTTTAATACGTTGTTGTAAATATACCTACATTTTCTTCCTTTACAGTTTATTGTCAGTGATTTTTTTATTTGATGTTTCCCCTGTGGAGTTTGATTTAGATAGTGATGTAGTTTCTATGACTTTTTGGGTACACATTTGAATATATTTGTTAAAGAATATATGAAGTATCCAAAAATATCTTAAGATTATCCTCTAGGAACAGTTTCACAATTGCGTTGTCATCTTTTATGATTAGTTACCATTCTTTATTTTATCAATACATTAAAATATAATATATCTCAGATAGCACGTAACAGTTTTTCATCTCTTTTTTCTTTCTTCCTACCTTAATACCCAAAGTCCCATAATTCCAACATGATATCAAAGAGGTATATTTTAATTAGCAGTTCTATTTTAGTTTCGTGATATTTTCATCAAATTAAGCATCAATCCTCAATCTCAACCTTCCAGCATCTTCTAACATTTTTGCTCCCTCCTAATGTATTGTTCTTACTGGCAAACAAATTTTTGCTGTCTAAAATAAGGTTTAGTTTCCACTTTTTATCATCTTATCATGATTTGTTTCCGTAATTAGGGTTATTATGCCAGTTTTATGAACATATTAGTACATTGTAATACACTCAGCTAGTATCAATTTGGGAGAGGGGTTCATTTGGTTTTAAAAAACTTTTCTGTTTTCACTTTATTTCTTCACAATTTTTATAAGAAATAGTCAAAACAAATCAATAAAGAATTGTTTTCGTTATTTCTTTTACAAACCAAAACGTGAAAACAAGGTGACATTTTGTAATTAAAAGTGAAACATAAAATGTTTTATCAAACCAAAAAGTACCTTAGTTTTTCGTTCTCTTTTATCACTCTTCCTCCCTTAATACCTCAAACCCCAGAATTCCAACGTTATTCATTCAGTTGTTTAGTTTATTTTTACCTTGACAAAGCCTTGTACAATGGGTTGTCCTAGTTTTATTACCATTGCCTAAGGCTTAACTTACATCTGATGTACTTCTGACCAATCTAGACAGAAATGCTGGTTGGCATATTCTGTTACTTTGTCTTTTATAGGTTATTCTTTAAGTAAACCATCTTTTCAACATTTTTAAGGTTTTCTTTTGGGTGGGGAGTGGGAAAAAGTTGAGATTCTCTCAACTGCAGTGTGGTATTTCATGTGCAAGTTTATACTCTCTGCAATTTCTACTTGGTTTGGAGAGGCTCCTACAATTTATGGTATCTTTGCCTTTCTTTTCTTTGAATTTCAGGTTCTACCTGTCAGAATTTCCGGTTCTATCTCTAGTTAATGCAGGATTTGGGTTTTTCCCAATATCTTAAATTTAATTAAGTTGTGCTTGTGTGATTTTGTATTTCAGAAATCAAGTATTGAATGTTTACTGAGTCTTAATTCTAACCATGAAGTCTTGGGACTAAAATTTTTAGTTCCAAAGTGCTTCCTAATTTTGTCACCTATGAAATCTTAATTCTAACTATTAAATTTTCATGCTTGTAAAGAGCCAAATGTAGTTTATGTTTGTTGTACATTAGCATGCGATTTTCATCAATTTCTGAATGACAATGCTTGGGACTGTCTTACTGTTGGGGTATTACCTTCAGGTTACTGGAATTCGATCACACACTTTATCCATGCTTGTGAATGATTCTCCTGGAGTTCTAAACATTGTTACAGGAGTTTTTGCTAGAAGGGGCTATAACATTCAGGTTTATTTCTTTAGTTTTTTTAAAAGTATCTCTGTATCACAAGCCCACATGTCAAATCCTTCTGGTTTCTCGGTTTTCTCATCTGCTTTGTTATTTCAGAGTTTAGCAGTAGGACGATCAGAAGTTGAAGGACTTTCACGACTTACAACTGTGGTTCCTGGGACAGATGAGACAATCAGCAAGCTGGTGCAGCAACTCTACAAGCTAGTAGAGCTGCATGAGGTTCAGAATCTCTACGAAAAACGAATACATCATATCCTATAAACAAATTATTTGGTTTCAATGATATGTTCTTTTTTCTTACTGTTTGCTGTGTCTTCTAGCAGTTTGAGTGCTTGTTTAAATTTATTTTGGATTTATTCACATACTTTTGCCATTTTCTTCAGAGAGGTTTAGAAAAAAAACATTTCCCAAACATCTAAGTTGTTTAAGTTTTTTATTTTTTGCAATTTGTGGTGAAACTTTGGAATAGGAGGAGGAACTGACTAATCCTTGATAAGCCTGAAACTGTACGGCCATTGTATAATCCTATTATATTGTAAAGTCAGTAGTTACTTCGGAGTATACAAAATTGCAACTACAGTAAGAATATTGGTACATTGGGCTAAGGAATTTATTGAAGTTGTTAGGATATTTCTTTAAACTACAGATTTCAACATTTGAGTAGGTAATCTTTCAAACTGTTGATCATAGTGACTTCCCCCCTTGTTTTTTGCCCATGGACATAATGCTGTAGTTAACTGTAGTTTAAACCACATTTAATTCATTTATCTTTTTTTTGTGCACCTGGCTACCACAGGACATTTGTGTTGAAAACCTTTTTTTGGAGTTAAATGTAGGTTAAATTTAGTTGATCTTGGGTTTCCTAATATGAAGTGAATAATAAAAAGAGTATCCTGAAACTTGAGTAGCCTGCACTAGTCTTTTTTGTATAAACCTTTCCAAATTATCGGTGCTTGCATTCCTATTTACTCTGGAATTCAAATTAAAAAAACTTTCTACTCTTGATGCATGAATCCTTATTGGTTGATCTTTTGTTTCTTCTTTGTCTATTGAGAACTAGATTTTATTCTTTTCTTTATTTAGACTGATATTTCCTTCAGGTTCGTGATATCACCCATTTTCCATTTGCTGAGCGAGAATTGATGCTAATAAAGATAGCTGTAAATGCGGCTGCACGGCGTGATGTCCTTGATATTGCCAGCATATTCCGGGCCAGAGCTGTTGATGTATCTGATCACACAATAACTCTGGAGGTGAATTTTATCTACACTTTTCAACCAACTGATATAACATCTTATTTGACATCAACTTATATTGATACTGACAAACTTGGTGGATGCTGGATGCCACTTCTGTAGAAAGAATGTTGAATTTAGTGACTATAGTCTAACTACAAATCGCACTAAAGCCAATTTAATTCAGCTGAATGTTACTGTGCTACAAGGTCATAGGATCATGCATTCTTTCCAGTTTAACATCTGTTGGATCTAGCATCCAGATTTGTTCCAACGGCAAATAGAGTCACCACCAATTAGGCAGGGTACCGGAGATCCAACTGGTCCTCAGTTTGTTGTATAGCTTTTTCTAGGTCATGAAAATAGATGATATTAAGCTATTGATCTAGCATACAAAATGTCTGCCATCACGACTTCAGTTCTTTTGTTATTTTCAATTTTTTAAAAATCTAATGGAGTTGCTCTTGAACTAGCTCACTGGAGATTTGGACAAGATGGTTGCACTGCAGAGATTGTTAGAACCATATGGCATTTGTGAGGTATGTTTTATACTTATTTTCTTACATAAAATTTTGCTGTGACAGTTGACTTGTTTAAACACCTTGATCCATGAATTTTCAGTCATATTTAGTGGATTTGCTTTGATAAATGTATCTCCTAATTCTAACTTAGTTGCATAGTAGTCAGAATTGCATTCCAATTTGTAGAATCATACAATTCTACTCTTTTGCCATGACCTGGCGAGTTCATCCATGCTCAGAATCGCTACTGAGTAGTATGGGTAGACCCTATACAGATCTGATGGTAACTCTTTTTCCGTTGACAACTTCACTTGGTTTGCACCCTAATTCATCCTATAAGTACTTCTTTCGGTTGCCTAACTCTCAATGAAAATATCAATTATTAAGACTCTTTAGCACAAGAGAAGGAACCCAATCCAAATGCCTAGTTCTTTAGGTGGGTGAAGCTCAAAGCTTGAGCACCACATCAAGTAGATTATCCTACTCAATGTGGGATTCCTAACAGAGGTTGTTTTAGTTATGCTGCAGGTGCAGCTTCTGTTTGTGTAGTTCACTGGCTCTCTTTCTCGTTTTATGGGTTCATCTAGTTTTCCGGGTCCATCTAGCTAGATGATAGAAATGAGGACCTCTTGAGTGATAATGATTTTAATTTGGATGAACTATTTTAGAAGTCTAGTCTAGATGTTCATGTCTGTTTTGTCTTAGGAGTAGCAACTAAGCACTAATAAAGTATTTTAAGCTGCTTTCTTTGTCGTTGATGACTTCTGAGTTGTGAGTTTTGTATGGAGTTTATTATTAACTTTCTTATTTTTATTAATCTATGATTATGCATTTGAACCTAATTAAGTATTTGATGTGTTATATGGTTTTTTTTCACGTATTTATGTTATGTTATATGCATGTATATAAATTTTATGTACCTTGTAGAATATTATACTTCGTGTTACAATTCCAAAATCTATGTTTTTGTATCTACTCCAAAGGCTGAATAGAGTCTGAGTTTGACTATTTTGCTTAGTTGCTTTTATCTTGTTGTGAGGTTTCCTTTTTTGTACGAGTCAGACTATTTATAGTCAAAGTAAGAACTCAACTTTGCTGTCTTTGTTTTCTTTTTTGGACGATTTGTCCGTAGAGGATGAGAATAGGATGAGTCCCTTACACATCAATGTTCATTTTTAATCTTGTAAATGGCACTGTTAAAGTTATGACTGTTATTGTATTGTATAACTTTCATATAGCTGCTTTTTGGGCTCATGGGAGCTTCGTAAACTCGGATTGTAAATTTGAATCGTTCACATAAAATGATATTAAAATACATGGTAATTTAATATTATATGATGCTGTAATTTTTTTTTTTTTTACTGTAATTAGTTTATCAGAATATATGTTGTTTTTAATTTTTTTTATATTTTTCTAATATTATTACACTTTAATCATTCCTCTAGTCAATTATATATTATTATTATTGTTGTTTTTATTATTATTATTATGTTTTACGTGAAAAAAATTGTTCTTCAAATTGAGAACCTATAAGGAAAAATAGCAAGAGAGTAGAAAAAACCCTTATATGCCCTAACCCACTAATTTATAGCATGTACTACCCTCTGTATGACACGGACCAACGAATGGAAATGGGAGAGTAGTTAGAGGTTGCACTGTCAAAACACAAAACAAAGTGGTGTTGTGCAATAGGAGAACTCAACATCAACACTAACACTAACACTAACGAAAACTTGCAAGAGAAACCCAGTGAACTAGGAAATTGTTACGTAGGTCTGTTTCGAATAAATCGTGACTTAGAAACAAACAAACCCACTATCGTTTTTCACTTTTTCCTAATATGCAACTGAGCTCACTTAATCGCCTCTAAACTCTCGATTTTACACGAGTTTAACCAAGTTTGCATGAGTTTACACAAGCCTACTGAAAAACAATTCTACGTGAGTTAACTAGTTTTGAGGGTGTGGGAACTTAAACTCGAGTTGACTTGTGATTTTGATAACCATGGGTGTATGTACCTAGTCTAAGGGTTGAGTGTTATGGGATGTATATTTTTCCATTGTAATTGTGCTCTTTATTTTCCACATATATAAAATATACATTAGCTCAGTTTGTGCTCATTGATTTTTTTCATATCCAAATTCAAGTTGGTATCAAGAGCCCCGTTGTTGGACCACCTCTACCCAACGTCTTTGGCCCTTGTCTATCACTATTTCATCTGATGAAGTCAAGGTTAAGTGTGCCTCGAGGAGTGTGTCCCAACCCAACCCCAATGGTCATTTGACCAAAAGCTCCCTAACATGCGCCACGTGTTGATCGTTGTCAACTCCTCACCAGACGCATGTTTCCCATGCATTGCCTTCTTAGTGCCGAAATCACACTGAACTGTCGTTGTCTCGTCAGTGTCTTTTGGGCACATTTCTGCCCTTGTCCTGCTGGTTTGTTGCACATAGATAGTTAGTCAAGGCTCCCTCCCCTCATGGCTTAGGGTTTTTCTCTCTCCTCAAATCTATTTGTGGTTATGCCTTTAGAATGACCTCTATTCTGCACCTGTTTTTGCTACTTCTACTATTACCGGAACAAAACTCAACTGAAAAAACTACTTATCATGGTATGTGTTCCTTGGTCAAGGATACATAATTATTTGGAAAATGAAGTCAACACTATTTCAAATGAAGAAGAACCTCAGTAGCAGAAATTGGACTTCCAGTTATGTGTGGTTTTGTGACAGATAATTGAACATGATGTCTTAGAAATACTCAAACCCTTTAAGGACGTGCTCTTTCTGGATAAAGGCACAAAATACTTTTTCTAATGACATTTAATGTCTCTTTAATGCAACTCATAGAGTAGCCTTTCTCACACCAACTAATCATGATATGATCACATGTAGCAAAGGCTTGAACTGCACTAGAAGAATTAAAGAGATTTCTTGTGGCTGACTAACTGGATAGTATAAAGAAAAAAAACTAATAAGTTATACATCATTTTAGGTATGAGAAGTCTACACTTAGATTTTGATAATGTGTCCAATTTTTGTTGGCGATCAGATCCTTCAAGACAACTTTCACCAGTGAGTGTTGATCTTGTTAAAAGATAAAAATTCTGCAAACATCAACCATGGATTCTCATGTCATGGATCCTTCTGTATCAACTCTTTCACATGACTCTACTTCAAATTGGCTTATTTCTCTTAAGAAAAGTATTTGACCCACTTGTAATCTGTATCCCATTTATAACTTTTTTAGTTATCATCGGCTATCTCCATCATATTCTTTTTGTTTTTCCTTTGTCTTCCACTACTATTCCTAATATTGTTCATGAGGCACTTGTTCGTCTTGAATGATGACAAACTGTGATTAATGAAATGTAGACGCGTGCAAGCAATGACATGTGAGAGCTTATTCGTTTTCCATCTGGAAAGGAGACAATTGGTTGTAGATCGGTTTATGTTGTTAAGTTGGGTCTAGTGGTAAGCTCGGTTGGTGGCCAAAGGTATACACTAATTTATGAAGTTGACTATGGTGATACTTTTTCTAACATGGCCATGATCAACATTGTTAGGCTTTTCCTTACTGTTAGGCTTTTTCTTGCAATGGTTGTTATTCACCATTGGACACTTCACTAGCTTGACATTAAAAGTGATTTCCTTCATGATCTTAAGGAAATTTAGATGGAGCAACTTCTTGGATTAGTTGCTCAGGGAGAGTCTGGTCTAGTGTGTAAATTATGTCGCTTTCTTTGTGATTTGAAGCAGTCACCTCGAGCTTCGTTTGGTAAGTCCATATATACTATGCAGGTTTTTGAATTAAAACGAAGTGATGTAGATTGTTCAGTTTTTTTATTGTCATACTTTTTCTGGGAAGTATGTTTGGCAAATGGTTTATGTTGATGATATAGTTCTCGCAAGGATACCATTGGGATCTCTCGACTAAAGGAGCACTTATTCAGTCATTTTCAAAATAAAGATATTGGTTACCTGAAATATATTTTGGATATTGAAGTGGCATAATCAGATAAAGGTGTTCTTATTTCACAAAGATAATATGCTCTTGATATTCTAGAGGAGCTAGGGTTGACAAATTGGAAGTTTATTGATAGCGCCGGAGGTCCAAATCAAAAGTTAACGGTGGACCAAGGTGAAACTTTTTCAGATCCAAAATAATGGACGAGGTTGGTGGGAAACTCATTTATCTCAGCATTACAAGACCTAATGTTTCTTATGCAGTTGGAATTGTTAGTCAATTCATGCAAAATCCCCACACTAATCACTGCAATGTTTTTCATACTATTAGATTGTTGTATGAGGACAAAGGAAATATTCAAATTATAGGGTATTATGATACAGATTGGGCTGACTGTTCTATTGATAGGAGATTCACCAAAGGATGTTTTGTATTAATTGGAGGGTGTATTGTCTCCCCAAAAGGCAAGAAACAAATTGTTGCTATTTGGTCGAGTGCAGAAGTTGAATATAAATCTATGACTTTGATTACTTGTGAGCTCATGTAGATTAAACAACTCCTTCAAGAGTGAAACTTTTTGAAGTTAAGCAAATGAAGTTGTTTTGTGATAATCAAACAACCCTCAATCCTACATTTTATGAAAGGTCTAAACATATAGAGATATCATTTCATTAGAGAGAAGCTGTTGTCCAATGAACTTTGTACTGGATTTATCAGTTCTAACGACCAACTTGTAGGTATTCTCACTTAGTCCTTGAGAGAGAGTCTAGAATTCAGTTTATATGTCCCAAGTTTCGTGCATACAGTTTATGTGCTACGGAGTGTTAAAATTATGGTTATTATTGCACTGTACAGCTTTTATAAAGCTGCATTTTGGATGGATGTAGCTAGGCATAAGGGTTGAGTGTTGCGGGATATATATTTCCTCCTTCTCACGTACCCTTTCTTTTCATATGTATGTGTGTATACACTTCAGTTGAGTTTTTGACTCTGATTTTCCATCAAATCCAAATTCAAGTGGCACATTAGTGACCATTATCTTAAAAACAATATGGACAGTATGCCAGAATTTGTTGCATGTGTTTTTTTTTCAATAAAAATGTAAATGATAAAAGACATGAGGAAAATATATCACGGTGAATAAATAATTTGCATGTGACTATATATGTTAAATGATAAATATAAATAATGGAACTAATATGAAATATAGTTTTTAAATAACTTTTGACTGCAGAAAAGTTATTTACATTGACTAAGAAATTATTTATGTAGAACAAGCACATACATATTCATCTTTAAATTTGAGTACACTGAGATAACGATGGTAGGTAAATTGAATTAAGAGTGATAATGGAGGAGGCATTGCTCTTTGTGTTTCAGGTGGCACGAACAGGACGCATTGCTCTAGTCCGTGAGTCAGGTGTGGACTCCAAGTACTTGCGTGGATATTCCTATCCCGTATAACCTCTCACCACTCCCTTCCACCTTCTGTACAAACTAAATTTTTTATGTTATTTCTTTCAACTTAAATTGCTTATATTAGCGTTATATTATGCAGCTTGTTTTTAAGAGATATTATATGGATTTTTATTAAGTTAGCTTTGTTAATTTTAATTTCTCAAAATATAATCCTTAAAAGAAAAATATGTCAAATATTATTGTTTAGTGAAGAAATTTATTAAATATTTTCATATAAACTATTATTTCATTTTTAACATTGTGAGTTATTTTACTTTTAAACGATCGATATTTGTGTATTTTTTAGTACAAAATAATAAAGTAAATTATACTAAATCCACGAATAATAATTTAAAGATTTTGAGCATACAAATATTGACCTAGTTTAAAAGTAAAGCTATAATGTTTTGATTATGCAGTATAGTTAAATTCAAAACATATAATCTAGTTCCAATAAAAAAAGTATGTTCAATTCAATAGTGAAGTTCTTGGCCATGAAACCTTTTAATCATTTTTCTCGAATTACAACAAAATACTAAAGAAATAACTTGCTATGATTTAAATTTATACAAATATTATTATATGTTTTTTAACAGTTTTTTTTATGCATTGTTAATGTAAGTTTAGTTGTATTTAATCAACTATTACTGTAATGTTGAAGTTTTGATCAACAAATAATATTTTTTCGAGTCTCTTTTGTATTTATGCTAGTTTTTGTTACAGTAACACTGACATTGCTTTATATCTATTAATACGAAATAATTGGGTTCACTAGGCAAATAAACTCATTGTTCAAATCTATTTTTATTTAGACAAGGATAGTAACGATTTGTTTTTATTTTTTTAAATTATTAAAATAGATTTAATTTATTATGTTACCTAAAAGAACTTATTTTTATTATTTTTTTTTTTATTCTTTACTTCATTTCATTTTATTAATCATTCTTTTGATAAACAATTTTTTATTCTTCATTCTTTCTGAGTCTCAATTCTTTGCTTGTTTGACTATCTAATTCGTCAAATTCATTATAATTTTTAAGGTATTTTTCATTTTATTACATATTCAATTATATTTTTTTTTAAAAAAAGTTTACTCAATCTATATCTATATACATTACTATTTTGTTCTTGATTAATATTTTTGTTTGTTTATTTTTTGTTACATGAAAATATTTAACTATCAATTTCTAGTATTTAATTATTTTAATTTTAGATAATTTAAAAATTTATATGTTGTCTCTTATTTGATTCTTAATTTTGTTTAATTCAAAAAGCTTTTCTTTTCATTATATAATTTTTCATTCTCTCCAACTCTTTTAATACTATCCAGTTTATTTAAACTTTTTAATTATTTTTCCTATTAAGAAAAGTAATAGATTTTATAGTTATTATAAAATTTCAATTATGTGTATTATATTTTAAAATTTATGTGATGCTAATTTTTCTTTCTTTAATTTTGACACTATATTTTTTTAACATTGAACTTTTAATCATCTCATTTTTCTTGAGTTTTTTTTTTTTGTAAAAAAATTATTTGATTAATAATTATAACAGTAGTATACAAATATATGGTGACCCCAGGAGAATACAAATGAGATGCAAATAGAAATTTAATACTAAAAAAATCGAAACTAGAATAAATATGAATATTTCTTTTAAGAAAAGATGTGAAATTTTCACTTAGTTTCCCCGTGATGTATTAGTATATTCGTATTATTAACTAGCAGAGTTGAAAAATTTATTTGATAACACTGCGATTTTATCAAACTAAAATTCATGTAAACATCCGGAGGGTTGGTAGATAATTCGACCAAGACCAGTTTAAATAGCAAATTTTCTAAATAATGATAATAAGAGACAAATGAAATTAATTTCAATTATTAACATATAAATTAAATATTATGATAATTAAATAACAAGGTTAAAATTGCACATTTTATTAAAAGTATATTCAGTTCTTGAACTTCATTATTTTTAACATTCTTATTATTCCGTAACTATATATCAAGTTCATAACTTAAAATATAATTTGTTTTAAGAATATGTAAATTACGAGACAGGTTTTTTGTGGATTCCTTGGTCAATCAGCATGTAGATGGATTTTAATTTTTCATTATTAAAGTGGGAAAAGATGAGTTCGACGATGTTGTCAGGTGTATTAATGACTAATATTTCTATCTAAAAATAATCTTATAGTACATTTAGTGTCTCTACTACCGCACACAAAAATGATCATAAAAGGAGGTTAGAAATATATATTGAATATCCATTTTCAAAGCTGACCCAAGCAACCCAAAGATAAAGTAAAATATTGGAAAAGTATATTTGGTTCCCACAATAATTTGAAGAAATGAGAATGGAAGAGAAGTGCAATTAACAATTTGAAAATAGTACTACATTACCAAACTAAAGCCACTGCAGCAGAAAGCATCATAACATGTATGCCAACATAAATTGTTACGCACAAGAAGCTTCTGAATGGGAAAAAGTAACCCAGCAACACAAGTCTTGTTCTAAAAAAAGAAAGCACTTTATATCATAACTTATTATAAACGTTAATAACATTCCTTGTAAAGTCCATCATTACGGATCCCACCAGCAACAAGTCATAAAGAACATCAACCAGTTTTCTTTACTCTTCTGCAGCACTAGCAGCACTAAGATCCACACTAAGGTCAATAACCTGTTCAAAATTGAGTGCAAGAATCGGCATGTTACCCAATTGTCAAGAAAGTTATCTAGAGAATATCATCAATCATTATTCAAGATTACCCACGGTAGTCCATCCGCAAGCTTTCTTGATTTACTCATTAATGCAATTACAACAAATACAAAACAATTACAATCTTAAATCAAATTATTAGCGTGTCTACAGTTGAGTTTTACTGATGTACAAGTATCAGAAGGATGTAATGTTTCATAAAAAAACCAATTGAAAGATATTAAATTATTCATATTAACAAAATGATTGGTTAAAGAACAATACATAGCAATCTATTACCAAAATACATATTCTTCGATCAAAGTATTAACGACGAGTCTACACTTCCAGAATGATATAATGTTTCATAAAAAACAACCAATGAAAATCTACATATTAAGAAAATGATTGGTTAAAAAGCAATAAACACTATTAACAAAATACATCACTAAAACGGTAAACCATCAAATTTCCAGCAAGACATCCATTGTATAAGGAATAGAAAGAAGCAAAATAAAATTTAAAACTCACTGCAAGTTAAAGTTGATAAAACTTAACCTCCTATCAGACAAATGTATTCTAGGAGGCACAATAAGATAGGATTGACGGGTTGCTAACTCTGTTAATAAATTGTTAGTTAACAATGTTGAGGAAGGACTAAGGGAACTATAAAAAGGGAATAAGTTAGAATAAGAAGTAGGAAAATATTTGGAATTTTGTCTATGCATAGTCCAGGTCTCTTCAATATCCTGAAACTATGTATACTCACATTCTTTAATTCTTGAAGAATAATACAAACTTAACTCCTCTCGCATCTTTCCTTGTTACATTCTGTTACCAGTTTTATCAAAAGGTAACTTGATAACAGTTTCCCGTAGAACTCTACAAAATCACCATAAGAAATCCAACTCATACTAAACAGATTAATTAAAATTATTTCTGCTTTTTTTAGCTTGAAGGAGTGGGCAAGAAGGGAATCTAACGATGTATTTACTTTGAGAAAATATTCTGTTTTCATTTCTTATTTTCACTCTTACAAAATTGTTACCTAGTTCTCATTTTATTTTCTTTTTCAAATATTTTATCAGGAATCTTTGAAACTAGAAAACAAGGGTGAGGCTGGAAAACAGAATGAAAACAAAGAGATATTTTCAAAGATTTGTTTGTAGCTAAGCGACTATTTTTCCAGACGCGAATAAGAATAATTGAATCCTAAAGTATGTAGACTTGTAAATACGTGATAAGATAGAACTGTTACGGTCTTAACTTCTAGAGAAAAAGCTATTGTAGAACAACGTCAGTCTCTATATGTGGCTTCCAAAATTAATTCAAGAAATGGAAACGAGGTGTCACCACCACGGCAAAAAGCTTACCTTTCCAGTTATCAATGTATACATGTTGAGAACGTCATCCACAGTCGACTCAAAGTGAGTAGTAGCATCATAACTCTGTAAAAAAGATTTAAATACGGTACTGTCAACCTATATCAACAACATACAACACAGATATTTACAAGACTAAGTACTCACCATCGATATAAAGCAGTTGTCCAAAGACGGTTCATTGACCGGTTCATATCTGTCATAGATGTCAAAAAATATCTCATCAACAGGTCCTAGAAGATCAATTCCAGGTTTTAGTTCAATTGCTGGCTGATCTGTCTCTGCCTCGGATGATACAAATGCAATAAATTTTCCCTTTGGAGCAACATTGTGAGTATATGAGCAACAAAATAGGTACCTGTCCAGGATAACATAAGAGAACATTCAATTTAAAAAGGAAAATACAACTTAAATATCAAATCATCTTCGATTTAATTACCTTCCAAGTTGAAATTTTCCACTGGCCTTACAAGATCATAACTTTTTCATAGTACTATTTACTACATTTTAATAAAAGTTTAACATTACATTTATAACTGTTGAAATGAAACTATATAGTCTATAGCTGAAAAAAGGAGGAAAACGAAAACTAAAGGACAATATGGAAGGAGATCGATATTGATGTCCTATGTAAAATAAAACACATACCTAATGTTCATTTATACCAATAGTCTAGGTCAATTAATAGAACAATACAAATAGTAGAACCAAGGCCCAGTAGGAATGTTAAGATCATGAGACTCCAAAAATAAGAATCCAAATATTCTATAACTTTTGTGCTTTATCCAACACGCTCAGGAGGATGCCTTATTCAGCAATGCATGGGTTCATATTTTTTGGGCTGTTATTATCTTTCTGAATGTTTATTTGTAACAAATTGAGAGTAACAAATGACAGCTAAAGTAAGGAACGGGAAGCACAGGTTGGATGCTGCTTAGGTCAAGGAAGTGAAATGATGGGAAAATAAAAAGATGTGCAGCTGAAATTTCTATTCAAGAAATTGTGAAAGGTCCAAACAACAATAATATCCACAAAATTGACTTCGGCAGGCCTAGAATTACTCAGAATTTTATACAGCTAAAAACAAAATCACAGCAGAACAATAAAGAAATCAAACAGTAATAGGTATAGTCTAAGCTTGTATTCACAATATTGTAAAGAAAACTACCATATCATAATGGCAAAGGTGCTGTTCTATATTAACTGTTTGTAATGTTGACATACAATGCACATATCATATATATTTTTTCAGTGGAATACACATACACACACAAATTGTCAGCCGGTTCAATGATTTTACCTCTACTTCAATGAAATTCATTACATTACCAATTTCTACAATAAATAAAATCGAAGCAACAAACATTTAATGCTGAAAAACATTTGATTATTTTCATGGTTAGTAACAGAAATAACTCAGATGAAACTGAAGGAATTAGCTTCAGTCAAGCACAGCTAAGGCTAATTAATGGTCCCAGTAGCATGATACATATGTATCTGTACTGCAACAGATTCTCCGCAAATTTAACTATATTATGTATATTAAGAAGCTGCATGGAAACTTACATGTCCGACTTCCGACCCAACTGTTTCTGAGGTAAAATAATTTGCACCGAATGGGAATCATCAGTGTTGGGGATTGGGTGGCTCATGATGGCTATTGCCCTTGCAACCTTACCAACCTTCCTCACCTGTTGAAATGATTAAAATTTTCTATTACTTCAACATTTGCCACTAATATTCTATCAGCGTTCAGCAGTGGCTAAGCATTCTTCAAAAACAATACTAGTAAAATAGCATGGCTTCAAGGCTTTAGAAGCAAAAAGTTTTTCACTCTCACCATCACCTGAATGGGTTGCAAATAGTCAAACTAAAATTTCTTTCTAGTACCTTGCCGGGCAAATATGATGGGTCACAAACAACTTTTTTGCATTTTGCAGTTTCTCCTTCAGATGTGACACCGACAACCTTTCCTTCATCATCAAATTCTACCTGGCATTCAAGCAAAAAATAAAAATTGCACAGGTGCCCAGCAAAAGAATGTATATCAGCATGTCATTCAAACTTCAAATACAATAAAAAATCACAAAGCAATTATTAGAGCAAAAAAGGGGGAACGAAATAAACAAAGTTAATTTTTTTTAAATAAATAACAAGTTCATAACGTTTAAACAAAGTTAATTATTAGAGCACAAAAAATGCAGTTTTACATATACCAAAAAAAGGTTAATAAATAGATGAAATAGAATAGCAATTTTACAAAATTAATCTCATCATCAATAATTTATTTATAGTTTCTGTTGCCAATCATTAATATTATTAGGGGTATAAACGGAAAAAGTAATATTACAGTGAAAAACTAAAATGATACTTATTACAGGACTTCATTTTTCTTCTTACACAATACTTATAATGAGACAAAGGGAGTCTTGTTTTTCACTCAATAGAAGTGTCTCCAAACTAGTGCATTTAATATAGTTTTCACTTTTCAAAGAATCTAAGATATCAACCGATTGATGACCAAATTATTAACATACCTAATATATCAATATTTAAAAAACATGGCACTCAAAGATCTACAAAAATTATAGTTCAAGGACTGATCAACCAAAATATAATCCTCTTAAAGTTGTAATTGTTCAACTATTAGGAGGCTTATATTAGTGTCGATTGAGATAAAAAGGAGAATGTTGAGTGTTCGTAGTGAATGCATGTAAAAAAGAGTATATACCTTGCACTCGGGCTTGTTCAACATATATGTTCCACCATAAACTGCACTAAGCCGTGCAAATGCCTGGACAAAAAAAAAATAATTAACAAATCCTGAGCAAAACAAATTCCAACACGGGTAACTAAAAAAATATAAATGTATGATACCTGGGGAAGCTCTCCTAAACCATACAAAGGATATATGTAAGGTGACCCTCCTTGAAAGCGTGCAAGAGACTCTGCATATAACTACAAGTAGGAAACGAAATAATGTTAATGGGAACCAAATGGCACTGAGAACGAATTACAAGTTCATGATGATAACCCGGTAAATTTACCTTCATTCTCTTGACAGTGTCCAGTGCTGGCTCAGCCAAGTAGCGATCATCTCTGTGAAGCGCCAAAGCATGACCAATGAAGTCTATAGTGTTATCATCAAGGCCATATTTTCTGTCACAGGAACAACAAAAGCAAAAGATGCTTTAAAGTTACTCCTTCTGACCATCAAGAAAAGTTTAATTTTTCTTTTAACTACAGGGATGACGAGAAGGAAATGTCTGATCATCATAAAATGTAAGACGCAATTACATTTTATATGTACACAAAAATGATGTCAAATGAACCATCACATACTTCAAATTTGGAGTTTTGGACCAGTATAATATAACACTTACATAAGTGACCATATACTACCCAACTTTACATGACTGTTATCTGCTATATGTAAAATAAGATTATACTAAATCAAAATTTCTTGACCTCGTTGATGTGGACAAGGAAAAAATTACATAGTAAATTTCTATGTGCATTGAATTGAATTAAATACTCAGAAATTTAAATTGAAAAACCAGATTACAACATTGTGACTAAAGAAATAATCGAATGAAATTAAAATAAATAAAATACAGTCGAAGAAAATAGATTCCAAATGAACAGGTTCAAAGTTTATTGAAAAGGGTCTTTCAAATTCTCTAAGGAGGGGGCGGATAGCAGGATGCCACTTAAAAAGTATTAAGATCAACAAGACATGCTGATTATTCCTATTTCCAACACCAATTTCACTATGTATATGCAGAGTATCAAATAAATGTAAAAGCTGAGTCATTAAATATACAAAAGCAACAGACACAGCAAGAAACCAAGTGTACACATACGCTATCAACTCTTTGGTAGTCACTCTTGTCAAGTCCATCCCCTCATGGGTCTTGGGATCACTTTCGCTATAATTTTGTACATATATGAAAAACTTGCGTGCCCGCCGTTTTTCAAATAGTCCCATAAGTGGGGACTTTAAGGCCTCCATGTCGTTTGAGGGCACTTTGTGAACCTGAAGAAACCCAACAACTGTACAATTAAAACATCTAAAACAAAAACAAACCTCCCATTAAGACAAAACAGAAAAACAAACACACCTTTCCTTTATTAAACACATAGCTCCCATCCACAGCTTTAAAAGAGAGATACTTCGTAACATCAGTATGAATGAGAACCCGCACCAAATTGCCATTAGCCATAATAAACTACAAAAAAAAAAAAATAATAATGTCACACAACACGGTACATCAAGTTCATATCCATCATTATTTAGCATACTAAAATAGAACCAAATAAGACCTTAGGGTTCATATCGATGTTATAGTCCCTGCTAGCACCCAACTGTGGAGGAGGCTTGTCATCTCCCCTGAATCTCTTCCAAAGCTGAAGACAACAACAGAAAAAAATCACCATTCCAGAATTCAAACAACAACAATAAGCGAATTAAATTGAATTTAATTTCAGCAGAAAATAAAAATAAAATAAAAGACCTGATTAAGATTGAGTGAAGTGGATTCTCCTCCGTAATAGTCATTCCTATCCATATGCAGAACCTGAAGTAAAGGAATTAGAATGCGAGGATTAGATCGATTGAAAAGAGAATCGAAAGTGTTGAATTGAAATGGAATGAGTACCTTGAGGCCATCGACGGAGAGAAGACCACTGAGAATGCATTCCTTGAGACCTGTGCCCAACACGATCACATCGTACTCTTCATCCATGTTCGATCTCGATCTCACCGAAAACCGGGTTTAGGGTTTTGGAATTGCGATGGACAGACACAACTGATCTGATTTGATTGAAGTGTGTGCGAGCGACACAGAGAGAGAGAAAGAGAAGCTAAACAAACAAGAAAAGAACCGGATCTGAAGCCTTGACCTCCCCTGCATCCACTTTTAAAAAAACAAAATAATAATAAAAAATAAAACTGTAAAAAAAATTATATTTTATGAATTATTTCTTTATTCGTTTATTTAAAACTGAAATATTTGCACACTTTACTTTATCATCATCCATAATCAAATATCCACCAAACTAGTTTTCATTTATGATAAATCAATATATAAATCTATTCAAAAACATATTTTATATTTTTAACAAAAAAAATTACCCCTATCAAATAGGTCTATATATAATAATAAATTAGTTAGAAAAAATATTTCGCATATTTTATCCTTTACGGTTTTCTTTGAAAAGGATCTAATTAAATACTTTTTCTTAGTAACTACTTTTCATTTATAATATTCTATTGTGAATTTTTTTTTCAGAGAATCCAGATTTTATTTTGACTGAAAGTAAAAAATGTTTGTTAATTTTATAATTTATTTCGAAACATAGTGGTATAATTGGTTGATTTTGTAAAATGTTTATCCAGTATATACATGTATAATAGAATATAATAATATATAATTAAGATTATTTGCGTTTCTTTTTTCCTTTAACCCTTCTGTGGAAACGTTTACGCGTTCATCCCGTTACTTTCGTGGACGGTAAACAGAATGTATAAATATTTTAAATAATTTGTAAAATATTTTTTTAATATTTCAAAAATCATTTATTCATATATAAGATATTTGTGGCAAATCTAAAAAAGAAATATGTCTGCAGATATTTTTGAGCGACTTATAACCAAGATGTGTATTTTTCAATGACTTATTTATATAAACACTTTGATTAGAAATTTATGAAGAAGTACTACACCTATCTTTTTCTACCTAATAAGGAACTGATATTTCTTAATCAAGTTATATATTTATTCTTGTTTAAACAGTATTAATAACTACGTTAAACTCAGTCTTAAGAATGTAGCAAAGTATGTTTGTTTCGGAAGAGCATCTTAAGTTGCTTATAATGCAAGTAATGGTAAGGAAAAATGAGGTGTCAACCAGCTATGTGGAATCATATTTGGAAAAAAATAAAAATAAAAAAACAAATTATTTACGGTGAATGTTAAGAGTGAACACATGTTAACTTTAGTTAAGTTTATAAATCAGTGTTTATCGTGTAATCAATGAAATTAAATTGGAGTACAAATTCAGTTGTGTGAATCCCAAAACCCAACTCAACTTTTCTTTCATTTTCCTACTACCTTTTTTTCCAAATATATAACAGTAGAAATTGATATTGTTTATGATAGCCTAATTAATATTAAATGAATAAGTTGTTGTAGGACTTGAGTTTTATTTAAAAAATATATTTTAAACATATAAACAATTATGAATAGATAATAAATATTTTAGTTTGTGCTTTATTTATAATTTTATTTATTTATTTGTTGTAGAATAATTTGATTATTAGTACTATCCTATTATATTTTTGTGGTGACATTGAGATAAAGAAAATAACGATGTAGGTATTGAGACTATACATTAAACATGTTACTTCGGTAGATTAAGTAATGAATATACTTTAATTTGATTGACTACTTAAGTACATAGATCAAAATATTTAGTGATAAACAATTTAAGAAATTTACATGATAGATTTACTTTTTATTTGTTACTTTTTAACATATTATCAATATTTTTGTTTATATTATTCATTAGAAGTGTTCTTGAAAAAAATTCTTTATTTTACCATTATAATTTATATATTGGTGAGGGTGTGATGAGATATACATGTATCCATTTTAAATATGTATCACATGTACATCATAGTAGAAATTAAATTAATTCACTTTGTTTTTGAACTTTGCAATTATACATGGTATATAAAAATACCATGCATATATATATATTAAATCATAGGATAAAAGTTTTCACATGATATGATTTTTTTTTTCGTTACATTAATCATTCCAATAATATTTGAGAACACGCTATGTAACTAATATCTTTCTATTATAATAATAGATTGTAAACTAGTAAGACAAACAATCTTTTCATGTCACATTTCTTTTGTTACAATCTTGGAACATTCGTATATTTTTTTTTTTATCGTGTAAAATTTGACATTCTTCAATTTAAGAAAAAAAAATTAATGTGACGACAAGATAAAAAATAAAATATTTATTTTTTATATAAACCTGCTGAAAATATTCGATATCAGGTGTATTTTCCCAAAAATCTTATTATTTAAAATATGATTGAATAACTACCAATATTTAAAATATCATTTCTTAACTTAGAATGTTTTTAAGTATGATGTGAATTTTCATATCGGAACCTATGTACTCTTAAGTTGTCTCAGTCCGAACTAATATTTTTTGAAAGTATAGGTTTTTAATAGTTGCACATTAATAATATATCTTTATGACTTAATAAATACTACTTTTAGGAAACATGATATTGAAATTATATTAAAATATATTAAGTATAACTTAGTCATGTGTATGCTTATTTAATTCTGTGATTTAGCAACATGGATCTTGATGGGACGTGTTCAAATTGATAAAGTCAATGTCAATTTTTTAACCACGCAAGTATGTTAATACGTTCAAATGTGTCACACTTATCATTGGATGTTGTTGTTGCCTTCTGTCATAATTCTTTTATTTTCTCTAAAGATTTATGATGTCTTAATTGTTGTAATCATTAAAAGTGCACAAAAGACCTTCAACCAATTCCAACGTTAGGCATCAGTTATTCTATGGCATACGGACTGAGAAGAAAACAAAGCAAAATATATAAACATTAAAATTAAACTAAAAGTTGTAAATATAAATTAAGTATAAAAAGTGAAGTAAAGTATAAATAAAAAATAATTAAACTATTAAATGATAAATACTTTTGGTTAGATTAAAAGTTAATTTTATAATATACAAATATACATGAGATTTGACTAGTTTTTAACTCACTAGTTTTAATGGTTAAATTGATTTCAATCATAAGAAATTTCAATTCAATCTCTTTATATTGAATTGCATCATATATTTTAATTTCATAAATAGTTTTAAGTAAGATAGAAATCTAAATGGATAAATAAAAACACCAGTGTGAAATATGGAAATGACATTAAAATTTTAGTTTAGTTAGAATGGAATTTGCATGAAAAAAAAAATGGTAACTGGATCATAATTTTTGAAAAAAGTTTTACGTCCGTTGCCAAATGAATTGATACAATAAGTTATTAACAACATTGGTTATAAATATAACAGAATTAAATGTGTATTTTTTTTGTGCATCTATTATTTAGTAAAACTGATGTAGTATCTCGATCATTTAATTTTCAGGTTGTTGTCCGTCTTGAAAAGATAGGATAGAATAACAGTTTTTTTTTTTTTTTTTTTTTTTTAAAATCCTTAAAAAAAAAAAAATTTTTTTTTTTTTTTTTTTTTTATTTGTGTAATTAAAACTACATTTTTTTTATTTTTTTATTATTAAATAA
>Ga0099825_1000187_pt1 | contig 53459 bp, 23 predicted proteins | sample SiratroredBW_FD_76838 | JGI IMG/M metagenome (GOLD analysis project Ga0099825, IMG submission 76838) | Root nodule microbial communities of legume samples collected from California, USA - Siratro red BW | ecosystem: Host-associated > Plants > Roots > Nodule | place: USA: California | collected...
GATAACATATATATATATATATATATATATATATATATATATATATTTTATATATATATATATATATATATATATTATACATTCTATAAAAATAAAAAAAAAAAAAAAATATATATATATATATATATATATATATATATATATATATATATATATATATATTGTTATTTATTTCTAATCTTTTAGTAAGGTAACCCTAAGCTTCACAAATTTTTAATATTTAACATTTTTATTAATTTATTTTTCAAATTCAATATTAACCTTTATACTATTTTTAACTTATAATTTCTCTATATTTCCCCTTATTAATTTTCACACCACACATGATCTTGTTGTGTTTTATTGGAATATACATAATTTATTCCTTGAGGATTTGAATGGATAGAAGTTGTTTATTATTATTGGAGGTTGATAATTGTTGGATTGTTGGTTTATGGTGGTTAGACACTGCAAATGTTATTCAGTACTATTTACTTAAATTGTTGTTCCTATATTATTTACTAATTACTTAAATGGTTATTTTTATAGTATTTATAATTTTACTTAGGATGATCTATTTGTGATTGTTATTCCTATATTATTTTCAAAATTTCTTAAGGTGATTTATTGAAAAAGGAAAATTTGATATTTCTAAATTGTTTGAAATATTTACCATTGATCACTTTTATTATTTTAAAATGCAATTATTTTATTTTAAAACACATATATATCTCACTTTTTTGCTATTTCTTTTGTTTATCTTTATTATTTAATTTAAGAAAACAATTGATGCTTCTAACTTTCCACACTTATTCATTGTAGACATTTGGACATACTTTTCTAGTCACAAATGGAATGGAATACAAAATACTAACGTAATAGAGAATTCATAATCCTTTAAAGGAATTACTCACTCAACTCTGACTTTCTTCCACAATCCTGATATCCTCTTGGTTTTGGATGGATCAATCATGGTCACCTTTTTCTTATTATCCACAACTCACATCAATATTTTATACAATTTTTATCCTACTCCATTATAATATATGAAGTTTGTATAAAAGAGTTTAATGTATAATTATCTAGAAAATATGTATAGTTTGATGCAGTTTCATTTTTTTGTAATATAAATATTTTGTACAAATTTTAATGTATTGTAAAATTTTGTTTTTACTTCTAAAAGCATAGACAAATTAATCTCATTATTTTATTCTCTAATTCTAATTTTCTAATTGAAATAATTATTATATTGATGAACGTTTATCAATCATATTCTTAGACAAACAATTAAATTAAGGTATATAAATTTTAAATCTATAAAATATACTGATTGTTAAAACCAATCTTAAATTTCTCCAAACCATTTTTAGAATGAAAAATATAATATTTTGAAATTTGTAAACAGTTATTATAAACATAACAATAAATTAATAATTCAATTACCTAGACATTTAGCCTATCGACCTCTTGATTTTTTAACTTTTGGCCTTTCAACCAATCATTTCAATACTTTCCATAAAGAAAAGATATATATATATATATTTATATATATATATATAATAAGAAATATAAAATCTTTCGTTTTATTTTATTAAATAATTTGAGACGTTAAACATTATTCTATCTTATCCAATTAATGCTATCTCAAACTTAGCATTATTTTTTCTCTAACTATCTTTTTTATTTGTTGGGTTATTTTCTTTTTTATGTAACTGAGTTAAAAAATACTTAACACTATAAATGGAAGTAACTAGATATTTTATTATATGATGCAATGTAAAATTTATAAAAGAAAATTGTAAAAAGATTTCGATGTAACTATAATTTAAATTAAAAAACTGAAAAACAAATAAAAATTTAATTTGATTAACTACTTATTAAATCGATTCATTTAAATAGAACGACTTGTTCAAATAAAAAATATACTCAACTTCTAAAAAATAAAAGTAGTACTAAAAAGTTTAATAAAATTTAATTATTTTAAAAATCTAAAATTATATTTACACAATAATATTTTTTTTGAAAACACAAATTTCATCTATATAATAAAACTTATGTAGTTATATCTTTTTATATAAATTTATATCTATCAACTAGTTTATCTATCACCTCAAATCTAATAAACCAACTTAGCAACTCATAGGTTATAAAGTTTATATAGCAAAACCAATAAACTAATTACTAAGTTTGATTCTCCTTGATAAGTAATTTAAAGTACTTTATTTTACAAACTATTCAACTAACTTATAAGTTGTAGTTTATATAATTTTCTTCTATTATTGTCTATTATATTTTAATATATTTTTCTATCATATTCAAATACGTCTTACCTATTTGATCTTCCGGACATAATTAGTTACACTACTTTAGTATTTCTTAAGTTGGTTTTTTTTTTTTTTCGATTTTTTATGTAGTTTAAATAGCAAAAGTTAACATTGCGAGTTGAACTAACGAATACTTAATTACATGATGCTATGTAGAAATTACATACAATAAAAATTGTAAAAAAATCAATGTAACAATTGTTAAAATCAATAAAAATAAATTTAATTAATACTTATATCAAACGTTTAAATAAAATGATTTATTTAAGAAAAACATAAAATTATTAAAACATTTAATTATTAAAAAATATATAATTTTAATTACACCAACATACATTTCTGCTTAGTCACACAAATTTTATTCATACAGTATAATATAATATAATTTATATAGTTATATCATTTTTCATTTTATCAACTAATTTACCAAACTTCCTTAATCTAATAAGTTAATTTATTAGCTTGAAATTTATAAATTAAATTCTTATATTAACTAGGAGTTAATCTATCTATCAATTATCACAAACAGATAAATAAATTAAAGATTTATCAATCAACAGTTAGTTTATCAATAAACTAGAGATTTATCAATTAACATTTAGCTTATCAACTGAAAATAAAATTATAAGTTAAAGAGTAAAAAATAATTTATGAATTAGAAACCAACTTATTAACTACCAACTAAATTATAGTTTAATTTTGTCAAATAAACTGTTAAGCTTATTAATTATTATCTCAAAAATATCCAACATTTTTTTTTGTTTGGAGACCAAGGATGCTCGATCATTGCCGATGATTGGGGTAGGGGTGGGGCAATTGTTACTTGTAAGTTCTCAATTTAGTAACTAAATTAATATGTTAAAATATTATTTATTACTTAATTAGTCATTTATTACAAAATCTTAAAAAATATATTTAATAATAAAGTCTTTATATATCTCAAATCCTCTAGTGTTAGTTATTTGTGAATAATTCTTACACGCTTTAAAAGTACATAAGTAAGATCTTTATAAAGTCACATTTGAAATATTTAAGAAATTTATAAAATATAATGATATTTTTCTAAAAAATATATATATACATATGACTTTTGGAATATTAAACTGAATGTTAAAAAAGAAGTCATCACTCACCAACTGCATGATCCGAGCCACTGACCATTCCACAAGAAAAGCAATCATGTGTAAGAGTGATTGACACTTTCATTTGGGGAAAAGAAAGGACAAATTTTCTCCACTACGGGTGTTTCTCGGGCTACCTCCATGTTCATACATTATTTAAAGTTTTTAATATAATTAAGTAAATTTTAATTAATAAAATTTTAAATTATGTTTGAAATAAATAAATCATTTAAAAAAGACAATAACAATAAAAGCACTTTCTTAAAAGCTTATAATTTTAATTTGTGTAAAATCAACTAATTGATGTATATAATTTTTTTTGGTTTTCATTTATGTAAAATTTGAAATAATTCTTTTTATTTCTTATAAAATTATGACTTTTTATTTAGTCTATACAAGATTTTTCGCTTTTATTTTTATCTCTAAAAAAATTATAATTATTATTCATAATAACATAGATTAAAAAATATTTATTTTATAGATATTAAGAATTTTTTTAAGTATCATGTCACAAAACTAATATATCCATGATTTAAAGTAGTCACTTGACATTTTATTAAATACAAAAAATAATAATGCGTAATTTTATAATAAGAAAAAAAAAATAAGATTTTACATACAAACCCAACTTACTCATTTCAGAATAACTAAAATCACATTTAAACATCTCTTTAATATCTCTATACAAATTAAATTTTGTTACTGTCAATAGTTGAATGTAAAAATATTGATTCAATAATTGGATACACTAAATTCTATATAAATAAAATATGTGTTAAACTTAGCGATCAACTTATAAACTAATTCTCTTTAAAAACAAATACGTGAAAAATATAACATAAGTAAACGAGTTTGTTTTATTTAAAGAATTAACAAATGGTGTTTGTTTGTTAAGAGTCGTGGCAAGAATACATTATAATTATAAACATTATATTATAATCTTCAATAAATATTTACACTTCCAATTTGCTAGGTTTTTTTTTTGTCTTAAATCCCTTAGAAAAAAATCAAATTAAAACTTATTAGTTGAATGCATATTAACAAACCTTATTTATGATAATGATATTAATTTGCTAAATAATTTAATATTAAATGTTTTAAGAATAGTAGATGTTAGTTTATTTACCTGTTAAAGAAAATAGAAAATGCTGATCTGGAAATATAGCGCAGTAGATTGATTAAACACAGCCTGGTCGCAACAACAAACAACGCTAATGAATCAAGTGCGACGGAACACACCGCGAAACAATCACCCACCTTCACGGAATCCTAAACCAAGTAGTAGCGGTTTAAATTAAATGTTTAAATTAAAAACATAATAGTAAATATTAGAAAAAACAACTCAGAACCTGCTGTAGAAAAAAATAAAAATAAAAAATAAAATTCACGAGGGAGAGGAGGGAAGAAAAACCCAATAATTTTGTTTGTTCCTCGCAAGTAAAAGGAACGAACAGAGAGTGAAGATCCATCCCAAACAAACCAAATGCCGCAGCAGCGCGCTGTTTGGGAGCAACGCGAAATCTGACCCGCATTCCTCGTTTCATCTCACTCCTAAAAGCCTCATCCAAACAGCCCCCTCCGCCTCAGATCTCGCTGCGAGATGGATCAATTGTCGGCGATCAGCGAGGACCTGGCCGAGATCGACGGCCACATCGCCGACAATTTCCGCGCCCTATCGTCAGAACCTCAACTTCCTCGCTTCTTTTAGTGTTCTGTTTCTACATTGTTTTCTCATTTGTTGTTGTTGTTGTTGCTACAGAAATGGATTTCAGAAGTTGGAGAAGATTAAGGATTCGAATAGACAGAGCAGGCAGTTGGAAGAACTCACGGAGAAAATGCGAGAATGTAAACGGTACTTTTCACATTCCATATACGTATCATTTGTTAAACGAGTTTTGATGTTGTTGTTTATCATTCTGTTATTGGAATTATTGTGTCGCATTGATGCAAGCTTTTTGTGCAAGAGAGCCTGTATAATGTGTCACAATTTTCGGATCTGTAGTATTGAAAATTCATGACCAAAAACCTGTATATAGCGTGAGGTTTTGATCTGTGTTCGAAAGCCTGATTCTGTGATTTTCCTGAAAATCGTTTGGCATTGGACCACATTCTGGACTTTTTGAGGTTTTGCCGTGGCTGCTTCGTCTATTGTGTTTACTGATGGATCTCATTTTGCAGGCTTATCAAGGAGTTCGATAAAGAAGTCAAAGCTCTCGAGAACAGCTTTGATAGAGAAACCAACAAAATGCTGAATGAGAAAAAGCAGTCAATGGTGAGATGCTTGGAGATTTTTTTTTTCCGTTTATATTTTAATCGATATTTCTTCACATTTTAGGTTTATTGGTTTCCGTATATTATGCACGACGTTTGGGAATGTTACTTACAAGCATCTTCTATTTTTGTTGCAGATCAAAGAGTTAAACTCATATGTTGCTTTGAAAAAGCAGTAAGTGAAAACATCGTATAAGCTATCGTATAAATAGACCAACCTTCTGACATGAGTGGATGTATTCCTTGATAGCATTGACCAGTTCTAGTGTGTGCTATATTGCAATGCAGGTATGCTACAAATATTGAGCATAAACGAATAGAACTCTTTGAGGGGCCAAATGAAGGTTATGCTGAAGAAAATGGCTTGCTAGCATCCTGTGAGCACTGATTTCTTTATATTGTACATGCGAGTATTTGTTTTTCGTGTCACATTTTCTGCTATCAAATGAATGAAGTTCTATAATAATTTTGTTTTACTACATGGTACATTATTGCTACAGAAATATATGTTGGCAACCAGTATGTAAGTCGGATAATGTGGTGAGTATGAGCGGAGATACAAAGTCCTTAATCATTACCGTGCAAATGAGAAATGAGAAAATAATTAGCGTTTTTCTGCAATATTTCATTTTGGTAGACTGTCTTGGTGTGCATGCTCTAAGTTCCTGTTTGGCCTGGCTTTGATCTTTTTCACTTTTTAAGAAATGTTTTTTCCAGAGCTTCAACAGTAAACATACTTAGAAGGAAATAAATTTGTCTAAAAACAGTGTTGCTTCTACTTTTGCTTCCTGTGAGAAGCAATTTTAATGGCATATTTTCTGCCTTCTCTGTCACTAAAAAGCATATGCATATCTTTTGGTCAACCGCCTGGAAGTGCTAAACGCCTTTGAAAAGAAAGGAAACTAAAAGCAAGCTGTTTAGCAAATAGAATTAAGATATATACTATTGTGCTTAACATTGACCATTATGATTTATTTCAGCAATGACAAACGAACAGCTAATGGATCATGGGAATAGGATGATGGATGATACAGATCAAGCCATTGAAAGGGGAAAGAAGGTTGGTCTATTTATTGGGTATCACATCTTTTAAAATATGCAGCGTACAACCCATTTGTTTATAGTTTGCTGTTATATTTTTTATAGTCCAAGGAAACCAGAGTGAAATCACTTGGTTCCTCCACGTGTTTCTTGTATGTAGCAGTTGTGGAAATGCAGGGACCTTAAGTCATCGTTAGGTCTTTCTGGTCTTCTTATTTTTCTGTCCTGCTATAATCTTATTTGTTTCTTGTTGTTTAACTGGAACTTGTTTGCCATTTTGCTTCCTACAATATATTTTCTACATGTTCTTCCTCAATTAAATGTACATATTGGAAACTTTTTGATTGTTTTAAATTGAAATTATGCTCTTGAAGAACTGCTGTCCAATCTTGCTTTTGTTCACTCCCATTTTTTTTATCATCATCTTTGCTAGCATTTTCTGGCTCTCCAGGGAATGTAGGTGTGATGGAGGTGAGGGAAAAAGAATATTTTTCAATAATAGTAGGCGTGCAAAGGCATGGATATGTAAGACTAGAATCCCAATCAATTGGCACCATAGCTTATATCAATCATTTCAGCACACCAAAATATCATTAAAGAAATAAAGCAAACAAAAAAGAGTGAGGGTACCAAAGCAAATCCACTATAACTTTAGAAAATCTAGTTTGACAGGCCAAAACGATCTCTAAAATTGTCTTGCTTAACAAACGATGGGATATCATTGCAAAGAACTAACCCTGAAGAGTAATCCCATTGACAACAAGTTTATCGGCTCAATTTGAAAATGTGTGAAACCCTAAAATACATACTCTAGCTCAGGAAAAATTTTCCACCTGTTTCTTAAATTCCAAGGAACCAAGGACACATCAAAAAATGCTTTAACCATGAATGCAGCTACCCTCTTCCATAAGAAACTTCAATGGCCAAATTTAATTTCAACATAAAAGCATCCTTAACACCACTAGTGTTACATTTAACCCACCCGATTTGAGTAATCTTGATAGATTTCCTAGGATGTCCAGATACAAAAAAAGGCTTTGATTATATCAAATTCTTCAATATTGTTATTCATGATACCAGCACAAGTACTACCTGCAAGATTAGCATTTGCAAAAGATTCTCTTCATGTAATAATAATCTACCCTACCATTGTCAAACCTCAATTTATATCTGCTGAACCATTTTTTATTAATAATACCCATCACCGGAGCTTAGATAATGGTCCTCACGTGGTCACTCCATCTTCTTTTAATTTGAAGATTCTGTACATTTAATTTTTGCTTCCCTCTTGTGGTTTAAAGGGGGAAGTTTGCTGACTGGAAGTTGATTGCTGTTAATCCCTTTGAATCACAGGTCGTTCAAGAAACAATAAATGTTGGTACAGAGACTGCAGCAGCTCTTAAGGCTCAGGTATGAATCTTACGCATAGTTCCATACCCCAAAATTAGCCAAGAAAAAAAGACTTGAATTTGACATGGGGCTAAGTGTACACTCTTCTATGTGTAGACGGAACAAATGAGCAGAGTTGTCAATGACCTGGATTCGATCCATTTCTCTATAAAGAGAGCATCACAATTGGTCAAGGAAATCGGTAGGCAGGTCAATTTCTACAGAATCCACATCATTTCATTGCAATATAGTTGCTATATGAATCATTCATCTAAGTATAAGTGTTTTTATAATAGGTTGCTACTGACAAGTGTATTATGGCGCTGCTTTTCCTTATTGTCGTGGGAGTAATTGCGATCATTATTGTAAAGGTAAGTGAATATTACTTTTTAACCAAAGGTTTATTCAGAACCGTTATCCTCTATTGTTGTATTTCTAGGTGAATTTATTGAGCGGGCAATTCTTTTGTACTTAATGGTAAAAATTGCTTGACAATGTGTAAGGATATATATGTTGCTTATGGAGCATATCATATTTATTTACCAATTAACCATGAAAAATAACTTCCGTTTCCAAGTCTTCATTGTATACAGAATTTGATGGCCTTCATAGTAGTTTATGTATTTTTATGTGATATGCCAAGATTCATGTTTTTGTTATTGATCGACGCAGCCACGTCACAATTATTATCAGAAATTACTTCCAAAATATATTTGCAGTATGTTTGAAAACGATTGTTTTCACCATTACCGTGCCAAAAAACTAGTTCTCATCACTTCAATTCATCCTCCAAAATGCCGGTGGCATTGGACAAATTTAAAACAAATATATATCCTTGATTGAGTCGAGGGCAGTTAAAGGTGGTGAAAGAAGTTCTAAAATTCAAATTTAGTTACGAATGTGACAATTAAGAATGCCATTTTTCTTTTGGGTAAAAAGATTCATTCACAAGTTAATAGAAGTAGATTACAGAAGCCTCCTTCGATAAGTATTGCCAAACTAATTTTTACTGATTACATCTTCTGACAGCGATCAGATTATTATGACTTACTTCTTTCGAAATTTCAGCTTGTGCACCCGGGGAACAAGGACATTCGCGACATTCCAGGACTGGCTCCTCCAGTTCAGAACCGAAGACTGCTTTGGAGTCACAGTTGAAGAGTTAAAATGAACATGGTGATGACTGAAGCTTATGACAAATGCGTTGGTGACACTAAAATGAAAATGTTTATGACTTCATCAAATTGATTTGATGCTCTTTGGTTTGACAGTGATGACATTGGCTGAAGTTATTGCCAGAAACAGAGTTGCAATTAATTGAGTTTGTTATTACATAATAGTAGAAGAGGGGTTGGTTGGCCTGAGGCATAATAGAACGTGGGTCTAGGAATGCACGCTGGATTTTTTCTTGAACCGAACCAGTTTTACTACTATACAGGTTCCGTCTATCCAATCATAGGGAAAGCCAAACAAATGAGCCCTTGAGATTATTTGTTCATTGTCTTGCTGTCAATCTTGTAATATACTGTGCCTTTTACTGTACACCATCACTTCTAAAAAACCTACCTAGTATTATCAATTTATAATATAAAGCACTGATTTATTATTTTTAAATCTTGCAAATCTTTTGTTTTGGTTTAGTCGATTTCCACGTTGCTCTGTCAGGCATGGTTGACGTTCCATGGATCCATCAGCCCATGAATCGTTATGGATTTTTATTTTATTTTATTATATTTCTGAGACTGAGACAACCTATTTGGTTGTAAAATTATTATTTTAGGTGGTTCCTGTTTTCTAGTAGCTGCTAGCATGACTTTTGATAAAGGTAGCCGTTTTGACGTTGACTGAGGATGCTTGTATGGACTAAGGACTGTGGTCCATTTGGGGTGAAAAACTATTTTCTAGGTAACAAATTTACTGTGACATGAACGTCTGTTCATGCGCCAACTACTCGTGTAGTGATTGGGCTAGCTGTTGTATTAAGCTGGCAATAAGTTTATTGATCAGAAATCAATAATTGATACTGCATTATAAATATATGAATTATTGATTCCCATTTACTATTGGAATTTCTTATTTACTTAAAAAAGTTAAATTCATATTATAATGATCCCAAAGAGAACCCGTTTAGTACTTTTTCATAAAAAAATGCTATAGACAAAAAGAAGAGCATTATTAGTTGTTAGAATTGCTCTCTTAGCAAAATCTTTATTTAAGAAAAAAATAATTTGTCAATATAAAAAGTATTGAGTTTACGTTAATGGCATCATATGCTATATTAATAGCATTATTCAGCAATCTTATTAACAAATGAATCATATAAGTAAAATTTTCTGTTAATATAATGCACTGTATTAATGAAAATCGACGATATTTATACTATTGGTTTATTTTTTTAAATAAATAATTATACTAACATACCAAAGTTGAATACCTAATTTTCTATGATATAACTTATTTAATTGTTTTAATGTGGGCTTGGTTTTTATTTTAGAAAAATATTATTTCTATTTTTTAAATTAAGAAAAATAGTTATTGACAAAAAAAAATTTGAAATCAAACATATCCCCACATTGTGAAAGAATGGAAAATTCTGTAACCGTAAGAAAGTATTTTCATTGAAGTCCCTTTCGTTTTGCTCCCCTAATATATTAAACAAGTAATATAACATGTACTAAAAACACCGTACACCTTTCGGACATCTTTCATATCAAATTTTCAAGCATAAATTTTTTTGGTATGCAAAACTTCTTAGGAGCAATGCACTTATTCTCATTCTCAGTGTGTTTACTTATAATTATATTTCATATGTTTTTTTAATAATTATTTGAATATGTTCTTAAATTAAAATACTTAGTGAATAAAACAACTATTCTTGATTTATATTTCTATGTAAGCTTATTTTTTTAATAGAAAATAGTTTCTCGTTCTTTTATTTTTCATTATCTTAATTTTTTATTTGTAAGCTTATTCTTTTAGTTGTTTGTTTGATTGCTGAGCACTATCTCTTACGTATCATGAGATTTCAAAAAATAATGTAGACTTATTCCTCCAACAGAAAATAGTTTCACGTGCTTTTAATTTTCATTACTTTAATTCTTTTAGGTGCTTTTATTTTTCATTACCTTAATTCTTTATTTGTAAGCTTATTCTTTTAGTTGTTTGTTTGATTGCTGAGCACTAATTATTACATCTCATGAGATTTCAGAAATAATGTAGGCTTATTCCTCCAATAGAAAATAGTTTCACGTGCTTTTAATTTTCATTACCTTAATTCTTTATCTGTAAGCTTATTCCTTTAGTTGTTTGTTTGATTGCTAAGCATTAACTCTCATGTCTCATGAGATTTCAGAAATAATGTAGGCTTATTTCTCCAATAAAAAAGTTTCACCTGCTTTTAATTTTCATTACCTTAATTCTTTCATGTGCTTTTATTTTTCATTACCTTAATTCTTTATTTGTAAGCTTATTCCTTTAGTTGTTTGTTTGATTGGTGAGCACTAACTCTTACAGAAATAATTAGGCTTATTCCTCCAATAGAAAATAGTTTAATGTGCTTTTATTTTTCATTACCTTAATTCTTTATTTGTAAGCTTATTCCTTTTGGTTGTTTGTTTGATTATTGAACACTAATTATTAAGTCTCATGAGATTTTAGAAAAAAAATATTTGTTTAAGATTTATTAAGATATGATTTGATTGTTAGTTATTATTTATTAATTAAGATTTAGAATTATATCATATCTGTTAGTTATCTTTTATATATTTTGGATATGAAAGAAATGTTATAAATAGAGGAACTTTAAATAAGTGAAGGAGGCATCACAAGGATTCAGAACTAGGCTAGGCGAATACCCATGACTCATCTATTTTTTTTGTAATTTTAATATTTAGAAGGAATAAAACATATTTTTATTTATTTTCTTAAGTGTGATTGGTACCGGTATTTATACTAACTTATAAACTTACTTATTTTAGACTTCCTTGAGCACTTATTTTAATTACAATAAAACTTAATTAACTTATGTTGTGTGTTTCCCCTCTCGTTGAGGAAGTTTTTCAGTAAAATTCTTAAGATCTCCTAATCTAGTTGTACTATTAATCATATCATACATTTATTAAAATGCTTCACAAATTGTAGTAAGTAAAGAGATTTATAATCTTATGCTCAAAAGGACCAAACTTCACAAAATCTTTGTGAGCCATTTGATCATCAATACAGATAGCAAGAAAAGTCATGTTAATGGTTAAAATTCGAAATAAATATAAAATGGGTAGTTCAACTATATTTATAAAAGGTTGATGTCTTTATATTACTTATGTTAAGGAATATGAGTATGACGTATCCGAATTCATAAATATCTACTATCTAATAACATTAAAACATTCACACACATATATATATAAATTTATCTTTGACATCAACTCATAATTTTTTAACAATAGCATATATATCAAATTCCACTTATTTTTGTTTGGATAGGTATTTTTGTTTTAACATTTAGCAAGATAAATTCTTAGACACAGTGATCCAAATTGATTGTATTCTTGGTCTGATTGGATCAGTACACAACATTCTCTTTTTACTACTTTTAGCTGCATGACATTCTCGAAAAGTGAAAAAAAAATATTTGTTATTATTTAATCATACTATATTCTTGTGGAATATTTTTTAAATTAATATATACTAAGAGTAAACATAGTATTTTAAAATAGAAATAATTTATAATTAACATTTTTATACTAATGTTTAAGATTTATGAAAAAAATAATAACATTAGGAGGCTACACCCTCTCTTTTTCTTCTAAAATTTGGCTTTTCCCAAAGTAATAATCCAAAATTCAGTTTGACCTAAGTCAAAAATCAAAGGTGGAAAGAAGACCAATAAAAATTTGAAAAGTCAAACATAACATGAATATAGTTTTTAATTGTATAAATTAACATTATTTAATTTAAAATCAATTATATTTAGTTTTTAAATCTCATTCACAGTGAGAATATAACTTTTGTAGTTTAAAGCGAATTAGTATCACTATAATGTACCCTAAAAAGCATCCAAATTATTTATAATAGTAGAATAATGAGAGTTATAGATTGTAATTTGCAGCACATATTCACTCCCATGAAACCAATAAAGCATCCAAATTATTTATGAAAGTTATAATTCTTGAATGTGTGTGTGCCACCCTTGTTATTTTACTCAAATACAATTGTTATCAAATATACCTGCAGTTAGGTTTTCTTTGCACAAATGGAAAGTTGATGATGCCAACAACCCAAATTCATTGCTCTCTTTCGAAATCACACCATGCTCAACATAACACAATACAAACAGAGCCTAACTCATCCTTAATTATATCAAACCTATTTTGAGAGTTGTAGTCAAAGAGATACAAAGGTTCTGTTGTGACCCGTAATACTGGGCATAAAGAAAAAGACATTTTGTTATACGAGATTTAAGATAGATGTGACAAAGGAAGCTATGAGACCCGACCCATTTTTTTTGTGTCAAGGGAAAAAAAAAAAATACATGCTCATTCCAGCTCACGTACACACGCACACAGGAAAACACCTCAATCTTTGAAAGGTCTTTCTTTGTTGGTCTTTTGGTCTTTGTTCCACACAACGTCGTGAACCCGCTTTACTCCTGTCATCGTCCCTCTTTCTCTCTCCCCACGCGGGTGTGTTTCTCTTCGTGAATATCTTAAACTTTCACACCCTCTTCTTCTTCTTCTTCTTCTTCTTCATCGTTCCCATTCAATATATTTCTTTCACTTCACGGAAGCTAACTTTTTCCCTTTTCATCTCTCTTTGTTCCTTATCACAATTCACCATCTCTATATATATATAATCAAGGTCTTGCTTTTTCATCTGGGTCATCAACTTAATTCTTTCTCTCTTCTTCTTCTTCTTCCGATCATTTTCCATTCTCCTTGGTTTGATGGTGAGAAGATGAAGTGTTTCTTCTTCAAAGACAAGTGTAAATCCGCCCCCGAATTGCATAAGAAGAAAAACCCCGCCGTCAACCGCGCCGCCAACTCCACCGGCTCCCTATCTTCGCCCAAGAGCGTGAAGGACTTGTACAGAGAGAAAGAGCACAGCTTCAGAGTTTTCACTTTGCAAGAGCTCAGAGATGCCACCCAAGGTTTCAATAGGACGCTCAAGCTTGGAGAAGGGGGCTTCGGGAGTGTGTATAAAGGATCCATCAGACCCTCCGATGGACAGGGTGATCCATTTCCAGTAGCTATCAAACGCCTCAACACGCGTGGCTTCCAGGTACACGTGCTTCTATTTCCTTCCTCAATTTCTCTTTTTCTTTTGCTTTTCTTGAAAGATTTCGATCATATGATTACTCTCTTTTTATTGCAATAGTTAACTGTTACTGGTTGACCCTTGTCAACTTTATTTTATTAATCGTTGGTTATAGTTTTATTGTTTGTCATACCGTGATCTCGTGAAGGAAAAATCTTATGCTTTGGGATCCAAAACTGTTAGTGCACAATTCTCTACAGCTCTTTTCAGTGAGCACAAGAATAGTTGTAAGATATTTCTATAAAAAAAAAAAAATAGCTATGAGATATTGCAACTACATTGTTGTCTGGTTGGTGTCATAAAAAATCAGATACTTATTTCTGCATATGACATAAGTGATCCAGAAGCACATCAAATGCTTAGCTTTTTATTACCCACTGAATTATCAAAATATGTGTTTTTTACATTACTAATGTACCTCCATTCTTAATTCTCACGGTTGTTATTTTTTTGTTACAAAAGGGTCATAAAGAATGGCTTGCTGAAGTTCAGTTTCTTGGCATTGTTAATCACCCAAATTTGGTTAAGCTTTTGGGGTACTGCTCCGTGGACGGAGAAAGAGGAATCCAACGGCTGTTGGTGTACGAGTTCATGCCCAACGGGAGCTTGGAGGATCACCTCTTCAATAAAAGTTTACCACCCCTGCCCTGGAAAACAAGATTGGAGATTATGCTTGGTGCTGCTGAAGGATTAGCTTATCTCCACCATGGACTGGAAATTCAGGTACCTCAAAAGTTTCATACTTTCAAAAAGTTGAGATGATATAGTTGTCATTTCATTCAACTTTGTTGCATGCCATTTTGTGTTTAGCATTTTCCCATGCAAACTTTAATAGTATATCTGAATTCCTATCTTGGGTTTAGGTGATCTACCGAGATTTCAAATCTTCAAATGTTCTATTGGATGAGGATTTCCATCCAAAGCTCTCAGATTTTGGTCTTGCTAGAGAAGGACCACAAGGTGATCAGACTCATGTATCCACTGCGGTAAGTTCACTGCACATAGTTAATGCCTCTTTCATATTTTAAGCCACCTAATTGTGGGAACTTAACATGCATACTAAGCTGATTTGGTGATTTAACCTTAGCCAACCCTTTAAGATGTGATTTTAGCAACATTGCTATGATCCTACCAAAGGTTTTAAATTTGTAATGGTAGTCACAATTTGTTATGTTCTTTGATATTATTGTGGAGAATAAGACTGATGTGACTACAACTGCGGTCATTATAACAGCTTCAAAAGGAACAAAGTTGTAGTCGAAATTGCCGTCGCACACCGTATTTGAAGACCTTGTCCTATGTATTCATTACAACAACAAAAGTTATGAACTCATGACCAATGATTTGTCCTTATCTGTATTGTTTGGTTATCAGGTGGTTGGAACACAAGGGTATGCTGCACCAGAGTACATTGAAACGGGTCATCTGAAAGTTCAGAGCGACATGTGGAGTTTTGGTGTAGTGCTGTATGAGATCCTCACAGGAAGAAGATCATTGGAAAGAAACCGTCCCACAGCAGAACAAAAGCTTCTAGATTGGGTGAAACAGTACCCTGCAGACACCAGCAGGTTCGTGGTGATAATGGATCCACGTCTCAGGAACCAGTATTCTCCCCAAGGAGCTCGCAAAATAGCCAAGTTGGCTGATAGCTGCTTGAAGAAGAATCCAGAAGATAGACCATCCATGAGTCAGATAGTGGAAGTATTGAAGCAAGCATTGCAACATTCAGAAACTCCAAACTCTTCTCAAGACATTGCCGAATCCTCCTCGTCCAGGTCTAAATTGGTCCGAAAAAGTAAATAGTGAGTTTTGTTTTTTTGGAGGATAAAAAAAAAACAGTACTTTAATATTTACCACCATCCAGTTGTTGTGGTCAATATTGGAAGTCAATTTTGGGTATTTTTCGTTCTGGGTTCGGCCCAGTTGAAACATAACCAAGTCCTTCCTTGCTGTGTCAACTATTGGCTTTAAATACACTTTTTTAGTTGAAATTTTTTTTAATAAAATTATTCTTTACTTCACTCAGGAAATTGTAACATTATTCCCATAACGATGTGGATGGTCATTATTCTCATAAGGAATAGCAGGACTTGTTGAAATTGATTTGTTCAGCCAAGTCAAATTAGAAAAATAGAATATTTTAACAGGTAATAGATATTTTATAATAAAACATAAAACAGAAAATGTTTTTCTAATCTCATGAAGAAAACGAAGAAAAGTAGTAGAAACAGAGGGTGCGCAGGTGAAAAAGTCTGTATATTTTATAATAAAACATAAAACAGAAAATGTTTTGTAAGATCAAATGATAAATGATAATATCTAAAAGAAAAATGAACAAATTTTCTTCTGTCTTTGTGTCCACTGCTAATTTCATGAAGAAAACTAAGAAAAGTAGTGGAAACAGACGGTGCACAGATGAAAAGTCTGTTCCGGTAGGATGGTACATCCACTTTTGAAAACAGGTGTAAGTGGTGTAGGATTTTCATAGTAACTTTTATGAATAGAAAATTAGAGCCTTAATCAATTAATCAATTAAGTGATGTCGTAATCAATCTGAATATATTAATATTTGTATCCTGTTATTCTGAGTTTGATTGGGGATCCGTGGGCATGAATAAAATAAATTAATGGTTTCTTATGGAAAGAAGGTACCTATAATAAGTTAAATTGGATTCAAGGAGCATACCGACTTTGACTTGAATGGTTAGAATATTAGATTAGATTATCTATAAGGCTGGCTAGCTCTTGGAAAAGTTGTGGGGAAATTTGGGTTGGTTTGGGTAAGTCTACAAACAAACTATCCTGTTTGGTAAACTTTTTAAACTAAATAATTTTTTTTGTAAATTGTTTCTTGTGATCTAAATCTAAGGCACAATACGATGATGCAAACGTCATTCACATGGCAGCATTGTCGTCATGTACGTTGCAAATGTTTGTTTGTAGTAATGTGAATGTCGAGTGAGTTAGTTGATAGGAAGAAGACAGATAGGGATTATTAATGCATATGTAGGAGCATGCCTCTCCCTTACACTTTTCCCATTTCCTTACTATCCTCAAACTTCTTTATAAAAACTTCTACATAATTACCATTTGTCAATGCAACGTCAAATTTATAGTGCTTCACACGTACCATCTGATGTAACAGATGAATATTTAAGATCAAATAAAGCGTTTTTGTCTGTGATTCTGCCCATAAATTATCCCAAAACCTCTTCTTCACTTGACTTTTTAGTGTTACGATATTAAAACCATTACCCATCCAATTTTACCATAGTTTAGTTCATTGAATGTCAAAACTTGCACAGTTTCAATCCAACTAACTTATACATGTTCTGCAATACATGCTCCATCCCATACTATGAATTTACTCCACCATAGCTATGTCAACATTGAGTTAAAAATCTTATACATTAAATAAAATTTAAAAATTTTGAGAAATTAAAGTAATATTATTTTTTAGAAATAAAATAAAATTTAAAAAATTTTGAGAAATGGAAAATCATATTTAAAGTTCAAGGACTTTTCTTCTCTATCGCGCCACTTTTCTTAAGCTTAGAGCGGATATCAATTGGGTATTATCTTTCTTGTTAATACTTAAAATTTCTTAAGCGTAAATTAGTCCATGGTTGTTAGTTTCGTAATACTATGAAAATTATATCGATGAAAAATAATTTTGACAAGTGTATTAATCATTTCCAAGGAAAAATATATATTCAGTTTGTAAAAGAAGCATAAATTAGCTGGATATTTCTATATAATTAGTATACTTAATTGGATGTTGCATAATATTTTACAAGGAAATGATTATGTATTTTCACTAGTTTTTCTTTAAATTAACGGTAATTATACTTAAATCGTTATTTTGGCATTGTGTTTGAATAATTGAAATAGAAAAGAAGAGTAGAGAAAAATGTTAAATATATTGAAAAAAATATGTTAAATTGTTTGAAATGGTGGGAAGGAAAGGACATAAAAATGACATTATGAAATAAAAAATGCTTTCCTTCTTATAGTTTTTTTTTTTTTCCTCATTGACAATTGCATCCAATTTTTTTTTTTCAACAAATAGAAAACGCATAAAACAGAAAAAATCAATTGTCCTAGATATGTCCATTGGTACATCATCTAAAAGATCTAGAGTTTGGATTCTCTCTTGTCTTAATATATATTGGGCCCTAGTGAGTTACTCAAACAATACCATTTCATATTTTTATGACAACGGAATACGATTTGATTTTAGTGCTACTTTCAAACGACATCGTTTCAGGTGTGATTTTTGTTGTTTGACGACAATTGTTTCTTTTTTGTTTACAAGAAACCTTATTATGAATATAACAGTTTCCTTATAAGATACAAGTTAGCCAGCAAAGAATCTGAACTTCTAAGAAACTTTATTTCTTAAAATTTTTTCAGGTATTTTTCTTAACATCGATTTTTCCTTCGAGTTTTACATATTTTTCCATTTTGCTTAGATATATTCAAATGTATAAAGATATATTATTGCTTATATGTCATTGTTTTTCTTAATAATATTCATGTTCCTTTGCTTAATGAATCGTTTAATAAATTACTTTAATTATGAATTATATTTTTATAGGAGTAACTAATGCATACAAATTTTACTCTTAAGCTTGGTCTTGAGTTTCATAACCTATATGATGCATGGGGTTTAATTATAGTTTGATAAAATTGGAGTTGAGTTTGACAATTATTTATTAGACTAATTTTTTTAAAATATTGTTTGACGGTGTATCTGTTCACCTTTAAATTTCGTTTATTCATGTTTATGGACAAAATTTTGTGAAAAGTTTTAAAATTTCTTTATGTATAATTGAACCCTTTTTTATGTTTAATATATTTATACAATATTAAAATTTAAAAAAAGTAATTATAATTTGATTGAACCAACAATCACGTACATTCACCTTATCATCCTTAAAGCAACACATCAAGTGGTTGAACCTTTAACATTTAAGAGTATTGGCTTCAAAAAGTGAGAAGATCAGAAAAAAGGAAGAATAAATATTTAAAGAGTTCAATTGATAAATTAAAACATAAAAGGAAAAAAAAAATGAAACTTTCATAACTATCAATTGGGCCTGACGATGTTGAAGGCCCAGGTTGAAGGATGGTGTAATAGAATTGGAGTGATGTGTTAGTGCGGAGTGAAGATTGTAACTGAAAAAGGAAAGAGAGGGTTGAATGGAGAAGAAGCTCACTCTGGTTCAGACCATTGCTACTGCAGGCGTGTTCTCCGCCATTTCATTCTGGTAATCCAATTCAAATTCATTCTCACTCACTCCTAATTCTGTTGTAACCACTTTTCTCATATTCCTCCTCTCAGGTATGGCTTCATGTTTGGCAGAGAATCGTCTCGCAAAGAGCTCTCTCAACTAATCGAAGATCTCCGACGCGGAAACCCTCCATCTTCCTCTTCCTCACATTCTTGATTTGATTAAGCTATTTTTTTTTTTTTCAATTCAATTTCAGTAATTACGCTCTATGTCTCTTGTAAACTCACTCATTTTCCCTAACAATTTTGTAATCTAGTGGTTTGGGTTGGGGTTGCTTCTCAATCCTTCAATCTGCACAAACAGCTGCACCTTTCCTTATATATTACGCTGTTCAATCATCTCTATCCCCACTGTTTCAGAGAATCAGGTAAAAAAAGTGCCTGGACTCATTCGTTTTATAGTTTTTGTTGAATCCCTTCGCTTACTCGTAGTTTGACTCGGTTGTTTACCTAATGCTTTGTTTCATGTTTTCTATTTTATTGCGGTTGTATGAGAGAGAAAGAGATGCGAATTTATTATGCATGGATTTCTTATAGTTAGTTATATTAGAAACAATGTTTCTTTGTTTCCAGGAAGGACCATATCCTCTTCGTTAAGAACACCAAAGATCTAAATCTCAACAAAATATGTATTACTCCATTTAAACCTTAGTTTAATTAATGTTTTAGAGAGCAAACTACTTTACAACATTGGTTGGTGCAGTTTTTAACTTACCATGACGGAGATGGATTATCTGATGCGAGATTTTCAGGTGACTACCTGTTAAAATACACAATACCTGTTAAAATTTGCTAAAATCCAGAAGAGAAAGATAGATGCAAAATTTCCACTAAGTAACGTCGTGTAAATTAAACTTTACTGGAATTTGTCTTTGGACTAATCTGACATCTTCCAAAATTGTTGATAAACCTCTTGCCATTTTACTGGTTTCTTTTTGGCAGAATGTTATTTTTGTTGCAAAGTTGTCACTGATTGAATATTGAAACCCAACAGTAATTTTCAAATAATGTTGGTAGATTTTTCTCTTTCAATTTACTTACTTACACTGATATTAAAGAATGAGAGAAACCAAGCATTAGTGTGTTTTTGGGCATTAATTAATCAAATTAGAAGTGACAAACAGAGCATAGAGAGACAATATCAGTATTATTGGGTTTATAACGTAAGCAGACTAAGTATTTTTCTCCGTTGTAGTTGGAGTTATATACATTAGCATGAAATAAAATAATATCTTCTGGATCATCTCAGGTGTTGGCATGGTATATGCCAGAGTTCTATCTCATTTTTCCTCTTTTTCTATAAAAAATATATGTTGCTTTAAACTATACACCAAGATGCCTGAGCTTGCTATTTTATACGTTTACACAAGAACAGCCTCTTGTGTGCGCTTCTCCTGTGTTGATTTGATGTGCCCAACATAAAGATCACTCCCATGGGAATCAGATGCCGGAAGTCTCTCTCTCCTACCACCTTCAGACATGCTTCTTACAAAATCCACCAGGTGCCGCCAGTTATCACCTTCAAACAACCTCTTGTTCATTCTTAGATAAGTGAATGCTGCCAATCCGTTGCCTGATTCGGATTTACTTGTTGATAGAACTTGAGCATATGCATCTGCATCATATCTCTCCAATGCGTTTTCTCCAGCAAGTTCTGCTCTGGCCGTTGTTGTTGCCATCTTCACCTGCTGAACCAACCCTTCAGGTGAGCAGTTAGCAAAGTCAGGCTGCTCTCTGTCTTTCATTTCCATGCAGGTGAAATTGAAGACAACTCCATGTTTTGCCAGCATTCTGGCTATGGGCATATACCCATCGTTATTCCGCGTGTTATAGTAGCCAGCAGTTAGTTCAGCTGCGTGTGACCTTGCTCTGTAGTGCCAATGGATTCCAGCAACTTTCCCTGATAGTTTGACCCCTGATGTATCGAATATTCCTTTGGCTGATACGAGAATCTTCTCACCATGTTCTAGCAATTTACCAGAGTACCATTCTAGAAAGAACCGTCCATATTCAGTGTTCCATGTCCCTTCCCTTCTGAAAAATCCGGTATCCTCAGGAAATTGATTGTACTGGCCAGAGTCATGGGGTCCACCTCCTCCCCATTCTTTCTTTCCAATGGCTTCGGCTGCTGCTGCCAAGGACGCTTTCATATACTGCAAGACAAACAAGTCATTTTAGTCCCTAGATATTTTTCAAATTTTTCTATCTTAAGGGTAATATCCTCGTGATAAGTTAATAGGGACCAATGGTTACGAAACCTTATCAATACATTCATGCTTTTGGATTAATGTACAAAAGAAGTTTAAATCAATGCCTATTTTTAATACCTTGTCATAACATTGGAATTCTCCAATTCCGGGAAACCTCCAAGTTCCATTTGTTTCTGGATATGATGGATATCTCAGTTCTCCACATGGACCCATGCCAACTTGTATTTCCTGCAAAAGTATTGATCTTATATATTCAAATTTCGTTCAATGCAGAGATGGGAAAAAAGACAGTGAAAATTGCAACGTATCAAGCACCAAATTCCCCTTGTTACGTCTATTAAGCCTTAATTATGTGAAAAGTCTTTAACTAAAGCAACCCGGATAGGCCCCAAATGTTTTCAAGTTTACACCGTTGTTATTCTCAGACTCTCTTTCAATAAGATTCTATGTAAATATTTATAACAGAAAAAGAAAGAAAGAAGTTTTTCTCGTAATGTTAAAATTGCCATAAGCGAATGATTTAACTGGTCAAAAATATAATTTTAACTCGGGCAATTTTAATTTATGGTGGATTATCCTTTTTCTTTCTTTCTATAAGTTCTCGTAAGACTCGAAACAAATCTTAATCACATCACGCTCACTTCTAAGTCAACTTAATTGTAAATCTCTGTATGTTGCCTGTCTCCGAAATTGTTGCACATGGATGACGCATTTTAGGGAATGGTAACACAGTTTTATAATTTCTGTATTCTATATTATCAGTGTTTATTTGTTAAGTGTAATAGTTCGGAGCATTAGTTACTGAATTACTTACCACGATAACACTGCCTAAGTAATCTTGGAATCTGTCACGAAAGCTTCTCATGTAGTCTGCGTACACTTGGAGGGGAGTCCTTCCTCCTAGAATAGGAACTGCATCACAGCCTAATGAGATGTACTCAGGATTCCTCCTCCCTGATCTGTCTGTGTAAACCAGGTCAGGGTTCTTGCTGATTTCTTCCTGCACCCATGGAGGTAGAGGAATGCTGAAAAATAAAATGCAACACAAAGATAATTGTCACACAATGTTTCTCACCCGTAACAGAGTCAATTAGCTCATATCATTATCATCTAGTATAGTTCAGATTTGAGAATGTAACAGTAACAGTAGTGTTTCCTTTTATTTAACCTTGAAATGTTTTGCTTTCTTGTCACTGACTGTTTCTCCATAGCACGGAATAATTAAAATAAATTTAAAAACTATTACGCGCTTGCTTGATTTTAAAACATAAATTTACAACTAGGGGCAAGCAAAAAAGAAAAAAGAACTTTCAAAAGTAACATATAAAAGCAATATGTCTGGTACCTGCAAGTGTCTCCAACATTTCCCCCACACTGATGGAAAGACATGACAACTTGAAGCTTCAAACCATGCATTTGAACCATCTTCACAAGCTCGGCATAGGGTTCCCAGTTGTACTTCAAAGGCCCGTCCTTTTCCACCAAACCCCACCACGCATCAACCATTACGCCTTCGACTCCTGCACTCTTCAGGGCCATCAAACTTGCATTCATTGCTCTAGGCTTATTCAAGCTTCCTCCCATTGTTACAGTGTCTAGTGGCAGCATCACATACACGGGTACTCTCTTCGAATCACTGTGACTATGAGCCACCGAAGGAGCATGCACCTTCTCCCATTTTTCCTTTCTCCTTGCTTCATGGTGTGCTTCTTGCACAGAATTTTTCACTCGGAGACGGAACGATGGTTTAAGTTTTGCAAAACTAACTATCGCAGGGACATCATCAGAAGTTTTAAGGATTTTGGTTTCCTTCTGATTAATAAAAGAAATTGAAGAACGAAGGGTAAGAGCCATATTTTGAAGGATAAGTAGGAACTACTGAGGAATGTGAGGGTGTATTTATAAGAATGAAGTCGGGTTGGGGGAATTGAAGTTGACAACGTTGGTGGGCTCTAATTGAAAAGTGGAAAAAGTGCAAAAAATCAAAACTAGTCTGTTCTGTTTGAACCTAGCTTACGTGTTTCCACCTCTTCCAATCTTATCTAACTCAAACGTATGAGCCTCAGTTTTTAGCTGTTTTTTATTACGTGTTTCCCTATGTGCATGCTGTTTGGACCATGTGACCGTGTTGGTCACAGTTTCGTTGTTTGATTTTTCATTCGTGAATTTTTTGAAGACAATAGGCTTATATCTATGGTAAATTGCATGTAAAAATTATAGCAAAGGTCCTGGTAAAGAGAATTAAAAGAGTGTTCCTTTATTCATGGATAATAAATTTGGTGCATAGAGTATTGATGGCTAATCAAAATGGTAGATGTTAGAAAATTAAAAAGGTATTTAGTGTTTAACATATATTGTGAGAAAATATCATTATGTAGCTTCGGGGTTCTTATTTATTTACGTTTTTTAGTATCATGTAAAAGTCAAAACATTAAAAATTTTCCAATACATTATGATAAAAAAAATTAATTATATGTTAAATATATACATTAATAACAATTATAATAATAAAGTTAAAATCAATATTGTTATTATTCTCATAATAGCAAAAATATTACTATTAATAATATTTTATATTTTTTTAGTAATAATAATTATAACTAGTATTATTGTAATGAAATTGAAATTGTATAAAGAAATAAAACTTCAATAATATTATAATTAATTTTTAATTAATATGCTCATAATTTTTTATATAAAGATTATCAATATTAATTTTATTATTATAATTACTATAATTAATATATTATTATAAAAATATTTATTAGTATAAAAATATTATAAAATTAATATAATTAAATATTGGTTCTTGTGATTATAATAATAAAATTACTATTAACAATATTATTAATTAGTTATAATTATCATAATTAATATACTATTACAAAAAAAATCTAAAATAGTAATATAATAACTGTGATAATAATAATAATATATTATTATTATATTATTATTATTAAGAATAATTTTATAATTGTAAAAATAATATTGTTTTTATATTAATATTCCTTATAATAAATTTATAATTGTTATAGTTAATATATAATTATTTTTTAAAATAATATATTTTAATTTGAAAAATGTTAAGAAATAAATAAAATAGTAGAGGCTATAAGAGAGGAAAAAAAAAAGAAGAAAAGAGAAAATTTTCAAAGAAGCATCATTATTTTTTTTCCTTCATTATCAAGATACAATGAATGCTTAATTATTTATTTGTTTTCCTTTTCTGCTACATTGACATATTGGTTGGTCCGATAATTGGTGAGTGGTTTTGTATTTCTGCCATAAGACAAACCCCACCGGGTGAACTAGCTTGTCACTGCTTTCTGCCTTCTGCCTTTTCCTGCAAACTGGGTTTTCGTGGATGAAAATGTCTCATAATTTCAATATTTTCTTGGTTCTGCTTCACCTTCTTCAGGATAAGAAATGTTGAATGCTCCTTTTGTTGTGAAAACATGTGGTTCAGAGCAAGTCTTTGGTTTCATTAGTCTTGGACCGTTCTTTCCGCGTGTTTATGATAACTATTCTCAATTTTTTCATATCATTTTAGATTTAACATGTGTTTGAGTGATGTACATTAATAGAATTTCAATGCTGACCAATAATGCATAGCCTTTGAAAGTGGATGAGATGTAATATTTGTCATGTGGTAACAATTTCCCGAAGACCTACCACAGACTTTTAATTATTTGGCTTCATGAAGTTCAAAATATGAGGCCTGGCAGGAAGAATTAAATGCTAATGAGATTCTCCATTTGTTAATATGTTGCACTTTTCTGGATTACTAGCTGTGTCCTACGTTCGGTGTCAGATGAGACAGAACAAAACAATGTTTTGAAAGGAATAAACAAAGAGAGAAACAATAAATTCCATTGGTTATATGCTGAAGGAAAAAAATGAAATGAGTGTTTGTATTATCTGTGGTCAAATTTATACGTATTCGGCAATTTTCAAATCGCTTCATGTTTTATGTCCATAAGTTAGTGAGACATTTGGTGTAGAATTGGCTAATAAGGTATTGGCAATATTCAAAAGCTAGCAGTGTTTGCCTAATGATTTTTGGGACCAGAAACAAACAAAATCACTGCTAATAAATTTCCCATAATGGTCCTCCTAATACTTTCATTCCCATAAGTAATAGCATAGTACTTGATTAATATAATAACTTCCCAAATTAAAGATATTATTAGAGGCTAGACTTACATGTTAGGAAGAACTTGGTTAACAAATGTATATTGTCGGGTATGCATCTGCATCAGATGGAACGTGGAAGCATTCAAGTTTGATTTGAAAATCGAGCAAGTTGATCTTGTTTCAGAAAGATGATTCGGAATCTTCCAAAATGCTTGATTTTTGATATTTTGTACTCTCCTGTGAAGGGTTATTGAGATGAGCTGTGTGCACGTAATTCACACGACAAAATTAGTGGAGGAAATAGAATCTTATCTTTACGTTTGTCACATTTGCTATCTCAACTGAAACAATATTAGATGGAAAAAAATTTGATTAATCAATGACCAAGTGAAAAGGGACATGCAAACAAGTTAGACTTAATTCTTACGTAAGAAGTTAGCATTTTAAGATATGGAAATCAACATAACATGACAGAAGCCATCGATGTTTGATTTGAACATTGTTTTTTTAGCACTAGCTTCTCAGGGAGTAAGAAAAAAAGACAGCTTTCTAAAATCCCTCGTGGTGAAATTCACTGATTTCATAAGATTTCTATCCGAAGTTGTCCAAAAGGAAGGGAATCTCTCACTTTCAGAGCAAGGCATTTCAGTCTTACTTTTGGATGGACAAGTAGGAACCATTCTGATTGGTGATGAAGCTAACAAGTGCAGTTCAAATTTAAATGCTAAATGCTGTTTATGGTTGTGAACAGGTGGAACCTAACTTTTTGGTCCATATAATCAGTCCCTTTCTTCAAGAGACTTGGCAGAAGTTTATGCAGTTCCTACATAAGAAGGTAAATTTTTATTTTTCTTCTTATAAAGTAAAGATGGACAGTAGTGAAAATTTTGGAACTAGAAAATTCACCTAAATATTTGGAATTTTCAGAACTTAGCATGAACTTATGTGTAAAATGTAAGGTGGAACACTTTTCAAAAATATCTAAAGACCTTCTAGATATTTTCGTAAGACATGGTACGTCAATAATATCTAGGAAATTGAGATATCTTATGAAAATATCCAGTTCATACATGTATCCAATAAATATCTCAATGTATCATGCATATATCCCCCTCTAAACTTACTCAAGCCAGCACAATCTGAGAAGTTAATAAATAACACGTAATAGCATATTGTTAAGGGCTGAATGAAATAAAATAGTTCTACAATAATGTATGTAGTACTGTAAATATTGTGCTACCTTGTACTACTTGATCTAATTGGAATTGGTGCCTTTACAGACATGAACTATAAGTTGTCATACGTAAAACAAACATTTCATTAGGAACACATATTATCATTGCTGGAAACTGAAAACTCAAGAATCTGCAATAGGGAAAACAGATCCAATCTTATCGCCAAAACGATAGCACTTGATATTAATTGCATATGGACCGAGCTGGATGTGGTTTTCCTCCCTACCGACATAGAAACACAGGGTATACAAAGCAATTTCAAATTCAGGGCTCACTCCAACCAAAGTGCTTGATACAGATTTCAGAACACCATTCCATTCAAACTGAATAGTCAGAAGCTGGGATTCCGAGTCAGGCTGCAAGTTATGGCCGCAGAGAGCATTAAAAAGTGAGGCGGTTACAGCATAAAGGATAACAAATGTTTACCAACAAACCAACATAACCAAGCTTAGTAAAAGATATTTTTTGTGTGATGAAACAGAAACATGAATTAAAGGCTTAAATTGTTCTAGGAAAACACTAGTTGCTGTTGAAAAATATTTTCAACATGCTTTGATGTCTACCTAATGATGAATTTATTGCTTTCATGTGATTGGTTCACCAAAACTTTTATTTCTCTGCTTGGATTATTGCCAATAAAATAAGCTTAACAAATAGTTACTCACAATTTGTCCCCGTCGACGGGGAAAAATATAGCCCTGATAATCAACTCTCCCTTTTTCTTCTTCAAGGTAAAACTGCCAAAATACATCAACTTGTAAGAAAAAGTCACTAATTACAAGCTCAAATTACAAATTAAAGAAACAAAAATATATCCTCGCAGGCTTCATCTACTTATCAGATTAATGACTTCACAGATAGCAAGAAAAAAAATACTTAATTATCGGCAAAAATATAATAAAAAAGAAATTGGCAGGTCTGAATAAGTATTTATAGTTACAGCTTGTCATTGGGCAAACTATTATTGACTATAAAAGACTTGCAAAGTATTCTTGGCAATTCCAACTGTTGAAGTTATTCATCAAGGAATAACACTATATTGCGCAACAGTAAACTAATCCACAATAATACAATATTGGCTTGTCAATGAGACTGGTAATGTCAGAATAATGGTAGAAAAGAGCACCAAATATGATTTCCAATATTATAAAGTGGTGCTCCTTCAATTTGGCATGAATATGAACAGATAAACAGATATTAGATATAGAAACAGGCAGAAGAAAAATATGAGGTCAAACCTGCAGCCAGTTATGGAAGCCAGAAACTTCTCCACATTGTTTGATTTCTCCAACAAAAACATGTTCAAAAGCAGAAGAGGAGCCAGAAGTGCCACCACGGCCATAAAGGTCAAACCACAGATTGGTCATCATTCTTTTGAAATCTTGGTAACTCCCTGATGCAATTCCCTTGGATGCAAGATACTTGTAAAGATATTTAATCGGTGCTGTTCTACTGATTTCTTCTATGAAAGAAGCTTGCTCTTGTCTCTCTTCAGATGTGACTACTTCCTTAGACCCTTGATGTGGATTGTAATTATCTAAAAGTGAGAGAAACCGAGCAAATGTAGGCTTTCTGAATACATCATCACTAACCCAAGTAAACAAGTTCCCCTGTGCCATATCTTCCTTTTGGTAAGCCTTTTTCCCTTCACCACAGTCAATTTCATAGTCTTTGCCAGGTATCAACCGATTTAAATCAAGATCCCAGAGTTTATCACAAGCTCTTGCTAGATCAGCAAGTTCATCTTGTGAGGGCTCCAAACTAGCACCAACTTCAGCTTCATTAGAGTATTCTTGCTCATCAGAAGGTCGTTTGAAGCTCTGCCAATTTTCCTTCGGAACCTACATCAACTTGGCAAGATCCATCATTCGGATTCAGACAGGGATGAAGCATAAAACATTCAGAACTTGTTAGATCACAAATTCAGTAACAAAGTTAACATACAGTAGAATTCAAAGAAGAATACCTCCAACAATAATATCAACAAGATACAAATTAAAACGATACAAAACACTGAAAAAGCCGCATAAGCTTCTATATTAGACATATTGATGAAAATTCAAAGACAAACCTTGTGTGTCCGCCTTTGAGGTTTGCCAACTGTCTGCCATCCATCTTGATCTCCATCCACCTGTAAAAAATAAAAAACGAGTCTCACCTTAATAGTTCAATTCAATTTAATAGAAAAAAAAAATGCTTCTATTGTATACGCATCACTTGGAAAGAAGGCAAAGCCTATCCATTGTCCAAACTTCCTCAAAATGTTCAATGTTACCATACTCTCTCTCATGAAGCCACATTCTCAACTACCCAATTCAGTGGAACATATATCTTGTTATTTGAAGAAGAAGAAGAAAAATCTTCCAGTGTCTTTCTCCAAAAACAATCTTAAACTGTATCCAGACAGAGAGATAGATCTAAATGAAAGCAAGTGCCAGCAGGATGACCATAAGAGAAGCACAAGCTATGCAGCACCAAAATGTAACAAATCTGATAGCACAATCTTTAAAATTTAAAAGATTTAGCGACGATCTCTTGAGATATTCAAACACATCATTTATAAACTTTAAAGCTAAGACCAGCCAAGCCATAACTATCTATGTTCAAAGTGTTAATATTACAAAGTTTCTACGAGAGGAGGGGTTACCCTGTGGCCAGTGTTAAAATTTTGAGATTGGGTCTTCTCATGCTGAGGAGGGTATTGTTCCTGGATAGAGAATAAGAGTGGTTATATGAAGGGGCTACATGTGAGAAGAGTATGGTATTGTATTTAAGAACAGAGGAGAAGTGATTGGCATTCACCTGATGAGGCCTGTTGGAAGCTCTATAACTGTGACCATCCTCTTCCCACCGTTCTTCCTATAACAATCATAACATTAACACACGAGTAAGATTACAAAATTTTGGGGGGTTGAGAATAAAGATGAAGAAATGTGACCTTTTGGGGTGAGTTGGACCATTGTGTCTGTGGCTGGTGGTGCTGCTGCTGCCGATGGTGTTGAGGACGAGGGTGATCCTACAAAAATAAAGATTGAAATTTGATATTACGTGATCCTGAAAAAATAAAACTTGAAAAATGGGAATGAATGTTGAATTGGCATAGTCTAAAAGGAAACCTGATCCTGATCGCCGGAGACAAGGTCGGCCCAGGAACATTCACCGTGTTCCTCTCGGCGATCGTTGTGATCGGCGCCACCGAGAGCGACATCGACCAAGCCCTTGATGAGACCATCCATGGTGATGTTGAGGTTGAGGAAATGGATAACGAGAGAATGAATCTGAGATGAGTTGGTTGGATAAGACAATTTTAGTTTAGAGTGACAGTGGCGGGTAATAATGTCAGTAATAATAAGAAGGAGAAGAAGAAGAAATAAAACATTTTTTTTTCTAAACAACTAAATAAAATACTTTTAATTATAATTTTGTCCGTAAAATTTGAAATGATTTTTTTAGTTCTTTAAATTTATTTTTTAATAACATGCATTTTAGTTATTTCAGTTTAGTAATTTGATATTTTTAAAATTTTGAAAGAGAAAGACTTTTTTAAAAATCTGAGAAAGTGATAAAAAACAAAATGTGACTAGGATTATCTAAAGACTAAACCTAAAATCCTAAATAAAAACCAAATTATTGGTATTAAAGCATGATTAAGGGAAATAAAATGAGATGGGATGAGAGAAGATACATAATTATTGTTTTCTTGACTTGCCCACATGGATTAGTGGAAGTGGTGGAGATCTAATGTGATGAGATGAAAGTCAAAAGGCATATTCAGTTACGTGAGATGAGATTATATAATTTCTTCTTTCATAAATAAAAATATCAAAGGTCATCAGGGTGATAAATGATGCCAAAAATAAATAGAAAAATCAAAGAGAAAGATAAAAGAAGATGGGGAATTAAATGCAAGTATGAAAAAATCATGAGGTTTAATTTTTTTATATAAATGAAAAATGTAATAAAAGTTTAAGGGTGATGGTGATGCGCCAACGAACTCTATAAAGTTGTTTCACCATCAATTTTTCACATATTATTATACACAAACTTTTAAACTTTTTTTTTTTTTTTTTGTAAAAATCCGTAAATGTATTATATTTAACAATTCTGTATTGGATAATATTATAACAAAATTACATTATCGGCATAAAGCATTTTTTTCTTGTATAATATCTTATAGAAGAAATATAAATAATTATATTAATGTACGATTTGTTTATTAATTTTTTATAAACGATAATATCCTAAAAATACAAAAAAAATGTTACCCGTCATTCAATCATAAATTGTTTATGTGTAAATTCATTAACTTTTAAAACTAATTAATAATTACCTTTTAAAATAATATTTACTAGTTAATAATGTAACTTTTATATAAAATATGTGATAATCTGTTTTATTTTTTATTATGACAGCTGTCAAAAACATTTTTGTAATGAATTAATTTTGAGTATCTTATAATGACTTATAAATTAAGTTTTATTTTCTTAATTTTATGAACTTGATAAGTTCGAAGTAAGAAAATTTCGATACATTCTTCCATAGAATATTTGAAATTTTTCAGAAAAAATATTATTTGGTACTCAGAGGGAATAAAGTAAAGGGAAAAAAATGCTAAATACATAAACATTGCGAGAATGTGAGGCCCCTTTGAATTTTATGAAGCACCCTTCTTAGATAAAAAGTTGAATGTAGAAATTTTCTACCAAAAGCAGTGTAATTAAGTTGTACAATCCAATCACAATTGAAGATTTTATATGTTTCTAATATATAGTGATATTTTAAAAAATAATTGTATTGACATCAATGATCGAAATGGGAATTGCAAATTTTAACATATTGATATTTGTTTTTAAAAATAAAATTTTATATTTATCTTTGTATCCAATGTTAGAGGAGTATAAAATTTATATTTAATCTTTGTTCTCATGGAATAATGGGTATATTATTACATGTATTTTTACTTGTCTAAATATTTATTAAATTTTTGTTTACAAAAAAAAAAACATATGATATTATTAAAAATTTAAGGAAATATAATTTTCTAATATTAAATAACAATAAAAATTGCATAAATTTTAAAATAATAATGTTTTAATCAAAAGTTTTCAGTGATAGAATTTTATTAAGTCAAAGCATTTGATTTTAGTGTGTCCATTACTCTTTCAAAGTTATAGAATCTATTTATAATAATTTTTATAATCTTTTGGATAGCTAACTCTTTTTTTTCAATAAATGAATACTTACGTACCAATATATGAAAGGTAGTAAAACTTGACCTCCAAATTCATCTACATTGTGTATTGACTTCGATAATTTAAGAGTATAGTGGGTCGATGTTTACAGATCTTTCAAATTTGAACTCACTATATATACTTATTTATATTTTTATATTTAATTTAGAAAATTGAATACTACTCGTACTAATATTTGGTCAATTTGAATATTATCTGTGTTAATATAAAGACGAATTCAAAGTATACTCACATGCACAAGTTTCTTTGTCGTAAAATTAGAAAAAGTTAAAATCTCATTTTACTCAAGTTCTACACAAAAATATCAATTTAGTTTAATGATAAGAGTAAAGAGGGTCACAAGATTCTAAATTTAAATATCTATTAAATTTATAATTGAAAAAGAAATATGCCACGAGATTCTCTTATACCTTTATTTACGGTGATAGCATATAATCTAATTAAACTGGTAATGAAAACAATGAAAAGGTTGTTTAATGGTTACAGGGTTAAGCAAGAAAATGTTAAAGTTAACATTGTCCAATTTAATAATAATATCATATTTTTAGGAGAGACATCATTTAACAATGCAATTGTGATAAAAGGTATGATAAGAAAATTTAAACTTGTAGTAGTAATAAAAGTTAATTACACCAAAACCAAGTGTGGAGCTTTTAAGTGTAAATGAACAAAAAATATGACGTTATCTAATATTTTTAATTGTAAGGTATGTAAAAATATCATTATAAGATCTAGTCTTTTAAAGAAGAAATTAGGAAATTGACTCTCTAAACGTGTAAACAAACATCCTTTTAAAAGTAAAATATGCTTGAACCATTTAATCTTAACTGTCTTAAACCTATTGTATTTTTTTTTTTTTTTTTAAAAAAACTTTGAAGTGTCGCTGTTAAAAAATTAAAAGATTTTGGTAAATAATAGTTGGAAGTATATATTTATTTTATAAAAAATTGTTTAAAATTGGAAAGCTTAATCAAAAGTCAATGGATGCAATGTTTAGATGATTCAATCAAGTTTTTTCCATAAAACAATAGAATTATAATTTTATTTTTAATTTTAAACTGTTGTAACAACATATTATGATTATATCTTTAACCGCAATTTTTTTTTTCTCAATGATTAAAGACAACGTGGACTACTCTATTTTTCAATCCATATACCTAAGTACAAGAATTTAAGTCAAGGCCCTATTTTTTTTTGGCCTAAGGATTAACTAATTTTAAAATTTTATGATTGGAATTGATTTTCAAACTGAGATTATCTCAGTTGATTTGTCTTCTTACTTTATTTTTAAATGCAATATTAAACTTTAAGTGAAATTAATCACAACAACTAAATTAAAATAAAATTAAAATTCATATAGAATTTGATTTGAATAATAAAATAGATGATATATCATTAAAGCAAATTATTATATCTCTTAAAATTAAATAAATTAAATTATATAAAAATAAAGACAAAATCAATTATAAAAAGGGATATATTTTAAAAGTATTTGACTGGTTTATTTATTTTTTCAAATAATGATATAATTTCAACAATACACTTCATTTATTTTTTATGTATTTATTTTAATATAATTATTTGATATTTATATATATTTTTATGATAATATTTCAGAATTAGATAGTAATTATATATATATATATATATATATATTAATATAAATAACAAATGTAAGGGTAAAAAATTAATTTTAATAATTATCATATAAATTTTAAAAAAAAGGAGGAGGAGAGAGGAGAAATGTGGTTATAAGAGTTTTATTTTATTTTATTAAGAAATAATACAACATATAATAATATACCTGTAATATAGTTCACAAAAAATAAAAGAATTGCAATTATTTCTTATTTAAAATTATATCTTATCTATTTTTTAAGTTAGTCTGAAGTACAAATATTTATCTTTCATTTAAACTCTTTATTACCATAAAAAAACCACAATTTAATTAATTATTTGGGAGAAGTTAAAAAGATAATTTTATAAAAAGTTAAATTTAATAAATTAAATAGTGTGATATTATAAATGTTAATAACGATCAATAATTTAATAACTTCTTAAGTTCTTAAATTTATTCTAATTTTGTTTTACCTTTTGATAATAATTTACACATTATTGATGGGTTGCATGGATAAAGAATTAATGTCTAATAGTAGGTGGTGTAAGTAAGGAGTAGAGTGATTAGCCTGACAATAAAAGTGTTCACCATTACTCCATTTTTAACCTGCACCCATCACTAACATATATAATTGAATAGCTTTGGAAATATATTTTCCAAGAATCTATTTTTAGAATTCAGAACGTGAATTTTATGTTTTGAAACATATTATTTTAAATAGATTCTAAAAAATATTTTCCAAAATATAAAATTTATAATTCAAAAGTATTTTTCAAAAATAGATTCTGAAAAAATTAAATAATATTTTTATGTTTTTGAAATTGATGGGGTGTAGGTTCGAATTGGTGGGGTGCAGGAAGTGTTAGCGGAACTTGAACTGGATCAAGCCCAATTATGCTAGTGACCCGGAGCTGAAATCCTTCCCAAAAGTAAAAACGTTCCCCAGCTTCCCCCTCTGTTCCTCTTGCCGTTTTGTTTTTAACATTTTATTATTGAGTTCAGTTTGAGGGTTCCAATTTTCATTTTCAATTTCAATTTCAATTTCGAATTCGCGCGAAGAAGAAAGGTGAAGGTGGGTGTTACCGTATTCTATGGCGGCACCCAACAGCAACAACAACCCGACGCTGAAAGCCGGAACCCTAGGCGTTGGTTTATCCCCTACTCCGCCCAAGTCCCAACGCGGCCACAACAAGCCCAAGTGCAAACAGTGTGGCAATGTCGCTCGTTCAAGGTGTCCCTACGAATGTTGCAAGAGATGCTGTTCTAGAAATCAAAATCCCTGCCACATCCATGGTCCGTTCTATTTCTCGCTCGAAATACATACATGCAACGCAAATTTTTTAGCTTTTCTTAGCTACCCTAAATTGTCACTATCTCTCTCTGTGTGTTGCTTTCTGCTGTCTATATAAATATATTGATTTAACGGGCTCTAACGTCGCGTTTTGTTGTTGTATGTTATGATCTCACCTCCGAGCTATTTGCTGAATAAAACGAGAAGCGCTGTAGTTAAGGGCAAGGAATTTGTTGTTTGCTTATCATTTCAATTAGTTCAGAAATATTAGGGTTTTGTTTTTCCCTCTTTTAGTACTTTCCCGCTGTTTAGCCTTTTAGCCCCTTCCTGATTTGCTTTACTCTTTATTTTGTTTGGTTCTTTGTTGTTGTTGTTGTTGACTTGTTATAGTTACGCATGCCTTAGATTAATAATGATCATGCCATTAAGCTATGAATTCAGTAAAACTGAGTTCAGTTTTGTACTTTTACGTTATTTGTGCTGTATCCAAGGTATTAAATTGCTGTATCGTTTTGCCACGATCCTCAACATTGCCAAAATTGCTGGCAAAAGTGGCTGCAATTGCGGTTGTGGTGAGCCCCAAAACCTTGATGCACCGGCTAAAATAATATTTATATAACACACTTAGCTTATAATTGGAAAGATCTAATTATCAATCTTTGATAGTGGTGTAGTTGTCAATCGTGTGTGATAGCACTGCAGGCTAATGGAGTGGAGCGGCACCCTGCCACTCCTCATAGAGGTGTTGTGGGAAGTTACTGGCCTTTTGTGACCATATTGTGGCCAAAGAGGCGTTGATTTTCCTTGTAGTTTTCTAGTGAAGTAGAGGTGTTCAGCAGCTTGGAGTGAGGCAACCTCTTTGGCTCTTGGTTCCTTAACCAATATTTGGGGTTCGATTCCCAGCTTGGGCAACGAATCATGACTAGAGATATCACTTTACCTAATAATTGGAAGTCAGTTGTGAAGGTGAATTAGTTGGGTGCTAAATAGAAGCCTCTAATAGCTCCTGATTACCAAAAAAAAAAGTTTTTGTTCTGCCCTAGTTTAGGTTGTAGAAGCCACTGATAGGTTTCCTTTTTTCTGAAAGAAAATGGAGTGAAGATGGGTTGGCTGATGGGGAAAGAGGCTTGGTCTTTTTCTTTCTTGGACGGGAGTTGGTGTTTGGCCTGCATCCAAATTGGACCACTCTCCAACCAAAATTGTCTGGGTAGGTTGCTCTTTTTTTATTAATTGTGTATTATACAATTATGATTTCTGCAATTGACAATACGATTCAAGTGGCTGTTGATGCAAATTGTATGCTGACTTGTTTTGGTGCTTCAGTCACTGCTAAATCGTAGGAATCATGGTTTTGAGGCTGAATTGCACTATTCTACCACAACTGAGTCAGGTCATGTGTGACCTGATGCTGAAAATCTAATTAGTAGAAAAGAGAGGGAATTGGCTGATTCTTTCCCAGTTTCTCACTGATCAGACCCAGGGTACCCCATTCTTCATATGTGACTCTTGCCTCTTTATGCTCTATCCTTTATTGTTCCCCTATTGTCCTCTTACGTTTCTCCTTTTTTCCACCATATTTTACTATGAGTTGTGATCCCATTATGCCACTATATGTATGTTTTGAGAAATATGTTTTTACTTTTGGTATGTTTCTTAATTATAAAATGCCCCTAATTTTGTGCTTTTATGTCTTTGTTAGCTATACATGCATCTCTAGTTTATTATGGATAATGCATTTTTACAATTCATGATACAGTTCAGTTCCGGAATCAGAAAAAAGGCCTTCCGATTCACAATTAGAATCTCAATTCAAATTGGAGTATATTCACTTTGCACATGAATGATTAACAATAAATGCCCTCTTATTTTTGAAGCAAGATTACCTTATAGCTATGAAGCATGAATACTCTTAAATAGTCTCTGTACCTGTACCCGTATTAGGTACTGGTAGTTATTGGGTAATGGCTACACACATTGTACTCAATATTATGCCGAAGTGAGCCAAGTTTTGATAGTCTTGAGTTTGGCATTCGTTTAATAAAAGGTTTGAGCCTGGTCTATTTACCTGTCATAAGCCTTTTCTAAAGGCTTGACCTGGCTTACATGAAAGCCTAGTTTGACATAAAAGCATGTTTGAAAACTTCTTTTGTTATAAGATCTTTAAAGGGCTAGTAGACTTAATGTATTGTTGGCCTAAATATGTCTATTAGTAATTACAATTTTCTTATATTATTTATTTAATATATGCATTATATAACATAATAAATTACTTGTTTAAAAACGTGTTCTGTATTAAGGCCCTTAAAACAAGGTATAAACTTATCTTTCAGTAATCTTATAAATTTGACCTTTTATGTGGGTTAACATGCTTAACAATTAAAGATAAATAATATATGATTTTAATTATTATAACCAATTTAATATAATAATACTAACAATTTTTTTTTATATTTACTTAAATAGGCTGATCTGTTGGGTTTAATATTTTTTTTATGGCCTAAGATCACTTCACAGTCTTTTTTTTCAATGTTCACTGTTATGCTCATAAGATTCTGTTTATGTTTCTGTTCAATTTATAGTTTCAATACTCTCAAATTTCCTTTATTTATTTTTTTACAAATTGTAAAGTATGAATGTCTTTAATTTCTGGTATTTTTAAAATTACTTTATATCTTTAGTATAGTTTTTGTAGCTTGTATTTTTATATCTATATTATATAGTTTTTGTATCTTGTACCTTATAATTTTGCCTTAGTAGCTGTCCTGCTATTTGCTATTCCACTATAGCATTTTCAAAGCTTTTTTTTACGCACTGATCTCTCATAACCTCGAGGGAACATTTCCATTAAAGTTAGCCAATATTATGAAAAATATATCTGGCCGAGTGTGTATGTTATTCCCCTATAGCATTTTCAAGACTTCCTCTTTCATGCAACTATCTGATAAAAATCTTGGACGATCTACCCAGTAGAAGTTAGCCGAAATCTCTCTCGATATAGTACATAATTGTCTCAGAAACATTGTGTTGAGAGTTCTTATCATAATTTTAGTGTAACTTGTAGCCGCGCATGTTAATATAATTTTTTTTCTCTCTTCCTTTTCCTGTACCAATGTCTACACCCACATTCAGATTTGGTAGGGGAATGTAAATATTGTTTGACTCTTGCCATTAAAAAATCACGTGTTCTCAAAATCTACAGTTGGGTTCATTCTTATGATAATTTCAGTGTAACTTGTAGTGGTGCTAGGTGATCCCCTTTGTGTGTTTACTGGTTTAGAAATTATATTGTACCTCTGTTCCTGTATCAATTCCGGTACTCACATGTGTTCATACTACACAGCCTTAGTGGGGTTGTACCCTTAATAAGAATTTGTGAGGGGGCTTACGTTACGTATACATCGTTTACCAATTAGCAGAAAAAAATAAGTGAAATAAGAAAATCATTAAAAAAAATGAGTGTTCTGTCAATCTATTCCCAAGATTGAAATTATCTGATGATAAGTTTCTGTTTTTGTTTTCATATTTCCCATAATATAGGATCGTAATATATTTTTACTCTCCTGATTCTTTATTCTGATGTCTTATGCTGAATGCAGTGTTAAAAGCTAATTCGACGTTTCCCGACAAGACACCCTCATCTGGTAGCTCTCCACTTGACCACCAACCCTTAGAACCACCTCAATCAACGTAAGTTATAAGCACACACACCCTACATGTGCATTGCATAAATTTTTTTAATTTATATTAAACATGTTGGGGTCACTGGAAATGTCAAATTTATTTAAAAATAGAGGCAAGTTCTTTACTTTTTTTTCCCTCTTTTGAAAGCCAGGCTGGACTAAGTAGTGCACTGCTTACAATTTTCTGATATTTTACCTCACACTAATGGCTCAATGTTTTTTGTGTTCCTCTTTTGCATTATACCGTTATATTTTATTACTTTCTTAATGCAGTACTTTTCTTGAACTTCCAGTGACTTGTTAATTCAATTATACAATCAGCGCTTACAGCTTCTTTCAAATTCTTCTATTACCCTGAGCAGAGGATTTTCTTTTGCCTTTTATTTCAGAAGTGCAGGAAGAGTTGCATCACTTCGACAACTTTCTAATAGTTTTGCTCAGTTCAATAATTTGCACCTTTCACTTCGTTCGAAGAAGCCATTGACTAGAAAGGTTTACCATACTTAACAATGCTTGGTTTAACTGTATTACAGTTTGTTGACCTGTATGTTGTGTGAAGAGTAATATCATTGTGATGATTACAGGATGCTGCAGCTATCAACGAATGGAGATTTGCCAAGTTAAAGGAATACAAGGAACGGAATGTCGAAGTGGAAAATGAAGCTTTCGACCGATACATGCAGAATGTAGATTTACTGGAAGAGGTATTAGCTGTGAAGACGTTGGATGACGATGTATCCTCTGCATTGGAGTCTAATCCTAGTCCAATAGAAAGCAATGAGACAATGATCCCTGGGTTAAAATTGCAGCTAAGATCAAGCTCTATGAGAAGTGATGGTTTGAGAACGAGAATACAACAAATCGTAGATGAGGGATTAAAGAAGCTTGAGAGAAGTTCTGTAGATGGTGAGATGAATGAATCAATTGATGATGACGGTAATAAAGCTTCAAAAAGGGGAAAGGGGATGGAAAGGTTATCAGCTATAAGTGATCTTATGGATAAAATTAATAAAGCCCGAAGTGAGGAGGATTTGAAGTCGAACTTGGAGATGAAGTCCCAACTCTTCAATTTGGACGAAGGCTCTTGCGTGATAGATCATAAAGACAATGAAATTATTGAGAATCAAACTGCTGAAAGTGAGGCGGTACCAGCAAAAGAATTGGATTATTCTTTACCCAAATTTGTTACCACCGCCGAAATTGATCTAGAAACTCTCAACACCATAGATAAACACTTTTCTTCCCTTGAGGATGTAGAGCAGTTATGAGGCTAGATTTCTTAAACGTTTTGAGATTTTACCTTGAAAGAAACTAATATATATGTTGTGTTGTAGGAAAATGCTCTCTAATTAGAATCAAGCGTCAAATCCAAGTAAGAAATGTTTTAAAGTTAATCTGGATACTTAAACCGGTTGGAGCGTGAACACATTATATTCAGATTCAGCATTATTCATATCAATTGCGGTTCTGATTAATCAAATCATGATTTCAAAACTTCGCTCTTTCAATTTAGTCTGTTAACTTCTAATTCAATAGACATCGGGTACAATGTTAACGAGTAAAGTAATTGAATAGATAAGTAGTTTTCAGTATTGCGGTTCCACTGTCTTTATTTATTTCTACCCTACTTTCTGACGCTGTCGAAACATTGTCACGATGCAGCTGTCTCATTTTATTTGGCAAAATCCTGTTCATATTTCGGTATTTTAGCGTTGTAAATGTCGTTACTGGGCGATATCCTTTGACACTAAATCGAATAAAGTCACTGATGTTATGATGGGATGTTATAGGCTAAAAGGACGATGAACTATCAACTCTCTTTATGGCATGTTATTGTCGGCAAATTATCTAAAGATATTAGAAATTGAGAGATAGTAGTGCTCATTATTTTGAAGCAGCATTCGAAGTTTATGTTGTCCTGTAGTTAGTTGTAGAGTTTGAGTAGAAAGCACAAACATCTGGGTGGGTGAATAGGGTGATTGTGAGGATTGGAGGGGGTGAGGTGCTGTAATTTCCACCAGTCAATACTCAAAGGGTTCTCTGAAATCTGACTAGTCTGATTTTGACTTTTGAAGGGAATAAGATAAAGCTGCATAATAGCTTACATTGGTTAGGGCTGCCACATTGTGCGAAGATAGTGGGTCAATAGCTTAAAGCTAACAAGGTGATCAAAAGCATGCCGTACATATTCCTGCCCCTATGGCTATGGATGTTTTCCTCTGTTCACCACCTTTGAAGTGAAGAAACCACTCAGAATATGTGCTCTTGCCCCTTCAATAATTAATGTTTCGGGCAACCGACAAAAGAAGAAGGGCGAACTCTTTGGTTTTTGGATATGATTTATTAGTGGTAAAACATTGAAACAACGTATACCTAATTACCTCCATCACTCACTCCTTCAAAGTGCTAGTACACGTGCAGCACAGCACAGTGGTCTTAGAACCAAAAATTCTAGTTTCAATGGGGCAATCAAATCAAATCAAACACTTGATCATCATGCATAGTTTATTTATCTTTGAATCAAAGACTCATCCATTGATTAGGCTTGTTGGTTCTTGCTTCAAAAGAATCCTAGATTGGTTTGGAGGCTCCAAAGCCAAATACCGTTGAGACACACAAAAATTCCGTCTTTCACCATTTCTCCTCCCAACTTTTGATATATCGGTATAGCCTTTTAGGCTATGTGCGGTTCTTAATGTAGAATAGAAGACCTTTTTTTTCCTTGCTTTATTCTCTCACATTCTTCTCGATCCACAACTACTTTCTTGGTGGGAATGAAACTTTGAAGGACGTTTTTTCCCCTTTACACATGCTGTCAATAGTTCTTTCAAGTTTCAATGGCTATACTCAACTCAACATCAACTTTTTTTTAGTCTCTCTGCTAATTTATCAAACCCATTATCATGCCCTATGATCTCAATCCCTTGATCATCGTAATGATTCTCTATTATAAGATGATTCATTATAGAGTATATTATTAGCCCACCAGAAATGAAAAGGAAGCAGACATTAAAAAAGAGCCTATCCAAGGTGGCAAGTGCTTATCACATAATCAACGTCATCTCACTTTTACTTAACTTTTCAACATGGGTAATTTGTGGTGCAAATAACTCTATCAACACTCCAATTATATATTTATATAGCTTGTTGATAACATAAACAAAATATATTAAATCTCACTCAAACCCATTTCCTAGATTCAACCAAAGCTGTTGTTTTTTTCCAAGCCATAGATCTATAATTTTGTTGGGTGGCAGGGATAGAGGAAAGTTAAGAATTTCACATAGAAATGGTAATTTGATTTCCCAGGGATCAAATTTATGTATAAAAAACAGATATTTACATAAACCTTAACTTTGCTAAGAGCTGGAAATCAATAGAGAGCATCATTTTTGTTTCTGGGGGAATTGTTTTGATTATTATTTATATTCTTCTTTTGAAAAAGTAACCCATGTGTATGTACAGCCAAGCATCATGGCTTCTAGGTCATACGAATCATGGGTGCTCTATAACTTTGAACGGTACTGTTAGTGATTGATGGCATCCCTAATGGTCAAAACAGTTTCACAAAGCTTTTCCCTTATGAAAGAAAAATAAAGCATGAAATTATTATAGAATAGGCAAATATTTAGTCATATTGATCTGTGAAGTGTGAGGGGCTACATGGTTTGGGACACTGGTTTGAAATGTGTAGATAGAAAATCTTTATTTCATGGTTTAAAGATTAAGATAGTTGGCTAATAGAGAAATAGCAATTAGGTGGAATTAGTATGTACAACTTAGTGATAAGTTAAACGATACAAACTTATGACCATACTTGTTATAGGATAATTTAATGTTTAGGGTCAATAAATTTGTAAAAAAGTATTTTTTTTTAACAAATTTGAATCAAACAACTTCTTCCCTGCAATTAATCAAGAACATTTCTTTACCAAATTATTCTTTCAAGTCATAAAAATTATCCAAGTAAACTTTAGATTTTTTTCTCCAACGAGGTCTTTTTCTATAGTGATTATTGTTTGTTTATTCAAAATGAGGTTTTCCATGTTTTTTATTTAAATCTTAACAAGAACTTAAATTAATGGGAAATTCAAATTATTTTTAATCTATCCAGTCTTTTTTTTTTTGTTAACAAGAAGATGATTTACTAGGTGCACCAAACAGGACCATGTACAACTTTTGAGAGGTGTAAAGTTCACATTATTTTAAATTTTGATAAAATATAATGGAAAGATAATAAATTATTATTAAAGAGATTTAATTTAGTTGGTTAAACAATATGTGAGTTCTTTTACATCAATATATGTACCTAATTTCATTTGCATTGTCAATATATGTTGATGTTCATATGTAAATGGATTAGGTAACCTTTTTTTTCTTTTGTTAAATGTTAACTTTTCTTCCACTTAGAAGTTATTGCATCCATTATTTCAGTTGAAAATGATTAGCTCTTAAAGTAATAAATTCAACATAACTTTTCTAAAGGGTTTACATTTATGGTTTAATTTTCTTTATGCATTGTTAAAGCGATCAAGTTTCACTGAAAAAAGAAAAAAATCTAATGAATTTTTAATAGCTTTCTAAATCAATAAACCCAATGACTTAAACTGTTTAAATGAGAGTTTAATTGGAATTACTTTTTCAACTGCCCATTTTTTAGACACTTCATCCATTTTCTTTTTTATCCAAAGATCTGTCTCATGTTCCAAAGAGTTCTTTTCTCCTATTTTTGTCTTACTACGTAATAATGCAAAAAAATAATAATTTTCTAAATAAAACTTTCAGAAATCTTTGTATATTCTCAAATTAAACTTGTGGACGTGTACGTATTTTCTGAATTAGAACTACTATGTCGTACAAAACTACCCTCACGCGTAAATACTAATGGCACATGTTTTATTTTGATTTAACTATAGTAATTAAAAGTTATAAAACAGTATCGTATTATAAAGCATTTTAATTTATCGTTAAAATGAAGCATTTTCCTTTCTGAAATTATAATTCCAGAAAATTTATTTGAAAATTTCAAATTATAGTTTTGAAGTCCATTTATTGTTCGTTTCTCATGGCCATTTCGCAAAATTGATTAAAAATTATCTGAAAGTTGAAAAGGTTGTACATCATTAAACTCACTTATTATTATGTTTCTTACAAATCATTGAAATAGTTAATAAATATAAAATAAGATAAATAAAAACATTTAAAATACATTTTATATTTATTTTATTAATAAAAACACATTTTGATATATTTATAATTTACCTTTTAATCCATTTTAAACTCTAAAATTAAAAATCACTACTTTCTAATATTATGTGACACTTTCATGTATAGGACATAATATCAATTTAAAATTTTAATTAATATATAGTGTTTGTGCTATAATTTTAGTATTCGATACTTCTAAGAACATTTTAAGATCTATAAAATAAATATTATTTATTTTAAAATAAATAAAACTATCGATTTACATTTTGGAGGAAAGAATTAAAGAAAATAATTTTTGGGAATTAAATCAAACTCATTTATTTTGTAAAGAATAAAAACAATCTTTAATTTTTAGAAGAATAAAAACTGTATTAGCATTAAAATAAAAATTTATTCAAATTCTAAAGACTAAAAATATATTTAAGTTTTTTTTAAAAAGAATTAAAAACTAGCCAAATTTATTGTGAAACATAATCAAAAAAATTCTTAAAATTGTATAGTTGTATAATTATATTTTAATAAATCGATTTCTTATTTTTTTTCTGAAAATTTAATTACAAAAAGTATAATTTTGGATTTCTTTGTAGTATAATTTTAGAAATATATTATAACTCGTCAAAAATAAAATTCGCAAGTCTATCTATATGCTTTCAAAGTTATAATTCTAAAATATAAAAGATATGAAGTTCCGAAAATGAGCATTGTTAGAAAATAAAAAGGGGTGGTGCGAATAGTAATTCCCAAGTTAAATTAATTCAGTTAAATTTTATCATAAACCACGTAAAATTGGTGGGTTTGGTTCCTGTTTTGGGTTAATACCTAGAGATATCAAAAGTCTTTAAAATAGATTGCTTCAACCATGTGATGATCCAACGAGGCATTAGGATGATGAACAGGTGAAACACTAGATTAGGATCTAAAAATATCAACCAACGACCTTCATAAAATCATGGGGGTCAAGGAAAAACGTGTCTTGCAAACGAAAATGATACCATTAGGTGAGAAATGAAGCAGTGTTCATAAAAGTACGAAACAGAGTAATCACATGTGAATCAACCTCTAATTTTCTTACCTTTTGACTCCTTTTTATACTTGAATGTTAGAATCCTTGCATGTGAGACAAACTCACTAGAGTTGAAGCAACATTTGACATTAGCTAAAAGAAAGTGATAGGAACTATAATTGTTTTCAATTTGAGGTTTTTAATATTTGTAGTTGGAAACATAATCCCATTTTCACTTAGTTGGAAACACTTTTTATTGTTTTCTATGTAAAATATTGAAAACAAGGTAATAAAAGAAATCTTAAACTAAACAACCTTATTAATAAAAGAAGATCAATCAATTGTTAGTGTGTTTCGTTTTTATTAAATGTGCTAAATTTGTTTGTTTCCCAAATCCCATGTGCCCCATTGTTTTGTGAACCTTCTACTCCCTAGCGTTTATTTATGGGTTGTTTTGTAAATAAAATGTTTACCTAATTACTAGGGTATTTTGTATCTTTGAACAACTTATCCAAATTGTTCAGCAACATTTAGAACATATAATGGATTGTATACACCTTCCTCAGCAATTTATTAAAAGCTAACAAACACATAGATAGTCCATGGAGGTTAGTAAGTTATAATCAAATGAATTGGATAATGATAAATAGATTATTTGGACCATGGTCTTTCTGTAGTTGTTCAGAGTGATGATAACCATGAATGAGCTACAATTGTTCTTGTCATAATCTTGGTGATTAATTTTTTTTTCAAGAATTATAAACTTCTAAATCGGCACTAAAGTTCCTTTAGAGCCACACCAATTAAAGTAGTCAATACTGAATATTTAAGGGAAAATATTTAACATTTAGCATTTTGAAGAAGGAACCTCATGATGATGGCTTATTTTTCTTTACAAAAAATAAATGAAATTAATTAACTAGGTCAGACATCTTTCACTTGTTTATGTTTCTTTGGGAGAGGGTATTTATCATTATTACCTAAGCTCATGTGAAAATGACAAAATTAAATAAAGGCAAGGAGTGGGGACAATGGAAATGAGATTAAAAAGCTTAGATTCAAGAAATTAAGCACATCTCATTATGCTACATGGTCCCTACCACACCCTTAATTTCTTCAACAGTTGTAACTGAAACAACCAAACATGTATTCGAAGTGGCTGCCTTGATTATCAAACATCAATTATCACTACCATACTTCATTAACAAAAGCCTATAATAAAAATAATAATTGTTATTATTGTTGTTGTAATTATAATTATAATAATATGCCCAGTAATGCTTCATTGACACGGCGCAATTGGGTTTTGTGGGATGAAGTCAAAGAAGGGTTGCAGAAATTTTGGAAATTCCCTCAAACACATTCACGACGTGTTCCAAAAGGGATTTCATGACCCAATTCAAACACAGCAAATTCCAAACGCTGGTTTTCACCTAGTCTATATTCATCACAATCGTTCAATCAATTCAACACCCTCTTAGATTATAGACACTAATCTCCATAATGGACATCATAATAATGGCATCATTTGAATCCATTTCTCAATTTTGCTTTTTCACCTTTTTGCTCCAACGGGTTTATATATTTTTTAATCAAAGTAAATAAAAGTTTGATGGAGATTTGTTTGGGTTTTAACTTTAGCTTAACTTGATCCAAGAATGAAACCATTCATGTAAAAGCAGCCCTATTAGGAGGCATACAAGACAAGACATTTAGAATTCAGATAACGATTTCGCAACCCCCAGCCTAAAGAATTTGCACGATTTCAGCTAAGTAGTACTATTTTTCTTGTACTCCTTCTTTTAAATGTATATATTTATGTCACTTGAATAATGCTTTTAAGCTAACCCAATATATAAAGCACTCAATCATGATCCAAATTCTCAAATTATACGCTGGCTACGAGATGAGATTAGGTTTAAAGATTCCTCGAATTGAGGTTTATAACAATTGATCAGTAATTTGTAATTCGATCCTCATGTTTGTACTACTTTTGACTTAAAAGGGCTGAAGAATAGTATTCTAGAGCTCTCGTTTGTTTGGTATTTTCCTTTGTATCTTTATCTCGTATCTAATTTTCATCTTAAAAGTCCTAATCAAATAGCATATACCTTGTAATCTAGTGTTATTATATCATATGTGCAATGCTTCAGATTCCCATTTTGTTTTTAAGGAAATAAGCTTTTTGTTAAAAACCCACTTGACGTTATCTTTGAATTTGAATGTGCATATGCACTTAAGAAAACTAATTCGGGAGGCAATGGTGATCCTATATCACAATCAAAGCAGACAATAAAGCTTGATATTCAATTGGATTTCACGAGCCACATCTACGATTGGTATCTAGATTTGAAGCTTTGATTGAGAGGTCTTGGTGCAATGGTGCGTGCATAGTTGTCCCACACCCTCCAACGTCGTTTTTAGAAGTGTTTCATATTTGGTTAGTGGACTTCATACATAAGTAAAGTCCAATAATGCCTAACCTACATGTATCATTCAAGCTCCGGAAAATAAATAAAACGTGCTATTCATCTTATTCGGGATTAACACAAAAAATAAAATAAACCTGTATATATAGGTTTTTCTTTTCTACTGAAAAAAAAAATTATCCAAGAGTTTTGTGAGCCTGTTATTATCTTTTGTGGTATCTTATGGTATGATTATTATTTGTGACGAAAGTATCACACATGTTATACAACTGTGCCATTACTAATTAGCATTATTGGTATCCGTGAGGCCAAGTGAGGCAAATTAGTCAAAGACAATAACATATAATTAGGGGCTAATAAATTATGTGAATTGAGAAGGTAGAACTAGGGTGGATCTTGATCGTCCACCATCAAACCACAATCCACAGTTCAATGGCGATAATGATAACATAAATAATTGGTTTTCTACATAACTTCAATCATGGAAGTTGGGCATGTATGTGCAGGAAGGTTGAGTGGTTGTATTTGCAATGATCAGTGCATTTACGTGAAAGCAACTATAATGAAGGAAATAAAACTGTGACTGTGGTTGCTGAGATGGCTTGACGGGTACTCTGATTGATTCATTTATTTTTAAATTAATTGTGTATAAATTTGAAAAATGTTTATAAACTTCAATACTAAGTCCATGATTAGAAGTCTAAGCATTTGTGGAAGGAATATACAGTTGTAGTTTTCAAAAAAAAGTAGTGAACAAAATAGTACTCTTAACGACTAAAGAAAAGCAGGAGCACCCTTGAATTTGGGTTAGTTGAAGAATGAGTTATTGCTGTGTTGAGTATTGAGAAAAAGAGAAAAAGAGGGTTCTTGGGTAAGAGTAAGAAGTGTGTTTGAAAAGATTAGATCTAAGAATGTTGATAATTAGATAAAGAAGAGGGTGTGCCAAAAACAAACTACGGGGGACAAAGATTAGATCCACGGATCTTACATGTACACTAAAATTTGTACTGTTAGTTTTTGGCATCCACATGTCCCAGGTCACATGTTAGTCACATGATGTGTTTGATATCCCATTGTATAATGACTGAAAGGGATATCATACAAATGCATGAAAAATGGGCAAAGATTGGGGCCCTAACAATTTGTGATGGAAAGGACAATTGGATCCAATTAATTAGGGTTATCAGTGGGTCGGATACCAGTGTACCTAATATGGTCCTTTACCTTAGTACTTTAGCCCGTGTATCATGCGTGGGTCCCAAATCAACTATTTTCTTTACTATGTTATTGGGATACTCCTAAGGCCATTACAAGTAGGATCAGGAGGAGGGTGAAAATCAAATAGTCATGCTGTAAATTTAAGTTATCTGATCTGATGTATCTGATCTGATGTATCACTGTAACCAAACAGAAAAAAAATAAAGTTGTGATTCAATAATGTCACATGTTGCATTTTTTAAACCCCTTTTGATAGATGTATGTCTCTCAAAGCTTGTAGTAATAATTTGTTATAGTTGGATACCAAAAGTTGAAAGGCACAATTATTTATTTAGAGTGCACATTAGTTTTAAATCCAAATAGAGAAGTTCGAAGTTGTAATATGAATGATGATCATTGAATACATGAATCAAATTATGTGAATATTTTTTGTAATAATTTTGTCCTACTTTAACGAAACTATGCTGATAAAAGATTCATGTGAGAATGCAGCATGGGGTAAATTATGTGTGAAATAGACCATAAAGTGTTTTGAGTGATTAAGGTTGAAAAGATTGGATCTGAATGAGTGATCTAAATGTGTTAAGTAATGAATTAAGTTTGGTTTGATTAGAAAATGCAATAGAGATTTGTGAGCATTATAGGTAGGTGAGGAAATAATATTGAGTGGGAGGGAGGGATTGGAAATGGGGATACGTGCCAAAATAAGTGAAGGGATGAATTATGGCAATGACAGAGAGGAGGGTCATGAAGGCAACAAAGCAACGTGGAGGCAAAGGAAAGGAAACAAAAAATTCAAATGTATCAGTGACAGACACCCATATGCTGTGACCTGTGTGAGCCTATGGGAGAAAATTCACCCTTCCCACTCACACCACACAACACCATAATTAAATTCATGGTTTAATTAATTATAACACTAAATAAAATGGATTATGCAACCCATACTGCATATTGGTTTGGTTAGTGAGTGCTTAGTTTTTCTCTCCAACATCATTTATTCTAAAGAAAAGAGATTGGTATGTATGCCAATTGGTCAATTTTACTCAAGTTCAAAAAATCCCAAAATCTATCTTTCATGTGAAACATATCTGCCCTTCTGGTCTTCCAATCTTTTAATTTCTGCCACAGTACTTGTTTCGTATGGTCAGAAAATTTCTTCAAAGTCTCTCTCTCGTGTCACGATGAAGATCAAACTTTGATTTTTTATTTGTCGCTATAATTGAAAACAGGAGGAAAAACCACCTTAATGCACATAAGGGTGATGAAAGGTCTATATTTGTTTATCTGGTCTAGAATTTCGGTTGCCCAAGTCTTTTGTTTATATAGAACGGTCTTTTATATTGGTGGATTTTTTTTTTGAATAATGTAATGTACAGTGCTCTATGATCAACACCGAAGATGCATGAATAAAATGGTCTATGGATGAAGTGAATTTATTCTTTCTCAAACAGCATGCGAGTTTGGTCAATTTCTGTTTTTTCCTCCTTTTAGCTAGAGGAATTAAATGAACTGTAAAGAAAAAAGTTTTGAATACTTGTTCTGAGAGAGTCCCACATGGAATCGTTTTGTATGTTTAGGACTCCAAGGTAGGTTTTTATGCTTGTATCACATTCCACCACATCCGCATCTACATATTCTAATTAATATTGGCTATTGTTCTTTCTTTCTTGTTTTATTTTCCTTTCTCCATCTCCTATGCAACCTATTTGTTTTCAAGAAAATGACTTGGACCAAATGTGTCACAACAATAATTTTAGTACAAACTCCTCCAATTTGGAATCAAGCCAAAACCAAAGCTGTTCAGAATCACTTTATCAAAACATTAAGGATAACAAACTGGAGATGCAAGAGAACACTCTCAAGAAAGAGGAGGCTTTCAACTTTATAGTAATTTTGTTTTGTACTTTCACATGTAGCTTCCTAGAGATAAAAGGTTAGGCCTGTTTAGGTGTATACTTTGTAGAAAATATCAGATTAAGAAGATGGTTAACTGTGATTAATTATTACTTTTTACTTTTGATGAGTTTTTAATAAAGTAAATTAGAAAGAAAAGTAGATCTACCATGTATCTAGATTTTCATGTTATGTGTTGGGGATATCGATGTTACGTGTTGGTGAGATGGGGTTTGATTCTAACAAGAAAAGCTGCAAGAATCATACATATGAGAGGGACAGAAAAGAGAGGGAGGTATTCTTTCTTTACTAGTTGGTTGTTATTTGCATGTGTGCGTCTGACGCGTGAGCTATATTAATGGGTCTCGTTTTTCTAGAGAAATAAGTTAAGTTTGATTAGGTTTGTTTGAAAGTAGTCTGAAGGGAAGAGAGAGAAGTTAAGAAAACCAATATTTTCACACAATTCTTCTGATCTTTAATTATGTAGGCAAATTCTTGGTGAACGTTTCTTACCTTAGTGGTGTTCCATGGCAGACCCGTGCTTGTCTTGTGTTGTATGCCCACATAAAGAGGTAACCAAGAATCTAAAACAAAATCCTCTAGAAAGATTAAAAGAAAAAATAAAGAAGAAAGTTATCTGTGTGAAGGCTACTTTTCCTTGCCAGTTTCCCATTCCATACATATCATATATTCTTCACATGTCCCACATACAACAATCTTCTTCACTCCATTAGATATTTATGTGGTTCAAATTTAGCTCAACAAAACAATGACTTTGTGTTTTATCACTGTTTAATGAAGAGAGATAAACTTATTCACACAAATATTGATATTACATATGTTAAATTATCAACATCTTATGTAACTGTGTTGTTGCAAGGAAAACAAACATTTAATGAAAGATTGGTGTTGAATCTGGATCCACCTTATTAATTGGATAATGGTTTTATTAGAACAAAGAAAAGCATGATTTAAGATTTGTTAGATGGGTCCACTTCACCTTTTAAAATTTTGAGTTTCTCTTGTTTCTTTCTTCCTTTTTTCACAAAGGTCCACTTGCTTTTCCGGCATGTGTTTATAGCTTTTGTTTTATTGGAACCCATGGGAACCGTATTAATGGTTCACCAAAATATGCTAGAGATATACCCTATCTTTTATCAACTTATGTGTTACCTCTTCATCAGATACAATTTGTAAAGATACATTCAACAACTTAATTTCATTCACCTCTACAGAATTTCACAACATATCCTACAAATTAATGACTTAGGTTCGATATGTTTCAGTTTTCTTTAAAAGTTGTTATGTAAAATATTTTTAAAATAAATGTTTTTGTAATAATTTCCGCTTATATATATCTTTCTCATTATTTAGCATTTGAAATTATTTTTTATCTAATAACAAATAAAAAACATTATGATGTATGATTTTCTTTCAGCGTACGAATAATAAAAACATTATGTATGATAAAATTGTTGATTATATATATAATTTTTGCATTATTATTTTAGTTGAAATTATGCTTTGATAATTTACGCAATTAAATTTTATTATAATGATTAGTTTCCATTAATTATCAAAGTGAAAATATATTTTATGAGAGTAAAATTTTTATATGGATAAACTGTAAACGCAATATATTATTATTATTATTTTATATTATAAAATATCCTACAGTAAAGACGTAATTAAACAGCTTCTGTCTTCTCGTAAATATTGACATTAATAATTAAAGTGAAACTTTAATTTTATAGAGAATATATTCTTATTTCAGTATGATGTACTCAATTTTTGTATTTCCAATTTTAATATTATATCACCAAGAAAATATATTGTTTTCTAACTCTTTTCAACTTCTTTTAAATTTTAAAATATATCATTTTTAAAGTTGATGATAATATTATCTTTTTTTATCAATTATATTTTACTCTCTATCAATAGTAATTAAATTAATATATTTATTTATAATAAAAATGAAAAACGTAATATATATTTATTGGGAGTAAAAGAGGGACAAAATCTCGATAATAATATATTAGAAACTTGATTATTTAAAATTTTTGTTTTCAATATAAAATTCATAAATGACTGTTAAATAAAAAAAATAGTTTTTGTTTCCAAATTTATTTCTTTATAATCTAACATTTTTTATTCAAATAAATTTAAGCAAATTAGTTAAATCTCTAAGCTTATCATTTTCGAGAGAGCAAAAAAGGAGATAATTTTTAACTGTCTTGTATCGTAATATTACATGTATCGTATTTGGGTCTCAATTGATCTAATTTTCTATGATTAAAACTGGTGATACTTGGTCAATATATATAACACATTTTATGTTTTGACTTTCCAATCAAAATATTATTTGATGTCTGATTTAAACATGTATTCTTTTATTTCCAATATAGTGGGAGGGTATACCAAATAAATATATATATATATATATATATATATATATATATATATATATATATATATATATAAAATATAATATTTTTTATAAAATATAAAAATAAAATAAAAATTAATTTTTTATAAAAAAAAAAAAATTATGTGAA
>Ga0099825_1000188_pt1 | contig 53404 bp, 53 predicted proteins | sample SiratroredBW_FD_76838 | JGI IMG/M metagenome (GOLD analysis project Ga0099825, IMG submission 76838) | Root nodule microbial communities of legume samples collected from California, USA - Siratro red BW | ecosystem: Host-associated > Plants > Roots > Nodule | place: USA: California | collected...
AAAAAAAAAAAAAAAAAAATATATATATATATATATATATATATATATATATATATATATATATATATATATATATATATATATATATATATATATGTTTGCAGTGAACAAAAATTATTTTCTTAAATTGTTATACAAGTTTCATACTTCAAATCTATTCAACCAGGAACCTGAACAACTTGAAACCAAGCACAACATGAGCATAGCAGAAGAACAAGCAGACCAACAATCAGAAGAAACAAGAATCAAGAGTGTCACTACAAATTATAGAATAGAAGGACACGTCACATCAGAAAGCAGCACAAAACTAACTGATGATGTCCACCAATCACTCTCAATAAAGAATTTAAAGAAAGATGATGAAATCAGAGAGGAAGCAACGGATGTCAAACAATCCATACAAAAAACAGAAGCTAAAGGTAATTATGTTTTGAAATTTTACAATTGAATACTCGAAAGCCAAAACCAAAAGGCAAACACAATGATATTTAAACCAGGAAGAGAAAAATAAAAACATGAATTTAGAAGGAACACAATTCTTTTTCCACATAAAATAAAATAAATCCCTTCTTTAGATGGAACAAACAGTTTTACTCACTCCTGGACGATAACATACACAAATCAACTTCTTGTGACACTTTGACCTTTTCAATTGTTAAGAGAACATATGGAAGTAATAAAATAGTAACAGCAGCGTCAGGTAAATGATTTCTTTTATAACCTTTCTATAACAATAGGGATGTCTGAAGATAAAGCCCTGCAGATATTATTCAGTGCTGAATTGGTCGGAAACAAAGCAGTTGAGGAGAGTTGTCAAGAAGATATAAAACCAGAAGCAGAAGTTGCAGTGACATATGTAAACGAGGAGCAAACACAGCAACATGAATTTGACACAAAAAAAGAAATTCCTGAGGTTTGAACCCAACAAACCAAACTAAATAACTAAAATAAACAAATAATACCTTTTATTATCATAGAATAAAAAATGTTAAAGCTCTAAGAGTATTTTTTGAAATCGATATATGGGTTGTAGGAAGAGGTATGCCAGCTCACTGCAGAAAATGAACCAAAATCAGAACCCCAGATTGTAGCGCAGAACAAGGAGACATACATAACGCATCTGTATTTGGATGGAGAGACTGCAGAAATAAACCCCACTAGTGATACTGTAGAACAAGAGGTTACAATGTCTCATACCAAGGAGAAACTAGCAATTGAGGATGACGATAAGTTCAATCTAGAGGAAGTACAAGGGACAGTACAAGAAACAAAAATGCAGTTACAAGACACTACATCAGAAAGTAAGTCACTAAAAAAATAATGAATTTTTAGTTTCATTTTGACCAGAGAAATTATAGGCTTCTATTTCAAAAGTTTACTGTTTCCCAATAAAGCAACTTTTTGTTGAACTATGACAACTTTAATTTTAAAACATAATATAAATGAATTAAAATAGTAAAAGACACAGACTTTGTTCAAACGATTCCTTCTAATATCTGATCTTTTATAACATCAGGTATGCCCCCAGTTGAAGCTCTGGAACTCTCAAATATTAGCGTAGAATAGAATAATTTTATTGCTAAGAGTAAATCAAATATATACACAAGATTGGAAACTAATTTGGGAAATATAATAACTGCAGTTAATGTAATCGGATCCCTGTGATTCAGGGATGTTTATGTTGTACAATAGAATTACAGTATGCTAATTATGGAATAATAAAATATGATTGTTGGCACTGCCCCTCAAGCTGGTGAATATGCATTTTCTATTCCCAGCTTGGAAACAATCCTTTCAAAGTTGTTGCTATTCAACACTTTAGTAGAAGGTCTGCGAGGTTGTCTTGAGAGGAGACATATGGGATATAGATTTGACCATTGTCTAATTTTTATTTTTATTTTTTTATCTAATTTTTCTTTGATAAAATACTGATCAATTTCAATTTCAATGTGCTTGGTACTATCATGCTCCACCTGACTATGGGTTATGCTAATAGCAGATTTATTATCAAAAATAAAGTGCCATTGGTGCATCCCACTTTATTCTTAAGTCTACCAAGATGATTTTTTACTACAGTAGTCCACGATCCCTTGTGTCATTGCCCTGAGCTCTGCTTCAGCACTGGATCTTGCTACCACATTTTGTTTTGTGCTCTTCCAAATTACAGGAATCCACAATTGACCAGCATACTCAGCATCTGTACATACTTTGATATTTATAGTCCCATTTTGTTTGAAGAGAATTCCCTTGCCTAGAGTCCCTTTAAGATATTATACAATTCTTAGTACAACCTATAAGTGAATCTCCTTTGGTTGGTGCACGAACTGGCTTTCTAGACTCACTGCAAATGCAAGATAAAGTCTAGTGTGAGACAAATATGAATATTGCAACTAATCTCTGGTACATTTCCCCTGACTCAGTGTGTTTAATAAACAGTGTGTGGTCTCCTTGGCTTTGTTTGAAGCCCGAACAAATCAGTTTTTGGATGGTGGCTAATAGTATTTATATCCCTTTTGTGTGGGTGAGTATCCTACAAAGACTTTCTCAAGTTTTCCTCTAGCACCACTATGGACATGGACAAACGTTCTTGGAATGACTTTATTTGATGAAGTAACATTGGGATAGAATGAAGACAGGACCTTTATAGAACTTTTTTAGGCTAGAACACTAGAAGATAGTCTATTAGTTAGATAACATACATTGGTCAAGCAAGTGTCCTTTTTTCGTTTCAGCAATCCCCTTTTGTGAAGGCGTTATGACACAAGATGAATTATGAATGATACCCTCCTTACTACGAAAGGAATAAGTTCATGATTAAAATAATCTTTGCCATTATCGAATATAATCCTTTTAATGCTTAACACCAAACTGATTTTTTACCATTGAGAAAAAAATTGAATAGAGCTAACTTCAAATTTTTGGTTTAGAAGGAACACCTATGGAACCCTAGTACGATCATTTATGAAGGTAGTGAACCAACTAGCACTAGATACATTCGGGATATTTGAGGGAGCCCCACATATCAGTATTTGCTTAAATAGAAGGGATAAGTGCTCATTTTATTACTAACTAGAAAATTTACTGCTATTGTTGTGTAGTTAAGGAGAAAATTTTGAGTTGTCCAAATAAAAGAGGCGTTCCGTTCTCTAACATGTCTAATTTCTCAGAAAGCTTGTCCTGGAGCATACAAACATTATTGAAAAAAAAACATTAAATTAGAGGTCTTTCATGAGATTCTTAATAGAAATTAAATTGATGGACAATTTGGGAATATGAAAAACATTTTTCAGGGTTATGAATGAGTTTATTTTAACTTTTCCTTGTCCTGCTGAAGTGATGGAAGTGCCATCTGCTATGAATATTTTCTTATAGCTAGGGCAATGGGTATAGGAGAAATTTTGAGGTAGGGCCAATCTCTATTAGGTGGCTTTCCATTAGTCAGATTTACATTCCCTATTTCAGTTGTTGTGTCAACTGAATCTGCCATGTCTGCAGCAAGACAAAGGTAATGAATGACAAGATAAATCACAACAGCAACGCCCTTTAAAGAGATGCAACAACAATGTTGTAGTCTAAGATTTTGGATCACTGACAGCAGTGAATACTGTCATGTAGGATGTTTGATGCGCAGCCCTGCAGTTCTCAGGATCTGAACTCTCTGATACCATTTCAAATATTAACTCTCTGATACCATTTCTAACAACACTATTTGGGAAATATAATAACAACACTTAATGTAATCAGATCGCTGTGATCCAGGTATATAATTAGATCCCTATGATTCAGGGACATTTCTGCTATACACTTTAATTATAATATGCTAAATATGGAATAATAAAATATGATTGCTGACATCACAAAATACGAGAGCATTTGTAGCACTGTGACTATTTTAATTTTCAAGACAACATAACATGTTTTAGAAAAGTAAGATATGCAATCTTTGCGTAAATAATTGCTTTTCGAAATTCTCTTATAACAGGTGTGCCAAAAGAGGAACCTATACAACCAATAGCGAGAGCAGAACTAGTCAGAACCGAAGCACATGATGAGAGTAGTCCAGAAGAGATACAGCCAGAAGGAAATGTTACAGTGAAATCAAACAAAGAGGTGCAAACATCTCATGTCATAAAGAAAGAAGGGATTTGGGATAATGGAAAGTCCAGTCAAGTGGAAGAAGCACAAACGATTGAAGAACCAACAAAAACGCAATCACAGGAGGAAGAAGTCCATACAAGATCACCACCTTCTGACTCTGTCCAAGGTGATACTAACCAAATTTGGCAGCAAGAAGCACTGTACATTGACAAAGCTGAAGTAAATGATAATGCTGAGCAGGGCCGCATACCAAAAATTGAAGAAGACATAAAATTGACTGTTGTTCAGGTTAGGCGTAAAGTAAACAGTAAAAATTTACAAATTTACAAATATATGACAATGTTATGAACAAATAAAATTATTTTACTTGCCTAACCTCTTATACAAAGTTTATACTTATATTCTCTATATTCAACCAGGAAATTGAAAAACCAGAAACCAAGGACAATGTCAGAATAGTGACAGAGAAATTAGAAAACAAGGATGCAAGTGACATCAGATTACAGGAAGGAACAGATACCAAACAATTGACTGATGTGGAGATACCAAAGTCAGAAACCGAAGGTAATTAAGTTTTGAAATTTTAGAATTGAATTTGACTCAAAAACCTAAACCAAGAAACAAAAACAGTGCATATTCATGTCGAGAAAAAAATAAACACCACTTTAAATGAGAAAAAACATCATTTAATCCACATAAAATTAAAAAAATAGCATCTCTAGATGACACAAAGTTTTACTCACCACTTATGTGAATGATAAGATATACAGAGTAATTCTCTGGGCCAACGAAGGTGCTTTGTGTGGCCTGTGACTTCTAATTTTCAGTAGAGCATATAAATGTATTGAAATAGTAAGATATGCAACGTTTATGTAAATGATTCAATAACTGACTTTTATAACAACAGGTGTGTCAAAAGATGAAGCTCAACAACCAATAACCAATACAGTATTGGATGGAACCGAGGTAGTTGATGAGGGTAGTCAAGAAGAGAAGTCAGAAGCAGATTTTAAAGTGCTATCTAACAAAGAGGAGCAAAGACCAGAATATGTAGCTGAGGGAACAGTAGAAATGAACACCACTAATTATATTAATGAAAACGAAAAGGTTCCAACATCTACTTTCAATGTGAAAGAAGGGATTGAGAATGATGGAAAACTCAGTAAAGAGGAAGAATCAAAAGGGGTTGAAGAAAAAACAAAAATGCAGTTACAGGAGGAAGAAGTCCGGACAAGATCATGCACTCCTGCCTTTGTCAAAGGTGATACTAATCAAATTGCTCAGCATGATACACTGTATATTGATGAATCAGAAGTTTTTGATGATGCCAAACACTGGTACATGCCAGCAATTGAACTTCACAAAAAGACCACTGTTGTACAGGTTAGGCATCCGTGAAGTAAAATTTTACACCTTCCTGTGAACAAACAAAATATCACTTATTTTCCCAACTTGTTTCACATATCTTATATTACATGTATTCAACCAGGAAACTAGAAATTCAGAAACCAAGGATGAAGTCAGCACTGTAGCAAAGAATTTAGACCACAAGGATGCAACTGAAATCAAGGCAGAGGAAGGAACATATGCCCGACAATCAACCGATGTGGAAATGCTAAAGTCAGAAAGAGAAGGTAATTAGGTTTTTTAATTTTAGAATCAAATATGACTCAAACTAAAACCAAGAAATAAACACAATGAATATATTAATGCGAGGAAAAAAAAAAAACACACAGCTCAAGGCGAGAGAAAATTTTATTTAATCCACTTAAAAAATTAGGTTATTTAGATTTCATTTATGATATTTTTAAGTGCTGCATATGACTGATGTTATTTGTGGTGCCAACATAATTAGGATGGCAAACAACATAGTTGATACACACAATGTTACTCACTGCTATGTGTATGATGACATAAATAGTGATTCTTTTGGCTAGTAACCGAGCATTTGTGGCACTGCGACTATTTCAATTTTCAAGAGAGCACATAAACTATTAAAATAGTATGATATGCAGCCTTTTTTATAAATTACTACTTAACTCATTTTATAAAATCAGGTATGCCAATAGATGAAGCTCAACAACCAATAGTCAATGCAGTATCTGTCGTATCTGAAGAACTTGATGAAAGTAGCCAAGAAGAGATACCGCCACAAGCATATGTTAAAGAGAAATCTGACAAAGAGGTGCAAACACCAGAATATGCTACTGATGAAGTCGTAGAAATAAACACCACTAACTTTACTGAGAAACAAGAGGTTCCAGAGTCACATGTCGAAGAGCGAGAAAGCATTGGGGATAAATTCAGTCAAGAGAAAGAAGTAGAAGGAATTGAAGAAGCAACAAAAATGCAGTTACTGGAAGAAGTCCAGATAAGATCATCAAGTCTTGCCTCGGTTCAAGATGATACTAATCAAATACCGCAGCAAGAAAAACTACACGTTAATGAATCAGAAGTGATTGAAAATGCCACTATTGTTCAGGTCAGGAATTAGTGAAGTAAACAAGTAAATATTTAAATATATTTCAGTCTGTTGTGAACAAACAAAAATCACTTCGTTTCCTAACCTGTTATACAAAATTTATACTTGTATGTATTCGAATAGGAAACTGAAGTATCTGAAACAAAGGACAATGCCAGCAGAGTAATAGAGAATTTAGACAAGGAAGCAAGTGAAATCAAAGCAGAGGAGGGAATAGATGCCAAACAATTGACTGATTTGGAGACGTCAATGTCAGAAACCGAAGGTAACTAAGATTTAAAATTTTATAATCAAAATTGACTCCAAAACCAAAACCAAGAAAAACACAGCATATATTCATGCCAGAAAGAAATTAGCACCGTTAGATGACATCAACAGTTTTATTCATTACTATATGTGGATGACAACATACACATTGTAATTCTTTGTGCCAATGTGGGAGTGTTTGTGGCACTGGGACTACTTAAATTTTTATAAGGCTTTATAATGCTAATATAGAAAGATATCCAGCTTTTTGTGTAAATTATTGCGACCAATAGCCAACACAGTATCAGTCAAAACTGAAGTAGATAAGACTAGTCAACATGCGATATAGGCAAAAGCAGATGATACAGAGAAATTTAACAGAGATGCAAACGTCACAATACTTTACTAAGAAAACTGCAGAAATAAACACCACTAATTAGACTGGGTGACAAGAAGTGGTTAAACATCTCATGCCAGAAACAAAGAAGGTGTTGACAGAGAGAAAAGTAGATCGAAAAGATGTGAAAAGTGTGTGTGGAATGCATAACAGAGTCCATTTAATATAAGTTAATGGCAATACATAATGATATGATATGCCTATAAATATATTCTAATAAATCTGATTCTAAATAGATATTCCTATAAGTATAAAGATCCTAAATAAATAACGAAATAAATCAAAATATAAAAAAAGAACAAATCCTAAGAGATTATCTAAGATACTCGTAATATTCTAAAAGATAATATCTTCAGATATTTCTGATATTTCTAAGATAAGGGATTGAAAAAGTAATAGAAATGCAAAGACCACAAGAAGAAGTCCAAATTTGTAAGTTACATCAGTCTCTCATGGCTCTAGGGAAAGGTCTGTTGTACGAATATAAAGGAAAGACCTAAATTTGTGGGCATTGTGGTGTTGAATGGACAAGATCTCCTATGGATAGACGCTCCATTACAGGGTATTGTGCTCTCATTGGAGGAAATATTATTTCTTGGAAAAGAAAAAAACAAAATGTGATTGTCCGATCTAGTGCTAAACTGAATATAAAAGGGCAATAGCATCTCTCATTTGTGAACTTGTATGGCTAAAAAAATTTCTTCAAGAATTAAACTTTTGTGAGATTCAAAAAATGAAGATGTATTGTGATAACCGAGCTGCTCTCTCCACATTGCCTCGAATCTATCTATAAGAGGACTAAACATATAAAATTTGACAGTCATTTTATTTAGGAAAAGTTGATATTGAAGGAAATTTGTATCAAGTTTGCCAGATCCAATGATCAACTTGCAAATGTACTAACAAAATCCTTAAGGCGACCTCAAATTGAATTTATTTGTTCCAAGCCTGGTACATACAATTTGTACACTCCAACTTGAGGGGGAGTGTTAGAATAGGTATTAGATATAGGTAGTTAGTAGTTGTATTGGAAAATTGATATTTGCTATACCTATGAGCTGTTTACCTACATATTCCTATTGTAATTTTCTTCTCTAAATAACAAAAGTTTGCTGAGTGATAATCAATCTGCAAAGCTCTTTTCCTCATATTTTCAGTCTTAAGTTAAGATATGCAGCATTTGTGTAAATGATTGCTTCAATATCTCAATTTTCTACAACAGGTGTGCCAGAAGACGAAGCTATTCAACCAATATCCAATGTAGTACTGGTCAGAACTGAAGCAGTTGAGGAGAGTAGTAAACAAGAGACACAGCCAACAGCAGATGATACAGATAAATCTAACAGAGAGGTGCTAATAGAGAAATCTGTTATCAAGGAGACTGCAGAAATAAACACCAATAATTTTACTGAGGAACAAGACACAGTTCAAAAATCTCATGCCAAAGAGCAAGAAGGAACTACGGATGATGAAAAATTACATGAAGAAGAAGCAAAAGGGATTGAAGAAAAAACTAAAACTCAGATCCCAGAGGAAGAATTTCAGACAAGTTCACCCATTCCTGCCTTCCTCCAAGGTGATATGGGTCAAACTTTGCAGCTAGAAACAGTGAATATTGTTGAATCAGAAGTTCCTGATAATGACAAGCAAAGCTTCATACCAGAAATTGAACTTGATGGAAAGTTCACTGTTGTTCAGGTAAGCCATTACTGAAGTACAAGAGTAGAATTTACATGTATATCAAGCTTCATCTGAACAAACAAAATATCAGTTATTTTCCTAACTTGTTAAACAAATATTATACTTATATTACACCGCATATATTCATCCAGGAAACTAACAATCCAGAGACCAAGGACAATGTCAGCACAGGAGCAGAGTATTTAGACAACAAGGATGCAAATGAAGTTAGGGCAGAGGAAGGAACATATGTCAAACAATTGACTAATGTGGAAATACCAAAGTCAGAAATCAAAGGTAATTAAGTGTTGAGGTTTTAGAGCCAAATATCACTCAAACCATAAATGAAAAATATAAAAGAACAAAGGTTATATTCATGCTAGGAAAATAAAAATAAAATTGTTGAATGTAACGGGCTTAGCCCATAGTTTCTGTTATGCTTTTATGTTATTGTTATTTTTTCTATCTATAAACAAACAACCCTATGCGTATTTTACACAGGGGAGATTAATTCTATATTTATTTTCTTTATTCTTAATAAAAATCATGACTGTAGATGAAAGAAAAAATTATTTCATTCACATAAACAAACAATTTCAGTCACTACTATATTAGGATTATAACATAGAAATAGCAATTCTTTATGCAAATACAAGAGAACATATACTTGTGTGAGTAAGAAAAACAGTGTTTATGTAAATGATTGCTTTCAATAACACGTGTATAATAACAGATGTGCCAAAAGATGAAGTTCTGCAACCAATAGCAAACATAGTATTAGTCATAAGTGAAGCAGTTGATGAGGGTAGTCAACAAGGGATACAACCTCAAGCAGATGTTGCACAGAAATTTAACAAAGATGTGAAAACACCAGAATATGTTACTGCAGAAACTATAGAAGTAAACACCACAAATTATAATAAGGAACATGAAAAGGTTCCATCTAGTCCTGCCGAAGACGGAGAGATTAAGAATAAATTCAATCACAAGGAAGAAGCAAAAGGAATTGAAGAAGCCACAAAAATACAATCACTGGAGGAGGAAGCCCAAACAAAATCACCCACTCCTATCTTTGTCCAAGGAGATAAAAATCAAGTTCCATATCAAGAAACATTGCCGGTTGACGGATCAGAAGTAATTGATAATGCCAAACAGAGCTGCATACCTGAAATTGAACTTGATGGAAATTTGATCGTTGTTCAGGTTAGGCATTTGGGAAGGAAACATTTAAAATTCACGTATATATTAGCTTGTTGTTATCAAACAAAAATAATTTATTTTCCAAAATTTTATAATAATCTACACAATGATCCAGGAAACTGAAAAACCTGAAACCGAGAATGTCAACATAATAACAAAGAATTTTGATGACAAGGATGCAAGTGAAATCAGAGCTGAGGAAGGATCATGTGACAAACAAGTAACAGAAGTGGAAAGATCAAAGTCATCAACGGAAGGTAAATAAGCTTTTGAAATTTTGGAAAACATTTGGCATGAAATCCTAAACCAAGAAACAAATGTAGTTCATATACTCAAGAAAAGAATACAAAAATAAAACATGACTCTAGAAAAAAATGCCAATTATTCATAAACTAACAAAATTACCATCTTTAGATGGCAAACAGCTTTACTCACTACCATAGATATCAGAGGAATTTTGTTGGCCAATATGGAATCTTTCGTCTGGACTATTTTAAGTTTCAAGAGAACTTATACATGCAATTAAATAGTAAGATAGCAGCATTCAATTTAATGATTGCTTTCAATGTCTACATTTTAAAACAACAGATGTGCCAGACTATGAAGTTCCACAACCAATAGCAATTACTATAGTGGTCAGAACTGAAACAGTTGATGACAGTAATCAAGAACAGATACAGCTCAAAGAAGATGTTACAGAGAAAAAATCTAACAAAGAGGACCAAACACCACAATATGTTGCTGAGGACACTGCAGAAATAAACACCAATAATTTTCCTGATGAACATGACAAGGATCAAACATCTCATGACAAGGTAAAAGAAAGGATTAATGAGGAGGAAAATTTGGATCAAAAGGAAAAAGCCAAAGGTATTGACGAAACAAGCAAAATGAAGTTATCAGAGGAAGAAGTCCAGACAAGATCACCCACACCTGCTGTTGTTCAAGACGACACTGATCAATTGTCGCAGCAAGAATTACTGCATGTTGATGAATCAGAAGTTATTGACTATATCAAGCAAAGCTGCAGACCACAAATTGAATTTGACAGAAAGTCCACAATTGTTCAGGTTAGGCCTAACCGGTGTAAATGAATAAAAATTTACATATATAACAACTCCTTTAAGAAAACCAAAAACCAATCATTTTCCTAAATTGTTACAGAAATTTTAATTTTAATTCATAAATTCAACCAGGAAACTGAAAAAACTGAGACCAAGGACAACATCACCAAAGTAAAAGAGAATTTAGCCACCAACGATGCAAGCGAAATCAGAGCGGAGGAAGAAACAGATGTCAAAAAATTGGCTGATTTGAAGAAGCCAAAGTCAGACATCGAAGGTAACTAGCTTTTCAAATTTTACAATCAATTGACTCGAAAACACTAAAGAAAGACAAACTCCGATGGTATAAAAAAAATAAAACTAAACACAACATTACATGAGAGAAATTATTTAATGTACTTACAAATTTTAAAACAAGTGTTTATGAGACCACCAGTACTCACTACTATATGTGGGTGATAACATGTATACAGTAATTCTTTGGCAAATACACGAGCAATATGTTGTACTAGGACTATTTTTATTTTCAAGAGGACTTATACATGGATTTAAGTAGTAAGATATCATGTTAATGATGACTTTCAATATCTAACTTTAATAAAATAAAATAAAAAAAATGTGCCAGAAGATGATGTTCCACAGCCAACAGCAATTGCAGTAGCAGTCGTAATCAAAACAGTTGATGACAGTAAACCAGAACAGATAAAGCTGGAACAAGACATTACAGAAAAAAAATCAAGCAAAGAGGAACAAACACCACAATATGTTGCTGAGGACACTGCAGAAATAAACACCAATACCTATACTGATGAACATCACAAGGCTCAAACATCTGAAGCGGAAGTAAAAGAAGGGATTGAAGATGATAAAGCTTTTGGTCAACATGAAGAAGCCAAAGCTATTGCAGAAACAAACAAAATGAAGTTAGCCGAGGAAGACCTCCAGACTGCCCTTGTTCAACACGACACTGATCATATCTTGCACCAAGAATTACTGCATGTTGATGAATCAGAAGTTATTGATTATGTCAAACAAAGTAGCATACCAGAAATTGAACATGACAGAAAGTCGACTATTGTTCAGGTTAGGCTTAAGTGGTGTATATGAGTTTACATATATAACATCACCTTTGATATAGAAATTTCATACTTATATTTTTCATCAATTCAACCAGGAAACTAAAAAACCTGACAACAAGGACAGTATTGTCAAAGTAACACAAAATTTAGGCACCAACGATCGAAGTGAAATCAGAGCAGAGGAAGAAACGGATATAAAAAATTTGGCAGATTTCAACATGCACGAGTCAGAAATCCAAGGTAACTAAGTTTTGAAAATTTAGAATCCATTTTGACTCCAAAACACTAACCAAAAGAAAAACTCCAATAGTATAAAGAAAATAAAACTAAACACAACTTTATGTCAAAGAAATATTATTTAACGAACATAGAAATTTAAATACAAGTGTGCTTAGATGAAACTGGCAGTTTTCCACACTACTATATGTGGATAATAACATGTAGACAGTAATTCTTTGGCAAATATGGAAGCTTTACGAGCCACTGGGACTATTTTTATTTTAAAGGGAACTAATAGATGCATCTAAATAATAAGATAACAGCATTCATTTTAATGATTGCTTTCAATATCTAACTTCAAAAAAAAAAAAAAAATGTGCCAGAAAATGAAGTTCGGCAACCATTAGCAATTGCAGTAGCGGTCGTAACTGAAACAGTTGATCACACTAAACAAGAACAGATACAGCTGCAAGAAGACATTACAGAGAAAACATCTAACGAAGACGAAAGAAAGTCCAATATTGCTCAGGTGAGCCCTAAGTGGTGTAAATGAGTAAAAATTTACATACATAACATCTCCTTTGTAAAAAACAAAAATCAATCATTTTCCTAACTTGTTATAGAAATTTTATACAAACATTTCATATATTCAACCAGGAAACCGAAAACCCTGGGACCAAGGACAATATCAGCAAAGTAACGGAGAATTTAGGCATCACCGATGCAAGCAAAATCAGAACAAAGGAAGAAACAGATTCCAAACCATTGGCTGATTTCAACATGCACAAGTCAGAAATTGAAGGTAACTAGGTGTAGAAATTTTAGAATTTATTTTGACTCAAAAACAGTAACCAAAAGACCGACTCCATTAGTATAAAGGAAATAAAACAAAACGCAATTTTACATCAAAGAAATATTATTTAATGTACATAGAAATTTGAAAACAAGTGCTTTTAGACGAAACTAGCAGTTTTACTCACTACTACATGTGAATTATTACATGTACAGACTAATTATTTGGCAAATATGCGAGCTTTATGAGCCTCTGGAAGTATTTTTATTTTAAAGAGAACTTATGCATGCATTTAAATAATAAGATAGCAGCATTCATGTTAATTATTGCTTTTAATATCTAACTTCTATAAAAAAAAATGTGCTAGAAGATGAAATTCAGCAACCAATAGCAATTGAAGCAGCGGCCGTAACCGAAACAGTTGATGACACTAAAGAAGAACTGATACAGCTGGAAGAAGACATTACAGAGAAACAATCTAACAAAGATGAACAAGCACCACAATATGTGGCTGAGGACACTGAAGAATTAAACACTACTAGCTATACTGATCAAGTTTACAACCTTCAAACATCTGATGCAGAAGTAAAAGAAGGGATTGAGGATCATGAAAATTTTGGTCCACAGGAAGAAGCCAAAGCTATTGCAGAAACAAGCAAAATGCAGTTACTCGAGGAAGAAGTCCAGACAATATCACCCACTCCTGCCTTCATTCAAAGGGACACTGAACAAATATCACAGCAAGAGTTACTGCATGTTGATGAATCAGAAGTTATTCATTATGTCAAGCAAAGTTGCATACCAGAAATTGAACTTGAAAGAAAGTCCACTGTTGCTCAGGTTAGGCCTAAATAGTGTAAATAAGTAAATTTACATATATAACATCTCCTTTGAAAAAAACAAAAATCAATCATTTGCCTAACGTGTTATAGAAATTTTATACATACGTTTCATAAATTCAAGTAGGAAACCCAAAAGCCCGAGACCAAGGACAATATCACCAAAGTAACAGAGAATTTACAGACCACTGATGCAAGCAAAATCAGAACAGAGGAAGAAACAGATTGCAAAACATTGGCTGATTTCACCATGCACGAGTCAAAAATCGAAGGTAACTAAATTTTGAAATATTAGAATTGATTGACTCCAAAACACTAAATAAAAGAAAAACTCCATTAGTATAAACAAAATAAAACTAAATACAACTTTATGTCAAAGAAATATTATTTAATGTACATAGAAATTTAAAGACAAGTGTGTTTAGATGAAACTGGCAGTTTTACACACTATTATATGTGGATGATAACATGTAGATAGTAATTCTTTGGCAAATATGGAAGCTTTATGAGCCACTGGGACTATTTTTATTTTAAAGAGAACTAATACATGGATTTATATAATAAGCTAGCAGCATTCATGTTACTGATTGCTTTTAATATCTAACTTCTATAAAAAAAAATGTCCCAGAAAATGAAGTTCGGCAACCATTAGCGATTGCAGTAGCAGTCGTAACTGAAACAGTTGATGACACTAAACAAGAACAGATACGGCTGCAAGAAGACATTACAGAGAAAACATCTAATGAACAGGAACAAACACCACAATATGTACCTGAGGACACTGCAGAATTAAACACTACTAGCTATACTGATCAACATGACAACGTTCAAACATCTTATGCAGAAGAAAAAGAAGGGATTGAGGATTATGAAAATATTGGTCCACAGGAAGAGGCCAAAGCTATTGCAGAAACAAGCAAAATCCAGTTACCAAAAGAAGAAGTCCAGTCAATATCACCCACTCCTGCCTTTGTTCAAGCCGACACTGAACAAATCTCACAGCAAGAATTACTGCATGTTGATGAATTAGAAGTTATTGATTATGTCAAGAAAAGTTCGATACCAGAAGTTGAACTTGAAAGAAAGTCCAATATTGCTCAGGTGAACCCTAAGTGGTCTAAATGAGTAAAAATTTACATATATCACATGGACTTTGAAAAAAACCAAAAATAAATCATTTTCCTAACTGGTTATAGAAGTTTGATACATACATTTCATAAATTTAACCAGGAAACTGAAAAACCCGAGACCAAGGACAATATCAGCAGAGTAATAGAGAATTTAGGCACCACCGATGCAAGCAAAATCAGAGCAGAGGAAGAAACAGATTCCAAAACATTGGCTGATTTCAATATGCACAAGTCAGAAATCGAAGGTAACTAGGTTTATAAATTTTAGAATCTGTTTTGACTCGAAAACACTAACCAAAAGACCAACTCCAATAGTATAAAGAAATAAAACAAAACACAATTTTACATCAAAGAAATATTATTTAATGTACATAGAACTTTGACAACAAGTGCTTTTAGACGAAACTGGCAAGTTTACTCACTACTACATGTGGATTATCATATGTACACTGTAATTCTTTGGCAAATATGGGGGCTTTATGAGCCACTGGGACTAGTTTTATTTTCACGACAACTTATACATGCATGCAAATAATAAGATAGAAGCATTCATGTTAATGATTGCTTTTAATATCTAAATTTTATAAAAAAAAAAATGTCCCAGATGATGAAATTCAGCAACCAATAGCAATTGCAGTAGTGGTCATAACCGAAACAGCTGATGATACTAAAGAAGAACAGATACAGCTGGAAGAAGAGACTACAGAGAAAAACACTAAAAAAGAGGAACATGCACCACAATATATAGCTGATGACATTGAAGAATTAAACACTAATAGTTATACTGATCAATATGAGAATGTTCAAACATTTGTTGCAGAAGTAAAAGAAGGGACTGAGGATGATGAAAATTTTGGTCCACAGGAAGAAGCCAAACCTATTGCAGAAACAGGCAAAACGCAGTTACCTGAGGAAAAAGTCCAGACAATATCACCCACTCCTACCTTCGTTCAAGGGGACACTGAACAAATCTCACAGCAAGAATTACTGCATGTTGATAGTAAAAAAGAACGGATGCAGCTGGAAGAAGACATTACAGAGAAAAAATCTATGAAAGAGGAACAAACACCACAATATATTGCTGAGGACACTGCAGTAATAAACACTCCTAGCTATACTGGTGAACATGACAAGGCTCAAACATCCAATGCAGAAGTAAAAGAAGGGATTGAGGATGATGAAAATTTTGGTCAACAGCAAGAAGTCAAAGCTATAGCAGAAACAAACAAAATGAAGTTTGCCGAGGAAGAAGTTAAGACAAGATCACCTACTCCTGCCTTTGTTCAACGTGACACTGATAAGATCTTGCAGCAAGAATTACTGCAACTTGAACAATCAGAAGTTATTGATTATGCTCAGGTTGGGAAGTGGTGTGAATGAGTAAAAATTTACATATATAACATTTCCTTTGAAAAAACCAAAAATGAATCATTTTATACTTATATTTCCTAAATTCATCCAGGAAACTGTAAAACCAGAGACCAAGGACAATATCAGCAACGTAACAGAGAATTTAGACACCAACTATGGATGCGAAATCAGAGCAGATGAAGAAACAGATTTCAAAAAATTGGCTGATTTGAATATGCTAAAGTCAGAAATCGCAGGTAAACTAGGTTTCAAATTTCAGAATCTATGTTGACTAGAAAACATTAACCAAAAGAAAAACTCCAATAGAATATTCATAGAGAGAGAATAGAAACAAAAACATAACTTTATGTGCAAGAAATATTATTTAAAGTACATCAAAATTTAAAAACAAGTATGTTTAGATGACACTAGCAGTTTTACACGCTGCTATAAGTGGATGATAACATCTCCATAGTAATTCTTTGGCAAATATGGGGGCCTTTTGTGGAATTGTGACTATGGAATCTTATTGTGGCACTGGGAATATTTTTATTTTTAAGAGAATTATTCATGTATTTGAATAGTAAGATAGCAGCGTTCATGTTAATGATTGCTTTCAATATCTAATATTTATAAAAACAAATGTGCGAGAAGATGAACTTCTGCAACCAATAACAATTGCAGTTGTGGTTGGAAACGATACAGTTGATGACAGTAATCCAGAACAGATGCAGCTGGAAGAAGACATTACAGAGAAAAAATCTAACAAAGAGGAACAAACACCACAATATGTAGCTGAGGACAATGTAGAAATAAACACCAATAATTATACTGATGAACATGACAAGGTTCAAACATCTGATGCAGAGGTAAAAGAAAGGATTGAAGATGATGAAAATTTTGGTCAACAAGAAGAAGCCAAAGGTATCAAAGAAACAAACAAAATGCAGTTATCGGAGAAAGAAGTCCAGACTAGATCACCCACTCCGGCCTTTGTTAAAGGCAACACTGATCAAATCTCGCAGCAGGAATTACAGCATGTTGATGAATCAGAAGTTATTGATTATATGAAGCAAAGCTCCCTACCAGAAATTCAACTTGACAGAAAGTCCATTGTGGTTCAGGTAAGTCCAACTGGTGTTAACAACTAAAAAGTTACATAAATAACATCTCCTTTGACCAAACCAAAAATTAATCATTTTCCTAACTTGTAATACAAATTTTATACTTATATTTCATATATTCCACCAGGAAACTGAAAAACCTGATACCAACGACCATGTTGGCACAGTAACAGAGAAATTAGGCACCACTGATGCAAGCAAAATTAGATCAGAGAAAGGAATAGATGCCAAAAATTTGCCTGATTTCACGATGCGAATGTCAGAAATGGAAGGTAAGTACGTTTTAAAAATTTTTAATCCATTTTGACTTGAAAAGAATAACCAAAAGACAAACTCCAATAGTATATTCATACAGAGAAAATAAAAACAAAAAACACAACTTTACATGAAAGAAATATTATTTAATGGTCACAAAAATTTGAAAGGTGTTTCAATGACAGTAGCAGTTGTACTCAATCCTATATGTGGGTGACAACATGTATATAGTAATTCTTTGGCCAGATACGAGAGCTTTTTTGTGGCACTATGACTATGGAATCTTTTTCCGGCACTCGGACTATTTTAATTTCCACAAGAAGTTATACATGCATTTAAATAGTAACATTCAAGTTAATGATTGCTTTCGATATCTCATTTTTGTAAAAACAGAGGTGCCAAAAGATGAAGTTCCTCAACCAGTAGCAGTTGCAGTAGTGGTCAGAACCGAAACAGTTGAGGACATTAATGAAAAACAAATACAGCTCAAAGAAGACATAGCAGAGAAAAAATCTAACAAAGAAGACCAATCACCACAATATGTTGCTGAGGACACTGCAGAAATAAACACCAATAGCTATACTGATGAACATGACAAGGTTCAAACATCTCATGCTGAAGTCAACCAAGGGAATGAGGGTGATCAAAATTTTGGCCAAGAGGAAGAAGCTAGTGGTATTGAAGAAACGAACAAAATGCAATTACCCAAGGAAGAAGTCCAGATAAGATCACCCATTCATCCCTTTGTTCAAGGTGTCACTGATCAAATCTCGCAGCAAGAATTACTGCATATTAATGAATCAGAAGTTATTGATTATGTCAAGCAAAGCTGCACACCAGAAATTGAACTTGACAGAAAGTCTACTGCTGTCCAGGTTAGGCCTAACTGGCGTGAGCAAAAATTTACATACATAACATGTCCTTTGAACAAACTAAACATTATTCATTTTCGTAACTAAAACAAATTTTATACCATAAATTCAACCAGGAAACTAACAAACCTGAGACCAAGGACAATGTTGGCACAGTAACAGAGAATTTAGGCACCAATGATGCAAGCGAAATCAGAGCAAATGAAAAAAGAGATGGCATAAAATTGACTGATTTGAAGATGGCAGAGTCAGAAATTGAAGGTAATTAAGTTTTGATATTTTAGAAATGATTTTGACTCAAAAATATGAACCAAAAGACAAAATCAAATACTATATTCGTAGAAAGAAAACAAAAATAAACACAGCTTTACATGCATAAAATATTATTTAATGTACATAAATATTTTAAAACAAGTATCTCTAGATGACACTAGCAGTTTTGCTCACTACTATATGCAGACCATAACATGTACATAGTAATTCTTTGGGCAAATAAGGAGCCTTTTATGGCACTGGGACTGTATCAGTCATCTAGAGAACATCAACATGACTTCCACAGTCTTAGAATGTTAACTTAGAGTGAACTCAACCTTACAAAACCAACTAATGAAATAAATTTTGCACCTATTTATATAACATAATAGGGTCATGCTGAGAAATAGACATCTCGAGCATAGAACTAGATATTTGTGGGTAGTCTAATAGCATATGGTACAATAGGTTCAACAACACTTACTAATATAAATATTGATTCTATATTAAAAATTGGACTTTAAGTCTAACTCAATCTTACAAAATCAGCTTATAAGGTGAGCTTTGCACCGATTTTGATACGTTATAACATATGCAACCTTTGTGTACATGATTGCTTTCAATAACACAGTTTCATAACTTTAGGTGTACCTAAAGATGAAACTCTGAAACCAAGAGCCAATGCAGTATTGCTTGGAACTGAAGCAGTTGAGAAGAGCAGTCAACAAGACATACAACTAGAGGCAGAGGTTGTAGACAAATCTATCAAAGAGGTGCAAAACCAAGAATATATTACTGAGGAAAGTGTAGATAACAACATCCATAATAATGCTGAGGAAAAGGACAAAAATCCAACATTTAATGCCAAAGAGAAAGAAGGGACATCTCATGCTGAAGAAAAAGAAGGGATTGAGGATATATTCAATCAAGTAGAAAAAGCAAGAGTAATTGAAGCAACAAAAACACACTCAGGGGAGGAAGAAATCCAGACAAGATCACCCCCTCCTGCCTTTGTCCAAGGTGATACTAATCAAATTCTGCATCAAGAAACATTGCATGTTAATGAATCAGAAGTTATTGATGATGCCAAGCTGAGCTGCATCCCAGAAATTGAACTTCATGAAAACGCCATTATTGTTCAGGTTAGGCAATAGTGAAGTAAACAAATAAAAATTTACATATATTTTTGCTTGCTGTGAATGAACAAAAATCATTTACTATTGCAACCTGTATATATTCACCAGAAAACTGAAAAACTAGAAAGCAAGGACAATTTTGACAGAGTAATAGAGAATTTAAACAAGGATGAAAGCAAAAACAAAGCAGAGGAAGGAATAGATCCCAAACAATTGACTGATTTGGAGATGCCAAAGTCCGAAACCGAAGGTAATTGTATTCAGAAATTCTCTACATGCCAAAGTGTATATTTAAGCAAGGAAAATAAAAATAAACACATGACTTCACATGAAACAAAAATTATTTAATCTGCATAAGAATTAAAACAGTTAGCATCATGAGATGACACAAACAGTTTTACTCTCTACTAGTTGTGGATGATAAATAAACATCAAATATTTGGGCCAATACCGGAGTCTTATTTTTTTCGGTCCTGGGACAAAATTACTGTATTAAAATAGTAAGATATGCAGTCATTGTGTAAATGAATCCTTTCAATATCTATCTTTCTATAAACAACAGGTGTGCCTGAAGATGAATCTCTCAAACCAATACCTGACATAGTATCTGTTGAAAACGAAGCAGTAATTGTGGGTCAAGAAAAGAGACAGCCACAAGAAGAATTTATTAAGAAATTTAACAAAGAGGTGCAGACACCACAATACTTTACCGAGGAGACCTCAAAAATAGAGACCACCAATAATGACACTGAGGAACAAGAAGAGGTTCCACCATCTCAGCCTAAGGAGAAATCAGGAATCAAGGATGATGGCAAATTAGAAGAACAACAAGAAGAAGAAAAAGGGGTTGAAGAAGCAACAAAAACGCAGTTACAAGACAAAGACATCAGGACAACATTGCCCATCTATACCTTGATCCATGGTGATTTTGATCAAATGTCGCAGCAACAAAGACTGCATGATGATGAATCAAAAGCAATTGGTAATGCTAAGAAGAGTTGCACGCAAGAAATTGAAATTGACAGAGAATCCACTATTGTTGAGGTTAGGCAGTAGTAAAGTAAACAGCTCAGACTTTACATATTTATCAGCTTGCTTTGACAAATCCATTCTTATATCATCTGCATTAAACCAGGAACCTGAAACCAAAGACGATGCCAACATAGTAAAACAAGAACAAGCAAACAACCAATCAGAAAAATCAAGCATCCCCAGAGACATTACACATAATATAACAGCAGAAGGACGCCTCACATCGGAAGGCAACAGAGAAATAAGTGATGATGTCCGCACTGATGAACGGAAGACACTAAAATCATGCTCAAGAGAGAATTTGGACAACAAAAATGCAAGTGAAATCAGAGTAGAGAAAGCATCAGAGGCAAAACAATCAACTTATGCGGAAATACTAGACTCAGAAACCCAAGGTAATTATTTACATTGAAAATTTTTTGAATCGAAATATGCTCAAAAACCTAAACCAAAAGACAGACAGTGCTTAAATTCATGTCAAGAAAAGAAAATAAACGCGTGACTTTAGATGAATAAAAATTCTGCAACCGACATAAAAATTAAATAATTAGTGTCTTTAGATGACAAACAACTTTATTCACTTACAATAAGGCGATGATAACATATACATAATTTTGTGGCCTACTAAAGCAACTTGTTGTGGCATTGGGACAATTTTAATTTTCAAAAGAAACAAATACATGTATTAAATTAGTAAGATACTCAATCTTCCATAAATGATTGCATTAAATATCTCATTTTTCATAACAATAGGTGAGCTTGAAGATAAAGCCTTGCAAATAAGGCCCAATTCATCGTCAATTGGAACCAAAGGACTTGATGAGATTAGTCCAGAAGAGAGACAGACAGAAGCAGAATTTACAGAGAACTTTAACAAAGATGTGCACACACCACAATGCGATACAAAGGTGACTGCAGAAACAAACACTGCCATTTATCCCGACAAACAGCAAGAGCCTCCATCATCTCATGTCAATGAGAAACTAGGGATTCAGGATGTAGGCAAATTCGATCAAGAAGAAGCAGAGGGGATTGAAGAATCAATAGAAAAACAGTTACCGGAGGAAGAAATCGAAACCACATTGCCCACTCCAACATCTGTCCAAGGTGATATTGATCAAATGTCACAGCAACAAACACTGCATGATGATGAAATAGAAGCAATCGATAATGCCAAGAGCTGCATGACAGAATTTGAACTTGACAGAAAGTCTTTAGTTGTTGAGGTTAGGCAGTAGTGAAGTAAAGAAGTAAAAAATTACATACATATCAGCTTTTTATGAGAAAAAAGAGTATAATTTATTTTCTTAACATGTTATACAAGTACACTCATATTGTAAATATTGTATAGGAACCTAAACAACCAGAAACCAAGGCAAATGTTGACTTAGTGAAAGAAGAACAAGCAGACCATCAATCAGAAGAATCAAGTGTGCAAAGTTTCATCACAAATTATCCAATAGTTGAAAAACATATGACATCAGAAAGCAATAAAGAATTAAGTGATGATGTTGACCTCAATGGACACAAGAAAGTAGAATCACACTTGGTGGAGTGTTTAGAGATTAAGGATGCCAGTGAAATCAGAGCAAAAGGAATACTCTCCAATCAATTGACTGATGTCGAGATACAAAAATCAGAAACTAAAGGTGATTGTGTTCTAAAATTTTAGCATCGAATATGACCTGATAATGAAAAACAACAAACAAACACAATGCATACATCCATTTCTTGCAAAGCAAAAACAAACACAACTTTGGATGAAAGAAATTTTCTCCAATCCACATTAAAAGATTATCGTATCTTTAGATGACAAACACTTTTTTCACTTCTTTGTGAACTTAAATAGTAATTTTGCCACACTATAAAGAAGCTTGTTGTAACATTAAGAGTTTTAATTTTGGATTGAACTTATAGTTGTATTATAGTAACATACGCAATCTTAATGGAAATAGAAGCATAAAATGCTTATTACCCTTCCAAGTAGCTTAGTTATTGTGTTTTGTTGAGTTCAATTTATACCATGAAGTCGTAATGTTATTGTTGTTCTCTTCAAAATAGTTGTTTATTAATTTATTACCTTTATATTCATTATTTTTGTAAATAGATGAATATGTTGAGTAGTAAATGTTGTAAATAGGGGATTATTATCCTATTATCTCTAGTAACTAGGAAAAATATTCCCAAAATCTATACATTCATTCCAGCTGATTTTATTTCCCTTTTTAAGAGAATGTGATTGTTACAAATGAAGGAGTTGCGAATGCAGTTATCTTTATTGTAATCAATAAAAATATTTCTTTTCTCCTCTCATTATTCGAGTGTAAACTCGCCCAAACATATTCTGAAAACAAAAATTGTTTCTCTCTTCTCAACAAATGATTTTTTTCAATATCTCATATTTACAACAATAGGTGTGGCTGAAGATAAAGGAATGCAAACAATGTCCAGCACAACATCAGTCAAAAATTATGCATCTAATGAATGTTGTGAAGAAGAGATTCAACCACGAGAAGAATATGTAGAGACACATGTCAAAGAAGTGAAGACCCCACACTATGAATTTGATATGCAAAAACATATTCCTGAGGTGTGAGCAAACTACAACAAACAAAAGTAGAAAAATAAAACCTTTCATTTTCACACTTGTACAAACACTTGTACAACTATTTGACCATTCACACACAATCGATATTATTTCTTGTCATAGAATAAAACATCTTCAACCTATTTGTTGAAACAGGCATTTGAGGTACAGGAAGATGCATGTCAGATCAGGATGGAAAATGAACAGAAATTAGAATCCCAGGTGGCACCACCAAACAAAGAGACCACATTGATAGATAATCTGTATTCAGATGGAGAGATAGCAAAAACAAACCCCACTAATGATATAGAGAAAGAAGTGAATCCAAAGTCGCACACCAAGGAGAAATCAGTGATCCACGATGATAGTAAATTCGATGAAGAGGAGGCAAAAGGAATTGAAGAAATGACAAAAGTAAAATTACTAAATACAGCAACAGACAGTATGTGCTAAAAACTTGCAAATTTCCATTACTTTTAGTCAGATTCATTTTCCCTTAGGACCCTAAACCCTAAACAACAAAAAAAGTTGAAATTTTATGTTCTCTAGACATGATGCTTATCAGAATCAATAAAAATAAATATTTTAGCAGTTGAAAAATCTCACATGAATAATGACAGGTCCACCAGAAGAAGTCGAGACAAAATTGCCTGCTCCTGCAACTGTCCAAGGTGACACTGACCAAATCTTACAGCAACAAACACTTCCCGGTAATGCATCAGACGCAATTGATAACATGAGATGCATACCAGAAAACGAACTTGACAGAATGTCCACTGTTGAGGTTGACAGCATGTGCATTCGCTGAGCAAAAAAAAACCATTTATTTTCTTAACTTATTATTAAAACTTATATTGTATTTGTTCAAATAGGAACCTGAAACCAAGGCAAACATCAACATAGTAGAAGAAGAACAATCAGACAAACAATCACAAGAACCTAGCATGCAGAGTCTGATTACAGATTATATAACAGCAGAGGGCCATTTAGCATCAGAAAGCAATTCAAAATTAAGTGATGATATGAATGAACAGAAGACAGTAAATTTGCAGGTGGTAGAGAATTTAGGGATCAAGTATGCAAGTAAAATGACAGTAGAGGAAATAACAGATGCCAAACAACCAACAGAAGTGAAAGTAGAAAACACAAAAGATGAAGGTAATTATGCTCTGAAATTTTACCATACAAGTTGACTTGATAACCAAAAACAAGAACCTGAAAAGAAACACAAACATGAGACTTTAGATGAAGGAAATATTCTTTAATCCACATACAAAAATAGTGTCCTCAGATGACAAAAAATTATTCAAATTTGAGTCTGGATGGTAAAATATAAGTAGTGGTTTTGTGTCCCCATGAAAAGTTTGTTGTAACACTAGCACTTATTTAATTTTCAAGAGAACATGAACACTGCTGTATTAAGATAGAAACATATGTAGCCTTGCGTAAATGACTTCTTTTAATATCTCATTTGTACTTGAATAGGTGTGCTTGACTTTAAAGGGAAAACATTAACCAATGCAGAATTGGTCAAAAAGGAAACACTTGATGAGAGTAACCAAGAAGAGATGCAACCAGAAGAGGAATTTTCGGGGACATATAGCAAAGGCAAGCAGACACCACAATCTAGCATGGAGAATGTAATTACAAAGCATATTAATTTAGAAGGAATGGAAATAACTGAAAGCAGTACAAAGTCAAGTTATGATGAGGAAGATCAAGAACAGTTTATAAACACATACACGATAGAAAATTCAGAAATCAAGGATGGTAGAAAAATCATGCCAGAAGAAGCATCTGATATAAAAGAAGCCACAGGTATTGAATTACATAAGCTTAAAACAGAAAGTAATTATGTTTTGATAACTTTCTATTTTAATTTTACACAACGCGATGGCATCCTATAAAACAAATATTAAAATTAAGTTTCTCCCAAAAAGGAAAACATTCCTACATGACATTTTGAATCATTTAAAGTTTTGAAGAAAATGTATAAATGTACAAACAATGGACTATATTAGACAATCACGGGTAGTAGATTGTGTTTAACACCTTACTTGTATAATGACAGATGAACCTGTGGATAGAGCCATCTCAATTATATCTCCCATACCATCTGTCAGAATTGGGACAGTTGACGAAAGCATTCAAGAAAAAATGCAAAAGGAAGTTCAACCTGCAGTGATCAATACCAAAGAGGAGCAGAGACCAGAAAATGATTTTGTGAGGAACACGGAAGTTCTCGAGGTTTGACTTCACTTCAACAAATTAAACTAGATACTGATATAACCAAATTGCATTTCAGACTTGCACATCTTAATTTAATGTCTGTCTAGAAAACCAAATATTCATTTTCCCAGCGTACAAATATCTTTGAGTTCTGATGCAGTTTTATGTTAAATTAGGCATTGGATTTAGAAAAGGTGCCAGGCAACACCTGTGTGGAAAATGAAGAGAAAGTTGAAGTCCAATCTGAAGCAAATAACCAGAAGACCATTAAAAAGCATCCAAATTTAGAAGAACTGGAGACTGCAGAAATAAGTCCATGTAGTGATACCAATGAACTTGGAAAGGACAGTGAAGTTGCCAAACTTGAAGCTGTCTCTGAATCAGTATCTGTAGATATCACAGAACATATAGAAATGGGAAAACTGGAAACTCAAGAGGCCGAAACTGCTATATCAGGCAACACAAAAGAAGATAAAGCAGGAGACGAATTCGAAAAAATAAGCCCATCATCTAGTGTTAGTGTCATATCCAGAGACTCTGAAGACACTGCCACCAAAGTTTTGCACAAAAAATCTGGCATACTATCAGGTGTAGGGTCAAAGGTGAAGCACTCAATTTCCAAAGTAAAGAAAGTCATTACAGGCAAGTCTTCCCGCCCCAAGACACCACCATCATCAAAATAAGTGCTCATTGCACAACTGCATGCTGCTGTTGAAAATAGAATGTACATAATATGTTTGGGAATTTTATAGGGCTTATTTCTTATGTTGAGGAATTGGATTGATTTGTTTCATTGATGTATTGGATCTATTATCCTTCTAATCCAGTGTAATGTATTCATATTCTCTTTGTATGAATTTAGTATTTATTGTAAAACATTGGCACAAATAGTTGGTGATTGAGAACATCGGAAAGGGTAAAGTAGTTTGTAGTAACAACAGTTTAAAGAGAGAAAAATGAGAAAGCAATTGCCAAAGGGACACCTGAGACGAACCATTAGACCCTACAAATACATGGAAAGAACGAAGAAAAGAGACGAAATTCCAGTTCTGAACTTTGTCTTCTCGAGAACCAAACGGAAAAGTGAAAAAATTTGACCATAGAAAGGATAAAGAATATACCTGACTCAAACACCACCTACTGTACCTTTCAACGAATCAATGGTGGGTCAGGAGATAGGAGGGTTGTGCCGGTGGGCGTGTTTTTCATTGAAACGTGTTTAATGGAAAAAAATAAGTACAATTTTAAATCCCACCAAAAAAAAAAAAAAAAAAAAACTAAATTTATCATCTCTCCTTTCAATTTTTTTCTCAACAAAAAATAAAATAATTCCTCAAAATTAATTAAAGGATATAATATACTTTACTAGTATAAACATTTGAAATCTTTTAAGTATATTTTAAAAACATTTTAAAAGACTGAACATTTTGTTTTAATTAATTTTATTTAATCTATAAAAAGGTTTTATATGCATGTAATATTAAACATTCCAACTAATTTCACATCTTCATTACTTAACAATCATCTGTATCATGCGTGAAAAAAAAAAAGGGATATACGATAATTTATTATATAACTAGACCAAAATTTATGTATAGTTGAGAAAATCTAAAATTAGGCAACTCGTAAAGGTTTCACTAAGAAAACTATATAGGTTATCTCATCAAATAAAACTCTTATAGAGTTCAAATAATTGGTCAATCTATTAATAGAGTCATTACCTTTTTTAGAAAATTGTGAATATGTAATATATGATATGAGATATAATTGAAGACATCTTGATCATTTACTCTCTAATTTTTATGGAACAATATATGTTTTTTAAAGGTATCAATAAACATATAGAATTTATTCAAATAAAAAATAGTTGCAAGTAAGCATATTTAATAATCATCATAATTGTGGTAAGCTTGACATGAAACACAAAAAATATACCTATGAAAGCATCAAAACAGTCTTTTAAAGTTTTGGTAGTATTTTTTAAAATGTCACCATTAATATCAAAAGAGAATCCCTACGAGAAACATTATTTATATTACGTTTAATAAAATTATCTCATAGTAAATATCAATTAACGTGAGTAATTTAGGAAGAGTAGAAGAATATGTTTATGAGATATTGGGTCAACAAAGACTTGTGTTAGAAGAGGATGAATTTACCATAAGAGTAAAAGAAAGGAGAAATAAAGAAGAAAAGTTTAAAAAGCAATTTGAAAACTATGGAAGAAGAATCATAAAAGTGATGCAGAGAATATTAGGAGAGAATATAAAAGGTATTTCTTTCAATTTTTTTCTAAATCTCTTTTGTAAATAAAAATATAGAAAATATATTTTCTTTCTTTATATTAGAATTTTAAAATACTTGCTAGTTTGTAAGAATAAGTTTACAAAAACAAGGGTGTTATTTGGAAGTAAATGTACCAACAAAACAAGTTGTAAACTCTTTATATTTAATGCAAGGGCTTTGTTTGGAAAGATGTATATATCAACCAAACAAGTCATAAACTCTCTATGAAATTACACCAATTACACAAGAAGGGAGTTTAATTGGATATTTAAACATTTTTAAAATTTTTGCAAAGTATCGTTTGATGATGTATGGTCAAACAATACTTTTATTTGGTAGATAATCTCTCAAAAGCTTTTTTAAAACTTTTTAGTTCATAAAAGCCCTCCTTATTTTATTAGTGTAAAATAATAATATGCAATGAACAAAAGTTAAAGGAAAAGAAAGATTTGTGCTTGGAATTTTATATTGATTCGCCTTATAGTGAAGACTGTGCCTAGTTCTTGATTAAATGATCAAGTTCCACTATGCAAATTATCTTTGGAAGTTACAGCATGAGTTTCAGTTGTCGTAGTTTGGTTTGAATTTACTTAATGTACTAATTTGTTGGCATTCTTTGTGTTAAACTATTGTGAATTCTCAGTTGTATTGGAGATCAAATATAATTCATCTCCACCATTGGAGGGCCCTCGCCAAATCAATGACACGAATTATATTAACAGATTTCGTATGGCAGGAGAAGGACTAATGTCACCACCACCACCATGAAGAAGACCACAAAATACTGCTATCTTGAATAGAGAACATTTTGATGCTTCTATCCAACATTTTGATATTCCCTGAATGTTATCTATAAGGCCCAAACCATGATGATGGACACCTTCTAAGGATTATCTTTACATGGACCTGGATCCTCATCAGCTTTTCATGTACCCACTCCTGAGGAATTTACATCCTATATACCTTAATCGGGGAACTAGGGCCAATTCAAAGGAGAGGGTGAACCTGCAAAGGATAATGTAGAAGAACAGGAGAAAATATTTAGAGACATATGACCATTGGATGAGTTTATTGTTTTCTTTGTTGCATTTTAATTTTAGTTATTGTGTAAATTTGTATATGTTTCTGATGAGAAAATTTGTATTTGTTTCTGATGAGAAAATTTTATGTGTGGTTGCTCTTTAAAATCTTTGAATTAATTATGTGGGTTTTTGTTGGGAATTTAGTTTGTTGTTGCTCTTGTGCTTTGTAATATGTATATGATAGATATGATGTGAGAATTATTGGAATCAACACTACCTAGGTGGAATCAACAAGTTAGTTAAGAGGAGATGCCATCGTAGAGAAATCTTGAAAAATCGTCTGTAAAAACTGGCTAAGCCATCAAAGCTCTTGACTTCTCTTACAGTTTTAGGGGTGGGAGAATCTTAATTGACCTCTACTTTCTCAGGATCAACATGAACCCCACTTCATCCAACCATGAATCCCAAAAATATAACATTTTCCTTACAAAAAGTGCATTTCTCAAGGTTGGCAAAAGGGTGATTCTTCCTGATGATAGATAAGACCTATATGAGATGACCAAGATAGTCATTCTGACTTTGACTATATATTAAAATGTCATCAAAACAAACAAAAACAAAATGGTCTGTGCGATCCCTAAGTATATGATTCATTAACCACATAAAAGTGTTAAGGGTGTTGGTCAAACCAAATGGCATGACTAACCACTCATACAATCCAAACCTGGTCTTGAAAGCAATCTTCTATCCATCCCCTTCTTTAATTTTGATTTGATGATAGCCACTTTTAAGATCAATTTAGAAAATATATTTGCCCCATGCAATACATCTAACATATCATCTAACCTAGGGATTGGATGCCTATATTTTATAATGATGTTGTTGATGGTCCAACAATCCCCATGCAATTCATCTAACATATCATTAAACCTATGAATTGGGTGCCTATATTTTACAATGATGTTGTTGATGGCCAGAAAATCTATACACATTCTCCAAGACCTTTCTTGGATACCAACATAGGAACTGCAAAATTAAGGAGAATCTTCTGAACCCAACCCTTCTTCACCAGATCATTAACTTGTTTCTCAATTTCCTTTGTTTCCTTAAGGTTGGTTTTGTAAGCAGATGTATTGGGTAGACTAGCTTCAGAAACTAAATTATTTTGATGCTCTTTTCCCCTTAGAGGAGACAAACCATTTAATACAACTTTAGGTAATATAACATCAAATTCTTATAAAAGAGTTTTAACCTAATAAGGTAGATAATCAAGTTCACTATTGGTGCTGGTAAGTACCTCTTTACAATAGAAAAGAAAGAGAGGTTGTTCCCTTAGAAGAACTTTTATTTTATTTTCAATTTTCAAAGATTTTTAGGAAACAACACTACTGGAGGAGACATATGGCTCCAAACTCATTCCCTTCTTTGTTTTTACTTTATTTGAATGAGAAAGCTTTTGAATTAATTTTTTTATTTCTTCTCTCTGTTCATTTCTTTATTTATTTTAAATGGCTTGGTCCTCTCTCACTTGTTAAGGTGTGACAGGAAAAAGAACAATATTTTTCTCCTTGTGTAGGAAACTAATCTTATTGGTGAAGTCATTATGTAAAGTTTGCTTATCAAATTTCTGCGGACATCCAAGTAAGATATGTTCAGCCTCCATTGGTACTACATCACTAATCACTTCTTCTTCATACTTCCCAATTCAGATTGTCACACACACTTGGTCTTTAACTACTATACTTCCATTATTATTAATCCACTGAAGTTTATAAGGCTTTGGATGGGGTTTAATAGTTAAAGCTAGTTTATCAACTAACCTGTAACTACAACAATTGCAATAAGAGCCACTATCTCCAATTACAGAACAAACATTTTCAAAAATTTTACAACGAGTGTGAAAAAGGTTCTCTCATTGAGATTGTTCTAGCTCAGTAGGTTCTCTTATTGAGATTGTTTCTAACAACCTCCTTAGCATAAGTAAGTTACTCTCACAAGGGTGTGTTTCTTCCTTAGACTCAAAAGTTTCATCCTCACTGGAAAAAGACGAGGAATCATTCAGGCTATCAAAGTCATCCTCGTTTGCAAACAAAATTCACTTTTTGGGGAATAATGCCCTCTCTCTAGACATCTAGAGTCAGAAGATTATTTTTTGTATTTTTCTTTCTCATTTTCTTTTTCTTTTTATTTTACTTTTTCTTTTTCTAATGGTCTTCCTGATTTGGACGGGTAACCTTCGATCTTGTATTCCTTCCGGGATGAAGAAGATGTGATAGAGTAATATTTCTTAGAGCTTGTCTTCCTCTTGAGTTATTGCTCCACCTTTGTGTAAATTTGCATTAAATCATTTAAATTATTATAGGGTAACAACTTCATCCTATCTCGTATTTCATATCGGAGACTACTTTGAAAGTGAGCAATAGTAATTCTAGACTCCTTACGTATCCCCACCCTCATTATTAATATCTCCATTTTCTACCTATACTCCTCCATAGTCATATCCTTTTGTTAGAGTCAGTGGAGCTTGTCCATCAACTCCCTATCATAATATGAGGGTCATTGGCCCTTCCATAGAGATAATATCAATTTGTTCCAATATTGGATTTAGGGATGACGGTGAAGTTGATTATCTTTCACCAAAGATGTCCACCAGTACAAAGTTGCTCCCTAGAAACTGAGAGTAGTCAGGGACACTTGTCTATCTTCATGTATATGGTAATACTCAAACAACTGTTCTACCTTCATCTCTCAATCTAGACATTCATCTACATTTTCTTTTTGGTAGAAAGGGAAATCAACTTTCAGTTCTCTATAATGATAATGCCTAGACCTATGTTGTCTAGATGGAGGTTGATAATCTTGATTATTATAGCTACTATTAGAGAATTTTTCATGTGAAGGCAAGTCTTTATAGTTTCTCTCCCTTCTATGCGACCCCTCACCATGTTTTTCTTTATTTTCCATCATTCTCTCCATCATCATCTCCATTTCTTCCAAAGCTTTATTCTTTTTATTATCCACCAGCTCAATTAATTTTCTCTCTGTCTTCCTCAACTCATCTCTCATCCATTGTCCCTCATTATTGCTAATACTCTCTTGAACACTAGAGGAAGTGTAGTCACTCATATTTTGTTTTCAAAAGATTTTCACAAAGATTTTAGAAAAGTCAACAAAAAATATTTAGTGACAAAAGAGTTCTCATAAATGAAATTTTGATAGTTTTGGTGAAGTTTCCAACAAGAAATAGAAATGAAAGGCTTCTGAGTAAACTCCTAAGAAATAGAAGTGTGTCACTTGAAAAACATAAGTCCCAAATCTTTCCTTAGCCAGAGCATTCCCTAGTCCTTTCTATAACATCTCTCAAAGAAAACTTTAAAGCAATTTTTTCCCTAATAGTATCTACTCTCGTGAATCCTAGAAAACAAAGGAAGGTCTACTAATGCTTAGGTCCTTTTGACTTTCATTTCTAGTTGTCACAGAGACTTAAGAAAAGTAAAATAACAAGGTAAACACATATGTAAGAGAGTAAAACAAATAAGGAAAACTATAAAAACTAGAAGCATCCTATGTGAAAGTACAAGTGACACTTGGAGCTTTTGATACACTTTCACCTTTTAAACATTTTTTATTATTACAATGTTCAAGTTGGGATTGCTTTTAATGCATTTTCCCAACACAACCAAAACAACAACAAATTTTACTGATACATAAATAAAATAATACAAAAAAATTTCGTGATAGGTTTTACAAAAATAAAATAAAATAAAATTGCTTCACTTTTGCTCTTATTTTGTGACTTTTGTTTTTCCCTATATTGTTTCTCACTTTGCCTTGAGTTTTCGATTTGTAGGTTTTCCAAAGAGCAGTCACCCTTAGCAAGCTCTTCTTCCTCCAAGATACTATTTAAAAATGTTAGATAACCATCCACCAAATTCAAAAGCCAAAGAGTCCTTCCATCTCAAAAGGTCAAAGAATTGTAAGATCATGAAAAACTCAATTTAAAATGCTAAATTCAAGAGGATTTATATTTGACAAAACTGGAAGAGTATTTGATAAGACACAAAGGAAAACCTAGGAATAGTTCTAGAATTTATTAACAAACAGAAACATAATTCTAAAATGACTGATAATAATGACTGTTTTATTTATTAAACTTTTTCAACAAGATATTTGACCTTGAAATTTTTTTCTGAACTCAACAACACAATATTCACGCAATACATAACAAAATTTCACAGAAAATGACATTGGAATATTTAGAATAAATGCAAAACTGAGACTAAACCGAGAGTAGAGTACCCTGATTTTTCAGCACCTGACATCTATGCTTTTGTGATTTTTCAGCACCTGACATCTATGCTTTTGTGATTTTTCATTTGATAACCTATAGGAATGTAATGCATTTGAACATATCATCAACACATAAAAGAAACCTAACTCTAAGAAGCTTACAAATGATCTAATAAAAAGGTTAAGAACTCAAAAACAAAAAAGGAAAAGTACACAAAGCTTCATACAAGTTCAGCTTACACAAGACATTTGAACAAACACATAGTAGACATAATATAAACATTTTCACAAACACCTCTGAACTAGTTTCTAAACATAGATTTTATGACATAATTGGATGTACATGACTTAGACAATACAAGAATAAATTATAAAGTTGTAAAATACCTAAAAACAAAAGGATTTAACTAATTAAAATAAAAAAAAAAAACTCAAGAACAACTCACAATACTGACGGTATAATAAGAACAAGCCTAATTGATGTTGTTTTGGACGGTTCAAGGTAGAAAAAGAATTTTGAACTGATTAAATGCTAAAGCAAAACATGTCAAACAATGAACTTTACTCTAGACATGAAAAACAAATCAAGAGTAACACGACTTTAAAAAAAAAAAAATTAGAGGAAGCACTTTTCTCTTGAAGAACCTAAGCTCTGATGTCAAATGATGCAATTCTTATGTAGGTTTGTCTGCGCCTAGTGTTTGAAATCTTCCAATGATGTTGAATTGGGATTTCCATGGCCGAATGTAGCGAAATTAGATGAAGATTGTAGTGTTTGGACGTGTTTGCGATGAAGGTTTGAGTGAATTTAGTGTGAGGTTAGGCCAACACACTTAAGAGAAGGTAAGAGTAGAGTCTTAAAAGTATACTACTCTAGGGAGACATGTGATAGGTGGCACGAGAAACATGCATAAACACGTCATATAAACCCTAACCCTAGCTTGCATGGCAAGCTAGGATTCTAACCATATGCACTAACCCTAGGTGCTTCCTCTCTCCTTTAGGGTTAAGGTTTTGGTCCAAATACAAAGTCCAAAATTTAAGCTCCTATACTACCTTGGCACAAAATACAAAGCCCAAATAAATCCTATACTACTCTATACATTTGTACAAAGTTTCTAAAGAAGGAAGATTTTTAATAAATCACTTTCCACAAAAGAAAAGTCTTCTAAAAGCCTTCTTCCTCCTTCATTCTTTTGGCCATACTTCTTGTCATTGGCACGTCATTTGGTCTCTTAGATGATCCTCCATCACCTATATATACAGGAGATTTTATTGTCTCTTCTTCTATTCTTCAACAAGCTCTTCTTCATTCTTATTTACATAAAAGTGGAACTTTCATTTATTTTATGATTTAATTTCCTTTTCTTGGTTCCACATCTCTCTCTCTCTCTCTCTTTCTCTCTTTTCATTTTAATTTGATCCTTATCCACTTCTTTAGAACATAAAGGTTTTAATGTAATCTTATGCCTCATGTATATTAAAGAGTAGGTATTCACAACATCTATGACATTTCTATCATATTGTTGTGGTCTTTCCAATATGACTTGATTCCGTAAAACTTTATTATTAAACTTATCAATGAAAAATGATACAAGTACTTGTTAGTTCATATTAATCTTGTCTTCTTCACTTAACCATATAAGGGTTAGCATGAGAAATGGTGGTAGGTTGAAGTTTTTTCACCATCCTTTGACTTGCCATATTGGTGTAACTTCCTCCATCAATAATATAAATGCAACTTTTATTCATGATTAGACATCTAATGTTGGATAAATTACTACAACTTTCAATAAACTAGATACACATCAAAGCAACAAAGTTGGATAAACCAATAGAAAACAACACAGTAGCAGCAACAGATAAAAAACAGAAAATAAAAACAACAAACTGAACTTTACCAGGAACAAACAGAACTAACAACACACCACCTACTAAACCAGACCTAACAACACACCACGTACTTCTCCCCCTTTGCATTCATCAAAGTGAGGGAAGAAGAGTTCAGGAAGCTCAGTCGTCTGGATTAAAGAACATGTGGCCTAGCTTGTTTTGAACATCCTCAAGAGATCCTTCAGTGTGCTGGAACTTGGTTTCACAATATTGATAGTGGTTTCTTTCTTCTTCATGCATGGTATGCAACTGTGTCATCATACTTTCCTCAAAACTAGCAAAGTAGTTCTCATACCTAGTGTGTGGAACATCATGTACAAGAACTTCATAGCCTTCTACAGCAACACTCGTTCCACCATTATCATCTTCTTCAACTGGTTGAGGTTCAGAGCTATCATAATCAGCTTTGCAGATCCAATGATCATCATTTACCTTTGTCAACCCGATTTTGTTCAGTGTTATTGGACCAATCTCATTTTGTGCTTTTTCCATCACTTCTGTTTTAGTATCAATCTCAAAATACTCAATAAATTGAGATATGAGAACAACATAAGGAATTTTGTATTCAACCTTCTTCCTTATCTTGATCAGATGCTCCTTGATCACACTTATCCAATTTACTTGAATCTTCCCTATCAGACAGTACATAATCATGAGATCTTCTTCAATTAAAACAACATGATTAAATCCTCTCGATGTTAGCATCCAGATCACAATAAATGCCAGGATGCGTGGAGTAACAACCAGTCTAGCCACTGAATAACTCCTGGATTCATTGTTAGGATTCCTCAAACAGGATTTGAAAAACTGTGCTTTGTTGAACATTTCCAGTCCAACAGTGTTGTTCTTTCCAATAGGAATTCTAGCATACCTCAGCCCCGCAACAACCAGCCAAACTTCATCATTGATGAAGATATCTATTCCTTTGACTTGAGAATAGATGGCTTCTTCATCAGACCAAATATTGGTTAGAAATTTTTTCACTAAATCTAGATAAACATTTCTTGATAACCTCACAAATTTTTCCAGCTTCTGAAACCTCAAGGCTTCTCTAACATCATCCAACTTTTCCTCTTTCAGCCATAACATCTTAAGGACCTTAGGAGCAATGGTGACTTTCCTGCTGACTTCTCTGTTGTATTCCTCCATGCTTTCATAGTTTCCAACAAACCAGCTTTCAAGATAGTTAGTCTCATTAAACTCGTCTGGTTTAGCATTTTTTACATAAGCTCTCTTGGTGCACTTCTTTGGTGTGGAAGATGAAGCCATTTGTGAGAATGAACACAAGAAGGATAGTGTTATATTAATCCAGAATGAGCATAATGCAATTTTAGGATTCGTGTGTGGTTAAGACCCTAATGGCAGAACTATATATAATGCTAGCCATATGCATAAGACAATATCACATTCAAATTTCAAATGGAGTCACTCATGTTGTGTATTGATGGACAAATCAAGCAAATCTTTTTAGATTAATTCTACAGATAATAAATTGTAACAAAAATATACTTAGCTTCAGGTCATGTTTCAGCTTTTGACTTGTTGACTCTCAATGATCATATGGCACGTGGAATTTTTTAGTTTTATCTCTCCTCACATGTGCTCTGTAGTAGGTGCCAGTTCAGCTTTGTCAATGCTTTTCCATTTGACTGAGAATCTACAGTGGAATCTTTTCATTCCCCATATAGCAGTCTTCCATATACTAGCTTATTGTCTAGAGGATATTGGTTCTCCTCGTTTAGTATTCCCTCGTCCAATCAATTAAACAACATTTACACAAAATCATATTTTATGTCAATTCCAATAAATTCAGTCAAGGCTCAGTAAATTGTCTTAATTGATTTGATTAATCACATAATGAAAAAAAACCAAGAATCAATACATTTATGGGCTGATTTAATTTTTAAATATTTTTGAAATCAATAATTCCCAATTCATTTCTAAGCAAATTAAATCTCTCTTTATTAATAGGTTTTGTAAATAAATCAACTAATCGATTCTCAGAATTAACAAACTGAATTACACAATCACCATTAATTACATGATCTCGAATAAAATGGTGGCATATTTCAATATGCTAAGTTCTGGAATGTTGTATAGGATTCTTTGTTAAATTTATTACACTAGTGTTATCACACAATAATGGGATTTGAGACAACTTAAGACCGAAATCACTTAGTTGTTGTTTAATCCATAAACTCTGTGCCCAACAACTTCTAGTTGCAATGTATTCTGCCTCTAAGTGGATAGAACAACACAAGCTTGCTTCTTACTATGTCATGAGATCAAATTGGACCCTAGTAGATGGCACGTTCCACTTGTGCTTTTTCTGTCAATTTTACACCCTGCAAAATCACTATCAGAATAACCAATTAGATTTAAAGATACCTCACTTGGATACCATAGTTCGACATTAATTGTCCCTTTGAGATATTTTAGTATCCTCTTGGCTGCCATGTAATGTGATTCCTTAGGTTTTGCTTGAAATCCTACACACAAACATACACTAAACATAATACATGGTCTGCTTGTAGTTAGATATAACAGTGAACCTATGAGACCTCTATATCTGGTTTGATCATAATTTGTTTCGTTCTCATCAATATCCAGAGAACATCCAGTGGCAATTGGTGTAGAAGCTTCCTTGCAATTCTCCGTGGCAAATTTCTTCAGTAGTTCTCGACAATATTTTGATTGGCAAAGAAATGTTCCATGCTAAAACTATTTAATTTGTAGGCCAAGGAAGTAATTGAGTTCTTCCATCATTGACATCTCAAATTCTCCCTGCATTGCTTTAACAATCTGCTCACACAAAATTTCATTAGTTGAACCAAATATAATGTCATCTACATATACTTGAACAAGTATAATATCATCACATGCCCTCTTAATGAACAATGTCTTATCTGTTTTTCCTCTTCTATAGCCTTGTAAAAGAAGAAAATTACTTAACCTCTCATACCACTGTCGAGGTGCCTGTTTCAGGCCATATAGTGCTTTCTTGAGCTTAAAGACATGATCTGGGTATTTGTGGTCTTCAAATCCAAGAGGTTGACTCACATATACCTCTTCATCAATATATCCATTGAAAAAAGCACTCTTGACATCCATTTGGTGTAGTCTAAATTCGTTCATGCAAGCATATGCTAATAACAATCTCACTGCCTCCAATCTAGCTACTGGTGCATAAATTTCTCCAAAGTCTATACCTTCCTCTTGATTGTATCCCTTTGCAACCATCCTTGCTTTATTCCTTAGAATAACACCTTGCTCGTCCAGTTTATTCTTGAATACCCACTTAGTTCCAATAACATTCGTCTGCTTAGTTCTGGGAATAAGTGTCCATATTTCATTTCGAGTAAATTGATTTAGTTCATCATGCATTCCATTAATCCGATTGCTGTCTTCAAGTGCATCAGCTACAGTTTTGGGCTCCACTTGTGATACAAAGGCCATGTGTTCACAAAAATAGTTCAATGATCTTCTTGTTGATACTCCTTTTTGGACTTGACCATTACATTGTCTAGTGACAAATTTTTAGGAACTCTCCATTTTGTTTGCAGTCCAGAATTGATAGTATTTCCACCAGCTCTAGATTCAATTGATTGATCTCTTTGTTCAATTGATTGAATCTCTAGCAGTTTACTGACTTCTTCAGGTTTATTATCCAAACTGTTATCAACTTGTTGAACATTTGGAAGCTCATCATCTGCACCTGTTTTAGGGCTTTCCTGCATGTTCTGGTTAGTTTCATCAAATGCAATATGCATGGATTCCTCAACTAGCATGATTCTCTTATTATATGCTCTATATGTATGACCATGTAGTGAATAGCCAGGAAAAATACCTTCATCAACCTTTGAGTCAAATTTGCCCAAGTTATCCTTCTAATTGTTGAAAATGAAACATTTACATCCAAAAAATTTTAAATGAGAGAGATTGGGCTTTCTACCTTTAAACAACTCATAGGGAGTCTTCTTCAAGATAGGTCTAATAAGTATTATGTTTAGAACATAGTAAGTTGTACTCACTGCATCAGCCCATAAATACTTTGGGAAATATGATTCGTTCAAGAGTGTTCTTGCTAGCTCCTCTAAAGATCGATTCATTTTGTCTACAACTCCATTCTGTGGAGTCCTTGGTTCTGAGAAGTTGTGTTTGATTCCTAATTTGCTGCAAAATTTGTCAAACTTCTCATTCTGGAATTCTCCCCCATGATCTGACTTGATGGAAGATATGCCACAATTCCTCTCATTTTGGATAACTTTGGCAAATCTCTTAAAAGAATGATAGGTTTCATCCTTGGTAGCAATGAATAATGTTTATGTAAACCTAGAGTAATCATCTACTATAACTAGACCAGAGTAATTACCTCGTAGGCTCATAATTCTTGAGGGACCAAACAAATCCATATGAAACAACTCAAGAGGTCTAGATGTTGAAATCACATTCAATGGTTTAAAAGAGCTTTTAGTTTGTTTACCCTTTTGGCATGCTTCACACAATTTGTCCCTTTCAAACTTGAGCTTAGACAGTCCAACTACTAGCTCTTTAGATGCAAGTCTATTTAGATGATGCATGTGAATGTGAGTTAATCTCCTATGCCATAACCAAGTCTCATCACTCCTAGTAAGCAAACAATTCATACTCGAAGTAATGCATGAGACATTTAACATGTAAACATTGTTTACCCGTTTACCTACTAGTACAATTTCACTTATTATTGAATTTGATATGAGGCAAAGATTTGGCTCAAAAGTGATTTTGTACCCTCTGTCACATAATTGGCTTATGCTCAGTAAGTTGTGCTTTAATCCATCAAGTAGGAGTACATCTTTAATGATCACTTTATCATCTCCTCCAATGTCACCAACTCCAAGTATTTTCCCTCGATTATTGTCTCCATATGTGACAAATCCAGCAGGTTTCAATTTTAGATTAATCAACTGAGAGGCGTCTCCAGTCATATGTTTGGAACATCCACTATCCAAGTACCACAGTAATTTACTGGATGCCAAACATACCTGCAAAATAGATAAGTTTGAGGCCTTGGTACCCTGTTAAAATTGGGTCCACAAGTGTTAGTGATTCTTTCTGGCATCCACCTAACTAGCCCCTTTGGCACATCAAACCTCCTGATTTTACAATTCCTCACATAATGGTCTTTTCCCATACAATAGAAGCAAGTCGATGGAGATGAAAACTGTTGCTCATTTGTTTTAAAGAAACTGTTGTATTTTCTTTGTTTTCCTTTAAAACCAATTTGATATCCAATGCTAGCTTTTTTAAAAACACAGTTTTGAGAACCCAAAATGGCATAATTTTCACAATTAACTGGCTGAAAAGAGTCAAAATTACTGGAAGCTTTGTAAATGATTTCCAAGTTCTCAAAATCAGTTTTTAGTTGCAAAATTTCATCTTCCAGTTCTTTGATTCTATCTTCCAACCAATTGTTCAGACCTTTCAGTCTATTGTTGGATAAGGCTAGTTTGTTGGCTTCTTCATGTGTTTCATGAAAGGCATGAAGTAGTGAACTATAGTTTGCACTATTAAAAGAAGTGTTAGAGTTCTCACTACTAACCTCTGAATTTTTTTCCAGCCATTAGACACAGATTGGCTCTAACATCTTCATGTGAGGAGCTGATGGAAGTGGAAGCATTGTCTTCCTATGCAATGTATGCTTTTCTCCCTTTTCTAGCTTTATGATCCTTTTTCTCGTGTCTTTTCCTTGTTGACAAGGCTCGGGCAATCCATCTTCATGTGACCCTGTTTACCACATCCAAAACAGGTGAATTTTGCTAGATTAGGATCAAATTTTTTATTGTACCTTTTATTCCTCTGATTCTTCATCTTGCCCTTCATATTTATGAATTTCTGAAATCTCTTTGTCAGTAAATTGAGATTTTCCGTATCACTGCACTCATCTAAACTCTCTTCACTTGACTCAATATCTGCAGCTTTTGTTTTGGGTACAAGGCTTCTGGACTTCTTCTCAACAGATTCCATTTCTTTCAATCTTGTTATCTCAAGCTCATATTCTCTCAATTTGCCAAAGAATGTTGTTGTGGTGAGTAGTTAAATCTCTTGTGTCAGATATTGCAATCTCCTTGGGCTGCCAACTTCTATCTAGACATTTGAGAATCTTGATGTTCAGCTCTTCTTTATCAAACTGTTTTCGCAGTCCAATGAAGTGATTGACAATGTGAGTAAACCGTTTCTGAACATTTGCAATCGATTCTCCTTGCTGCATCCTAAACAATTCATACTCTTGAATGAGTACATGCTTTCTAGCTCTCTTAATATCATTTGTCGCTTCATGTGTGACCTCCAATATGTCCCATATCTCCTTTGCAGAACTACACTGGGATACCCTGAAGAATTCATCAAGGTTCAAAGCAAATGTAATTATGTTCTTTGCTACACAGTCATACTGAACTTGTTTATTTCCAGCTTCAGACAATTCATCGAATGATTTTGGAACAGACATACCATTCACAACAGTCATAGGAACATAAGGATCATTTACTATGGCATTCCAAATACCACGATCAATAGATTCAACAAAGATCTTCATTCTCACTTTCCAAAATTGGTAATTAATTCCAAAAAACATTGGTGGCCCGTATATTGAAGCTCCCTCAGCAAAAGGCAGCGTGTTCTCAACCATGGATTGAAAAACTTGACTAGGATACAAGTCCTAGCTCTGATGTCAATTGTAGAAAATAGGTTTAGGCTGAGTTCAAGAGGGAGCTGAATTGAACTATTAAAAATCTTTCAAAACTTTTTGCAAAATACTGGAAAGTGTTAAAGATTTATATGAAAATTTTTTATCAATTTCTTGATCAATGAATTTTAGAATTACACAACAAAGATCAATATGTTCCAGAACAGATTCAAATATTCAATTGATCAAGCAATATTAGAAACAGAAGTGGAAGCAATTAGTTGATTACAATAAAGATATTTATAAAGAGAATTCAATCCGATAGATAAAATGTAAACACAGTATACAACAAATCAATTAATCAATACAACAGTTCAGATAAAATACTGAGATCAAGAAACAACAAATTGAATCAAGAAAATTTACTTACAGAAATTTTATCAATCACACTATAATATCATAAAACTGTCAATACCCCAATACAATCAAAAATAGATTCAGTCAATTGTATGAAAGATATAACAGTTTCAGAAAGACATAGTAATAACAGTAGGAAGAACAATCAATTAAGCGCGAAGAACAATTAATTGAGAGTCCGATAACAGAAAAAAAATAAGTGTTCAAGAGAGAGAAAGAAAGATCAAGAACACAAAGATTTATACTGGTTCACCCTTCCTCAAGGGCTACGTCCAGTCCTTTGCCAACTAGCAAAGAGTTCCACTAATCAAGATCTTCAAGATCAGTTCACACAATACAAAACACTTGCACCAGCAAGCAACCACTGCTCCAGCAGCAAACAACCTATTGAACCCTACAGTAGCTGTCTAACCAATGCAAAACCCTCTGCACTAAACCAGTTACAATTACAACCTTATGTAACTTGTAACACCACAAACTTACACTACTAGAAAATTGCTAAATAGTGACCGAAATTAGTGACCAAAAAAATCGGTCACTATCGATGACCGAATCAGTGACTGAAAAAATGGGTCACTATCAGTGACTGAATCAGTGACCGAAAAAATCGGTCACAAATTTGGTCATAGAATCGGTCACAAATTCAGTCACGGAGTCGGTCACAGAATCGGTCACAGATTCGGTCACAAAATCGGTCATAGAATCAGTCACATAATTGGTCACAGAATCGGTAACAGGTTCGGTAACAGAAATCGGTCACAGAATCAGTAAAAAATTCGGTCACAGAATCAGTCATACTATAGGAGTTGTAGAGTTAGGCTTTATCATGTCCTAAATTACCTAAGGGTAATATTAACAGTTCTGGACCCAAAGCTAATAGGATACCAATTTGCATAAAATAAATCAATTTTGCAGGTCAAAGGTGCATCCAACAAGAAGCTTTAGTACTTGGATAGTAGACATAACTGTAGATGCATCTTTGCTCACTAGATTAACTCTTACACTTGGAGGATATGTCACTTATGGAAATAACAACAAAGGCAAGATTGTTGGCAGTGGTGACATAGAAGTCAAAGGCAACTTAACCATTCAAAATGTGATTCTAGTTGAAGGATTAAAATATAATGTGCTAAGCATAAGTCAGCTGTGTGACAAGGGCTTGCAAGTTACCTTCCAACTAAAAATTTGCCTTATTTCAGTGGAGACTAGAGACAAACTCACCTTGTTGGTAAAAGGGTTAACAATGTGTACATGCTTGATTTAAATTGCATTAATTCTGATTATCAATTGCTTGATTACTAAGTGTGATGAGACATGGTTGTGGCATAGGCGTATTGCTCATATTCATATGTATCATTTAAATAGGATTGCATCTAAAGGGCTTGTGATTGATTTACCTAAACTCAAGTTTGAAAAGGACAAATTTTGTGAAGCATGTCAAAAAGAGGAAACAAACCAAAAGTTCTTTTAAACAAAAACACTTTGTTTCAACTACTAGACCTTTAGATATGCTTCACATGGACTTGTTTGGACCTTCAAGAACTATGAGTATAGGTGGCATTTACTATGGTCTTGTCATTGTAGATGATTTCTCTAGGTTCACATGGACTTCAATTTTGGTAACCAATGCTTTTAGTGCCTTTAAGAAACTTGCCAAGGTTCTTCAAAATGAGAAAAATTACACTATTGCCGCCATAAAAACATATCATGGGGGAGAATTCCAAAATGAAAGATCTGAAAAGTTTTGTGAAAAGTTTGGAATTCAGCACAATTTGAAATCCATGTGGAACTCTACACCAAAATGGGGTTGTGGAGAGGAAAAATAAAGCCTTGAAAGAGATTGCTAGAACTTTATTGAATGAAACTAATCTTCCTAAATACTTTTTGGGCAGATGCATTGAACACTGCATGCTTTGTGCTAAGTAGAGTTTTGATAAGGCCAATTTTAAACAAAACCCCTTATGAGTTTTTCAAAGGAAGAAAACCAAATATTTCTCATTTAAGAGTCTTTGGCTGCAAGTGCTTTATTTTGAATAATGGAAAGGATAATATAGGCAAGTTTGACTCAAAGGCAGATGAAGGTATCATCTTAGGTTACTCATAGTCATGTATATAGAGCATACCATAAGAGAACCATGTTGATTGAAGAAATTGTGCACATAACCTTTGATGAGACTAACCAAAAGGTGCAGGATGAGTCTAAAAATACTACAGAAGATGATGAAACTGAAAGAATTCAGAGAGAAAAAGAAACTGCAGCTGAACAAAATGAAGAGCAAACTACAGAGGTGAAAACTGGAGAAAAAGAAATTGATTCTACACACACTAAATCAGTTTGCCTCAGGAATGGAGAGTTCTAAAAAATATATCCTTAGACAATGTGATTGGGCAAATTCACAAGGGTGTCTCAACCAGGAAATAACTGAACCTATTATGTGGACACATGGCATTTGTGTTACAGATTGAGCCAAAGTCAATTCATGAAGCATTGATTGATAATCGTTGGATCAATGCTATGCAAGAGGAGCATAATCAATTCACAAGAAATGATGTTTGGAGATTGGTTCCCAAAACTAGTAAGATGAACATGATAGGAACAAAATGGGTGTTCAGAAACATGATGGATGAGCAAGGCATCATTGTGAGGAACAAAGCAAGACTAGTGGCCAAGGGTTACAATCAAGAAGAAGGGATTGATTATGATGAAACCTATGCACTTGTGGCAAGGATTGAAGCTGTGAGGTTACTGTAGGCCTATTTTGAATGGATTCAAACTATTCCAAATGGATGTGAAGAATGCATTTTTGATTGGATTCATAAATGAAGAAGTATATGTCACTCAACCACTTGGGTTTGAAGACCACAAACTACCTGAACATGTTTACAAGCTTAAGAAAACTCTCTATGGTCTAAAGCAAGCTCCTAGGCAATGGTATGAAAGGCTAAGTAATTTTTTACTCTCCAAGGATTATCAAAGAGGTCAAGTAGACAAAACTCTCTTTATTAAGAAATATGAAAATGATATAATTCTTGTCCAAGTTTATGTTGATGATATAACTTTTGGGTCAACTAATGAACTTCTTCGTCAAGAATTTGTATTAGCTATGCAGGGGGAGTTTGAAATGTCTATGATGGGGGAGCTGAATTACTTCCTAGGATTGCAGATTAAGCAATTGAAGAATGGAACGTTCTTATCCCAAACTAAATACTGCAGAGATGTCTTGAAAAAGTTTGAAATGGAAGGCTGCAAAGAGGCATCAACTCCAATGTCAACAAGTTGTTACCTAGATGCTAATGAATATGGAACCACAGTGAATCAAACCAAATTCAGAGGACTCATTGAATCTTTGCTTTATCTCACAACTAACAGGCCTGATATAATGTATAGTGTATAGATGTGCGCAAGGTTCCAAGCTAATCCAAAGGAGTCACATTACAATGTTGCCAAGAGAATTCTTAAGTATCTCAAAAGAACAACTAATGTGGGATTGTGGTATGCAAATGAAGCCACACTCAATCTCAAGGGATACTCAGATTTTGATTTCGCTGGATGTAAACTAGATAGAAAGAGCACAAGTGGTACATACCATCTACTTGGAGCAAGCCTCATCTCGTTGAATAGCAAATAGCAAGCACGTGTTGCTCTCTCAACTACTGAAGCTGAATACATTGCAGCTGAGAGCTGTTGTGCTCAAATTTCTTAGCTTAAACAAGTTAGTGACTATGGTCTTAAAGTCACAAAGGTACCTATATTCTATGACAACACTGGTGTCATTAATCTCACTAAAAATATAATGCATCATTCTAGAGCTAAGCATATAGAGATTAGGCATCACTTTATTAGAGAACAAGTTAGTAATGGTGTGTGAAATCAAATTCATTGAATCTGAAAAACAATTGGCAGATGTTTTCACTATACCTCTTGCTAAAAATAGGTTTAATTACTTAAGAACTGAGTTAGGCGTACTGGATATCTCAAACATTGCATAAGCAAAAACTGCATAATTTTTCCACTGTCATGAAAATAAATTAGTTTATTCGACTTTAAATCGATTTATTTTCACCACTGGAACTGTTTTGTGTTTTAATTACTGTGTTTGTTTTTCTCAACCACTTTTGAGTTGCATCACGAGATAAAGAAGGCAATCAAGACCAGTGGGAATCTATTGAGGGACGTTGGTTAGTGAACTTGAGCATGCTAAGTGTATTAATTGAAGCTTAACCTCCCAACTACTCACATTTGACAACATTGAGCCACACAATGCCACTTGTCTTCACTTAATTAAGAGTCAAAAAGGTAAATAACTGAAAAGCAAACAAACTATGTAAGGATTCTGCAATTTCCCGATGTAGCTAAGTCTCGTCTCATTGGAATAACAAGGTACAACACTCCAACCTAGACCAACTTGTGGGTGAAAATGAATGTATTCTAAATATGTGTTGTTTGTCTATATATTGCATTCCTTGTACATTCATTTTGCATAAGCCTCAAACGTATTCCAACACAGCTCCAGAATTCATCAACAAACACTGTAGAAATGCCCTCTTCCAACAATCCTAAACAAAGAGTGAAACAAACTGTGGGTGCTAGCAGATTCGTTGACACTAAAGGACACCTTGAAGTATGGTTTGCTAGTGATAGCCCGACAAAGAGTTTTGACAACATTGACAAGGTATGTGAGCTGTTGGAGTATCAAGGATTGATAAATTTCTTGGTTTGATTGGAAATGTGTATCTAGATCTTGTCAAGGTATTTTTCACTAATTTGAAGGTGCATGAAGACAAACTAGAGTTTAGAGTAAAGGAATAAGAATGTGGATAAGCTCATCAATATGGAGGGCAGTTGCTGGAATTAAGTGTGAAGGGCTTAAAATAGGCAAGGGGACCATTGAAGCCTTGGAGGAATATAACAAAATTACCTTCTATAGAAGCTGATTAAGGAATCCTCAAGGCATCATGAAAAGATTTCAAGTTGGTGGATTGACATTAAATTCAAGATTAATAGTTTTCTTCATAGTGTGGATCTTAACACCTAGAGGGCACAATCACGCTGTGCTACACGAGGAAGACCTTATTCACATGTATTGCATCATCAATTGTGTGGAAGTCAATTGGGAATTTGTCATTGGAGAGAAAATGGAAAAGTCCAGGAGGTTGGCAGATTATAAGTTTTCATATGTAGTGCTTGTGTCAAAACTTATTGAGCACTTTAAAATACCTCTTGAGGGGGAAATAGTGAAACCAGTAAAGCAGAGTTACGAAGTGTCTGCAACCAATTTGCATAAAATTGGCATGACTCATATTAACAATTGCCAATGGGTGGGTTAAGCGGATGCTGAAAATCCAGGAGAAGCTGCTGCAGAAATGGAACAAGATGCCGCTGCAATGGATGAAAATGCTGGTCCAAGCTTAGGCTATTCCATATTTGAGCAAACAGTTATTGACAATCTTGATTACCTTACAATGGAGCAAAGGAACCATCACGAGTTTTGTATTGCTCGTTTTCAGCATATGGACTCACAAATAGAGGTAGTGCAGAACTAACTTGCTATCATGGCTGCTTGGAACGAACCTCATGACTGAGCATGCATATTATAACTATCATTGCAAACTAGTGCACATCTATCTATTTTCTCCTATTTGATGAATCCAAAGGGGGAGAAGTGGTTAGTGTGTATGTAGTGTATGTAGGTCATGCTTATGTGGTTCTTCTCATATCATTTGTTGTATTTTCCTTTTCACTACTGTTGTTGCTAGGGATTCATTGTTCTAGTTTTATTCGGTTCTATTTTACTGCTACTAGGATAGTTTTAGTTATGTTTTCTGCTACTGTATAGGTGGATTAGATGTTGGCTAGAGTAATATGTGTTCAGTTTTGGTTGTTAAATGAGAATCTATGTTATTTGCTTTGTGTTTAAATGGAAACAGCTTTAGACTAGAATCATTCTGAACTGATAAGCAAACTATCTATTCTAAACCAAAAAACTAAACTGCTTAAAACTGCTTATACAAAGTATTGTGTCAACATGTTGTAGGTTGTAAACAACTCACACACTAGATTGTCTTCATCAAATAGGGGGTGATTGTTAGTACTCTCAAAAGACTAAGTATTTGATGAAGCCAAGCAAGTGCATGAAGCCAAGTAAGTGCAAGAAGCCAAAGCAAGCAAGCGGAATTGGATGTCTTGTCTTAGGCTTTGTCTTAGTGTGAGTAAGTGTGGTTGGAGGTAAAAGGAAACATGTGCAATGCTAAGGAGAATATCATTGGCACACATTAAAACATGCTTTAATACAAGTAACATAGCCCAACAAAACTGTTCAAGGAAAACTAGTTCAGATTTTCAACCTTCAGCAGAAAAAGAAATCAATTTCCCTTTTAGTGAAATCAGTTTATTCATGTTATGCAGCAAACTGTTTTAACTGACACTTAAAAATAGTTTTGGTTTTTCAAGTTTAAAAACAACAGGGTTTTCTAAATACGAATATATAAAGAAACGCAAGAACATTTTGTTAAAAACATTTTGAGCAATCTTGATCATTTGATTTTACAAAAGATTTGATCATTCTGAACAAAGGCTTGTTCTTGAAGATTGAGTCTTAATCAATGAGTTGTGCCATTGAGAATCCTTAAGCTTGTGAGCAGGCCTTCTGTTTTACGCCAATCAAGGGTTTTCTTGAACCTGTTTCGTTTCAAGAAATGCGTTTGTAATTGTTCCATTGTATATTTTGAATCAATTGTGTAATTGAAAGTGCTATAGGTTTTAGCATTTGGTTTTTTTGAATTAGGGGAATTGCAAGGTGCTTGTTGTTCAATTCAGTTGTGTTCTTGGTTCTTGTAGGGTGTCAGAACTATGTTTTAATTGTAATTGTACAATTAAGTGTTGATTAGTGAAATTTTTCTTGCTAGTGTTGCAAGAAAGACTAGACGTAGCCCTTGAGGAAGGGTGAACCAGTATAATTGCTTATGTTCTTCTCTCTTGACCCCTGCTCTCTATGTTTCTAATTCACTTTGCACTACCCACTGTCATTCTTTGTACCCAAATCCATTCTTTAATAAATCTGCATTGTTTCAATCAATTATGTAATTCAAATCTGGTGTGGGTGCATAACCTTTCTTGTTAAAATTGTCATACTTTACTACTGTCTATTTGGGTCCTTTTATAGGTGGATATAGTCAGTTCTATTTGTCTCTGTAATCTATTTGATAATATTTTGTTCTAGCTGTTCTTAGAAAATTTTATACATCTTGTATTGTTGCAAATTGTTCTTATTCTTTTCAATTTTTTAAACCGCCGAATTGAAATTTTAGCATATCTAACAGCGCCAATTATATCAGTTTTGTGTTGCTTACTAACCTTCTTTAACTACATCCAATTTACATTTTTTTAGCAGGTTTTGTTGGTTAAATTCTTATTGGTTGGTTGCTGCCTTGATCAATAATTGATGCTGCTTTATTTTCAATAATCATAGCATCTTCTTAAATAGTGCTATTGTGTTGATTATTTACATATTGCTTACTGACCTTCTTTAACTACATCCGATTTACATTTCTTTAGCAGGTTTTGTTGGTTAAATTCTTATTGGTTGGTTGCTGCCTTGATCAATAATTGATGCTGCTTTATTTTCAACAATCATAGCATCTTCTTAAATAGTGCTATTGTGTTGATTATTTACATATTGCTTAAGCATAGTTAATTCCTTGAAGTGGGTTATCTCTTGATTGGTTATTATTCAGTGCCTTGAGTATTTTTGCATTGTATTCTGTACATCTTATTCACTGGATATAAATTTTGCAATGCCTATTGATCATTTGTGTGTATAGATTTGCTTGTCACTTGTTCTGCCATAAAATAAATTGGTTTATTCGAAACTGAATGAGTTTATCTTTTGCGCTGCACCTTACACCATTCATAATTGAGATTCTTGAAATTCTTCATTTTGCTTAAAACCTTTTTCAAATATTTTTAAAGCCAAAATTCATAAAGTTCAATTCACTCTCCCTCTTGAACTCAGCCGAAAGTGTTTTCAATGACCAATGCCATTAGTAGGTGAAAACCAGTAACCAATGAAGGCAACAGGATGTACGGGCATAATGACAAAATGGTAGCAGGGCAACACCTTCGTGACGTTCTAAGACAACTCATGAATAGCGAACATTAGTAGAAGGAGAACATAGAGGGAAAGATCGTAGCGGTAGCACAAATGGGGCACCAGAATGTAGGGATAATATTAGCAAAGGACCAAGTTGGAGGAAATTTCTTATCACGACATAATCCTTTCTAGTCATTAGACCCAATGATCAATTGATCATTAGAACACCAAAACTCCAGATTTGAGCCAAGAGTGGTTGTTTATCAAAGAATAGTCATGTTCAACCAGTAGTAGCTTGAGTAAAGAATACTCTTCGTTTGGGTCATCCAAGAGAGGTTGTGATTTGATAGAATACTCGGTTAGCCAAAAGTGGCTAGGTGTAAAGAATACCTAGGGTTAGCCGGGAGTGGCTCGAGCAAAGAATACTCAGTGTCAACCAGGAGTGACTTGTGGAAAGAATACTCAAGAGGTTAGCCAATAGTGGATACTAACCCAAAGAATACTCAGTTAAGCTAGGAGTGGCTTGTGTCAACAACACTTAATGGGTTAGCTAGGAGTGGCTATGAGCCCAAAGAATAATCGATGTGTACTTTGCAGTATTAGTGTGCTTAGTTGAACTTGATTGGTTGGCCAAGAACAAGATGTAATCTATTGCCACAAATGACCCAGTATAAATAACTACGTGTATTATTTTCTCTCTTCCTTACCTTATTTATACTGCATGTTATCATTGTCTATACTAGCCTGAGAAGGAGACCCAATTTGTGAGTGCATACTAAAAATGCTTTTACTAAAATGATTTTCAAACTAATCTTTTGTCTTTTATCTGTATTGGTTGGTCAAATGCTAAAACTATGGTCAAATCACTTGTTGAAACATGAATATATGTAAGTCAAGTGATTTAGTTGAGTTGCAAATATGTGCTAGTGTGACTTCTTGAACTGAAATAGATAAGGATAATAAAATTGTTTAAGTGTGACCATCTGATCATATTTGCTATAACTTTTCTAGAAGAAAAATGCTTTATGCTTCATTTGACAAAACATATTGAAAAATGTTTATAAAAATATATCTCTTTAAGTTTATTCTTCTTATTATACCTTCTAAAGTGAAAGTTCACATCAAGTGCTATCAGTTAGATGAGAGAATCATAGTCTGATTGTTAATCAACACATTATTCAAGGCAAAAAGAGTTTGACATGACACATTAGACAAAGTTTTTTCAATTTGTTTGTTTGAGAAACAATTCTTGTTCTTAATTTATTAATTAAATGAAAAAAACTGGAAAAGCTTTTAAGAATTTACTAAATCACAATTCAACCCTCCCTTCTTGTGATTTCCTTACTTTTTCACACTTCCTATCTATTCCCATACCGTCCAGGCCAACCTCATGGCCTTTCCTAATCTCTTCTTTATATATGCAATTATTGAGTTTTGTGTTAAAATGCTTTACGACAGAGAAATCTTTATAATGATCCTAATCATGTTCTTAACTGGTTGATTTTTATTGTTAATGCTTGTGTTGTAGACCTTTGCACCTAATACATGATCTTAGGGTTGAATGATATTGTGAGATACATTCAGCTTTTAGAACTACACTCAATCAACCGGAGACGTGAAATAACTGAGAACGGAGTGTAGTCTTTGGCTTCTTGTTCTAGAAAGATGATCTCAATGTGGGAAAAGATTACCATCAAGTCAAGGAATGGATTGATTATTTTTTAATCCCTAGGTAACATTGATTAAGGAATTGACTGGTTGACCAATAGGAACAAAAGAATAGATTGTGTGTGTGAATAGGGAGTGCAAATCTGTTGAAGTTTTGATTTTTTTTTTTATTTTACCATTTTTACTCTTCTATTGTTATATAAAAATTAAAAACTTTATTTGGACTAATTTTTGCGTCAGGGGTCTAGGCCATTTGCTGATGATGTTGAAGAATAAGATCATATTCTGTTTAAATTTCAGTTTTTATCTTTTTGTTTTTTATTTTAGTTTTTTTTAATTTTCAGTTTTTAATTATTTTATTTTTTTAATATTGGATTGTGTAACTTGGTTGGTGTGACCTGTATGATGCATTTAATTATATGACTTGGACTTGATGATAATTTCTTGTTGATGATAATTTATTGTGTTACTATCTATTAACAATTGTATTGTAAATTAACTGTGTTTCTCTATTGAGTTTAAGTTTATAGTTGATTGTGTTTTTGTTATTGAAAATGCATTTATATTATTTTTAATTAATAATTGTGACATATTATATGACAACTTTTGGTACCTATAATATTATATGAGACATATTAGAGATAAAATAAATAAGACCAGTGCGTAACTGGAGATAAAATAATTAAGACCAATGCGTAACTGGAGATAAAATAAATTAAAATAAACAGCACCAACTGAAGATAAAAGAAATAAAATAAATGAGACCAATGCGTAACATGAGATAAAAAAATAGAGAAACAAAGAGAGTAATATAATATATTGTTCAAGACAGGTTAAAATAACTAAAACATTAATAAAACAAACATAAGTTCATTAACATTAACATAGATAAAGCTTAACCTCACTCCCCCCACCTTTAAATGGAGAGACATACTAAAAATAAAACTTCAAATGTTTATTCTCCTTGCTTCAAATCTCATTTCTCTCTTCCTCTCTTTTTCTCTCTTCCT
>Ga0099825_1000189_pt1 | contig 53355 bp, 45 predicted proteins | sample SiratroredBW_FD_76838 | JGI IMG/M metagenome (GOLD analysis project Ga0099825, IMG submission 76838) | Root nodule microbial communities of legume samples collected from California, USA - Siratro red BW | ecosystem: Host-associated > Plants > Roots > Nodule | place: USA: California | collected...
AACTCTAAATCCGGTTTGCAAACTTGCCTTATCTTGTTTTTGGTTTTCCATAATTTTTCCTAATAAACTATGGTGGCGACTCCTCTGTTTTGAAAATGAAAATTATTTTTTGTTCGCCGTCCCTGTCGTGACCCCGGGTTGTGACACAGACCATTCCATGAAGGTGGATTAGGGATTAAAGATATAGGTAACTTCAACGTAGCTTTGTTAAGTGGAAATGGAGGCTAAAGGGGTCAAAATTGGGTTTACGGAGAGAGGTATTAGAATCTCGATATGGGTCTTGGAGGGAATTGAATATTAGTTTAATTAATAGTACACAATCATGGTGGTGGGGTGATCTAGCTAAAGTATGTGGGAAAGGAGCTAAGGATAATTGGTTTGATGGAAAAATCAAGTGAATTGTGGGGGATGGGAAAAAAGTGAAGTTCTGGGATGATACTTGGGCTAGTGATTGATCTTTAAAAGATATATACCCTAGATTATTCTCTATTTCTGAATGTAAAGAGAGCACAGTGACAGAGACAAGGCATGAGAACAAGAGAATCTGGATGGAATTTAGGTTGAAGAAGGGCTAGGTTTGGATGGGAAAAGCATTTGGAAGAGCAGTTGGTTAAGAGTACCTTAGTTGTACAAAGAAGGATTGGTAGCCAGGATAGGTGGGTCTGTGCAGGGGGAAGAACAACAATATACTGTTAAGTTGAGGTACATTATTTTGAATAGGAAAAGTATAGTGGAGGGGTTAGAGGTTTTTCAGCAGCTTTGGACTTTAAAAGTGGTGGCTTCAGCACTAATGTGTGTTTGGGGAGTTTTGTTGGATAGATTGCCTACTACTACCAATCTCTTTAGAATAGGTATTCAGTTGGAAAGGTACCTCTGTCCGTTGCTTAAGAGGGTGTATAAGATAGTTCAACATCTTTTTATCAATTGTGTAGTGGTGAAGGAAGTGTGAGATGCTTGTGAGAGATGGGCTAGGATACAGTCTATTAGACATGAGTCCATTTTGCCTCATAATCATCATTTTCAACTATCGATGTTAACCACAAAAGTTAACCAATTATGAAAAATATTATAGAGGGCTATTCTGACTGAGACATGAACTCATAGAAATAAAGTTGTTTTTAGAGATGGGATTGTGGATAGTGTGAATATCTTTAGCTTAGCCCAGATCTGGGGTTGGCACTGGTTAAAACATAGATTAAAGAGATCTCAGTTTACTTATTCTGATTGGATCTTATGTCCATTACATTGTTTGAAATATTTATCTCAATAGGTTGTAAAGCTCTCACTTGTTCTTTTGGCCTAGATTGAGTTGTGCTTGCAGATAAACATACATAACCACTATAGACAAGACCTTCCAGGGTTAATTATGAAAGGACTTCATATGATATGAGTCATTGTGTTTTAAAATTTTAACTTTGTCTTTATGAACTCTCTCATGCATTTGTGTAAGTTCTGGAAAACTTTTTCATCTTGTAATAAGGTTTGAGCACCCCTAAAGTACTCCCATTTATATCATTATTCATTGTAAAAGAAAAAACACAATCTTGAAGAAAACATTAAATTTATATATATTCTTTTATGCACTACTTAATTCAAAAACTTTTTAAATTATACAATTTAAAAATAACTCCTAACTAAAGACTAATATAAAAAATAAAAAGAAAATGAAAATTTTAAAAATATAGATATGTAAAGAGAAGTTATACCCTAATTTCTCTTCATCAAAAGACATTGTGATAGGTTCCATATAAATTGCAAAAAATGAAAAACTATTTTCATATAAATTTAAAATATTCTACATAAAATTGTAGCAATATGTGAAATATCTTTCTCATAATAGCATATTTTTTTATTAAATATTGATTCTTTTTATAATAAAAATTAATAATATAAATAATTCAAAATATTATAATTATGCATTACAACTTTAAGCATGAATGTGTCATAATAATAATAATAATAATAGAACATGTTTTTTCAATTACAATGCATATATTTTATGAAAAAAAATCTAATTTGGTTCTGAAATTTATTAGATAAATAAAATTAACTATTAAAATATAGTAATAACTTCAAATTAATTCTAATTAAAATAAAAATAAAAAGGATATACTCGTGCGTACTCACCGGTAGTATTAGTTACATTTTATCCTTATTTCAAATTATCCATGACTAAAGATCGGTCCGAAAAATGTTTGTAAATAATATCCCATTGTCTTGTATAAGCTAGCTTATTCTATTGAGTCACATAGTTTATTTAACTAAAAAAGAGGTGTTTAGTAATTAATTTGTTTCATTCTCTGTAACATATTTAGATGTTGTAGAAATCTTAGTTACATGTTTTATGTTTTGTGTTGTGTTAAAAGATTATTATGCCTTAAAAGATTATTACACTATTTCTTTTAAGTATTATATTATCTTTTTTTATATAAAAGCATTTTATATTAAACAAAAATTTAAAAATAATAAGAGTTGGAAATTAATTATAAAACTTAAAACTATAATTACATAAAATTATATTTTGTTGGCAACACTCCATGCTTGAAGAATTGGACAAAAATAACATGCAAGAGTTCTAAACGAGTCAATGTTGAATGTGTTTTCAAAATAAATTTGGGAAAATTTTTACCTGTAGAGTAAAAACAATCGATTATTTCACAAAAACAATCATTTGATTTGTACTCTAATAAAATCAACTGATTGATTTCCAAAAGTAATCCATTGATTTCACTTGGACGCGAATTCTGCACTATATAAATGCACTTTGCAGTTCACAAATCAATCTTTTGCACTTTTCAAAGTTTGAGAGCATTTAATATTTTTATAAGAGAGAGCTTTTGAGAGCAAGTTTTTGAGTTTCGAGAGGTTGATGAAAGATTTGTTGAAGATTCACCTTGGGTCTCAATCTTTTTAAGGATTCTTGCTTGCATTTGACTAAATGGAGCACCTTGCAGCCGAATTTGAGTCCAGGAAACCCATTTCTTTTTGTCTTGGTTCATTCTGGTTGTTGTATTGGTGCTGGTTGTTTTTTGTAAGTCGTTGTTATATAGTTTTGTTGTTGTAATATACTTAGATAGGGTATTTAAGTGTGTTTGAGGTTGTATTTTCTTTTGGATAGTGTTTCCATATTTTATTTATAGTATGGTTCTACATACTCTGTGGTAGGATTCTGCACAGAAGTCTTGATCAATGTTGCATAGCTCTTGTACTTGGTTATTCTTGTAATCTTATGTGTTTAGTGAAACCTTTGCAAGAGTTGCAAAGGGACAGGATGTAACTCTTGAAAAAGAATGAACCAATACAAAAATTTTATATGTTCTTACTGCTTTTGTACCACTCTGAATTATATGTTATATTTATACTGAAATCTATTTTTCTAATATAAATAATTGATTAAAAGTAAAAATTAGCGGATTAATTTTCTGAGCAGCACTTAATAATTTTATCTTTGGTAATAAAAACAATGTTGAAAGTAAATTCAACCCATTAATTTTCTGGATAATTTATAAAAATTGAGTTTCATATGTTTCTTAATTAACAAACTCCTAGATAATTGGTTTAATCATATTTCTAGACTGAAATTTTATAAAGATCTTTTTAAGTCTTTCTTGAACTGATTCTTCAAACAAGATTACTGTTAAATTTTTTAGAAATACTATAACTGGACAATTTTAATTGATTAAATTGTGTTTTTAATCAATTTTTTTCACGCCGATGCAATTGTTTTGTGATTTTAATTGTCAGTTTATGTATGAACTACGATACTTGTACATTGATTAAATAAAAATTCTCACTCTTACATAAAAAAAAATTATAAAAAAATTAATCATTCAATTCACCCTTCTTAAACTTCAACTAATAATTCAAAATTTATAATAGTTATTTTTCTAAAAAATAATTATTATTTTAATCGATCAAACTTACAATATAACTCCTCAAAAATCAAAATTTAAGATATTGTGAACGTTATGTCCTAATAATTACTATTAAATTTATTCTTCTAAAAGTTCACATGATAACGTTAAAATTATCCAAACCATATCACCATAAAAAGACATTAAAATATAAGAAATTTGTAATTATAAGTATATTTAGTAATAATTTAAGTATTAACTTAACTAGTTTACAAATTAATTTATCCAACATAAAAATATTCGATAAATATGTGAAAGTAAATTAATCTAAAATTATTATTTTATAAGTTACAAATTAAAGAAATTAGCATTATAAATTGAAGTAATTATTTTTTTATATATAAAACATTGAAAATTATAAAAACAAAGAAATTAACTGTAACAATAGTTTAAATTGAAAATCACTTTTTTACATTTTTTAAAAATAAATAAAAATTAAATTTGATCTATTCACATTACATTAATTCATTTAAATAAAATAACTTGATCAAATAAAAAAACATATACAATTTAAAAAAAATACTACAAAATTAATAAAAAGATTAGCTATTTTAATCACATAATGATATAATTTACTTTATAAACAAAAATTTAAAATAAAATTTATGTATTTATATATTTTTTTACTTCTTTATACATTTAAAAAATAGTTTACCAACCACTTATAATTCAATAATCTATTTTATTAGTTCAAAACTTACAAACTATAAATTTTTTTATTATATATTAAAAATTAATCACTAAATCGGTAAAAAATAATTGTTCCTAACATTTTTAAGAGATTAATTTAATCATTAAAAGCTCGAGGAGGTGCTCTAGGCCCTGTTAATATAGCCTATTCCGGTGTTTATCAATGGTGGTATACAATCGGTTTACGTACTAATGGGGATCTTTATACTGGAGCTATTTTTCTATTAATTCTATCTACTATATCTTTATGATAAGAAATTCAATAGCTAAATTTTTTGTGACTAATTTGTGACCAAAATAAAATAATTTCAATAACTAATTCGATAACTAAAATAAATAATTTTGAGTGTTTAAATTTGAAAATATTATTATCTATTTTTAAATATTATTTTAACTTCTTTATAACATTTTTCATTATTGCTTATAAATACTTAAAATTTTGTTATGTCAAACACCAATAAATTTCAATACATAAGGTAGAAAAAAAAAATACTATACGTAATAAAAGTAAATTATATTACATTTAGGTAATAAAAATAATGTAATAAATTAGAAGAGTCAAATTTATAACTTTGATAGCTTTTTATAACATGTCTTAATGGTTTAATAGGCATATTTTCTAACGGGGCTACTTCAAATTTAATAACTTTTGGGAAGATTAACAAGTATGGTTACTGTTGAACATATCAAGACACAACTCAAAACTTTCTTGTAGTTCCTGTAGTAGCATCATCATCACTTCATCATTACTTCTTGCTTTCTTTCAAATCTATCTATAGTCAGCCTACTGCAAAATTATTTGCCATTGTTATGGTTTAACAACTTTGTAGTCCACATATTTATATGAGAATATGTTTGATTAAAAAAAAAAGCAATTTGTATATACCTCCAAAAGTAGCTTTCTTCCATTGAATCTTTAAGTATCCTCCTTCAAAGCAATTTTTAGTCCACATATCTATAAGCTACTAGAAATGTTCCATAGCTTGCCTTAAACATAGGAAGTAAATTTGTACGAGGAGATCAAGACAATATTGTTCATCATCAAAGATTGGAGCTACTCAAAATTTGAAAGGTAAAGTGCACAATTTCAGTCAGTAATAGAAAATTTGACTGTAACATATATATACTATCATTTTAAACATAACTTGGGATACATAACTAAGCTATCAACCTTTGAGACAATAATATAGATTGTATGAACCTTAATTTTTAGGGACAAAAGCTCACATAGACAAATCGAGGGATGAGTCGAGGCTGTGTTATAGGCTTGGTAGAAGAAAGTTGAGATGACTTTATAAGAAAATAATTAAATATATTTCATTAACGTGACTTATGTGAAATATAATTATGTTTTGAATGTGATTTAATAAAATAGAAAGACCTACTGGTAATTATGGGAGATTATTTGCTTTATAAATATCTTATAGTAATCAACCTGATGGATGTTGGTTATAGAAAGAAATTAGGGTTATGTCTCTACAGTGTGAGGGTTCTCCGCAATTGATCATCAAGAAAGTGTGTGGGGAAGGAGAGTAACTGAAAGAGATAGACTGGGAGAAGGAGATTGAAGTTCTTTTGATTGAGTCTCTCATGGATCAAGGTAAGTCTTTATTATCCTATATTATGTGAGAATCATAGATTCTAAGATCTTATGGAACGTATGTTTATGATTGATTTGTGAAATTATGATTGAACTTACATGTGCTATTAGAGTATGGCTGTTTGAATTTTATTATGATTCTCCATTATTGATAATTTCTCAATTTTATGAACCCCAATTTCAAATAAAATTATAAAAGAATTACGAATTATGGTAATTAAATTAACGTAAATTAGAGTTTATGTGTGTGTGAGAAAATTATTGATTGTCTTCATTGTTGCGTGCTTGGCATTGTTTATCTGAAAATCATTGTTGCTTTGTCCCATCGGAATTGCAATGGTTCATAATTATTTTCATAAAATAAATTGTGGGATCAAGGTTAACTTTTGGTTTAAGAATGTATCTATCCCTATCCTATTTATTTATTTTATGAATCAATTGTATGTGCTAATTAATTTAAATTTTTATGTTCTTGCCTAGTTTGTCTTCCGTTGTACGTATATGCACAACGTATGACAGATTATTTCCTACTGTATCAATGAAATTAATTTATGAATTGATTAATTTTTGGAATTAATCGTATGACTGATTTGTAATCACCAAAGTGATCAAATCTTTATATTTTGGTTAATTTCAAATTAATGATTATTTTATTTTAAATAGAATTAATCGTATAATAGATTTGTAATCACCAAAGTGATCAAATCTTTATGTTTTGGTTAATTCTAAATTAATGACAATTTTTGTATTTTAATTGGAATTGATTGTATGATAAACTTGTAATCACCAAAGTGATCAAATCTTTATGTTTTGGTTAATTCCAAATTAATGATGATTTTTATTTCTATTGGAATTAATTGTATGATAAATTTGTAGTCACCAAAGTGATCAAATTTTTATGTTTTATTTTAATTCCAAATTAGTGTTAATCTTTATTTCAATTACTCATAGAATGGATGCTAAATTATAAATAATTGATTTATGGGTTAATTGAAGTTCATTATTATAAGGCATTTATGGATCGTCCGAAGGTTGATTAGTTGTTCTTATAATTGATGGACATGACTATTGGTAGTAGGTATGTATTATTGGTTCTATTTATATATCCATAGATAATAAGTTTTTCTAATTAGTGCATATCTCTTACCAAATAATGTTAATATTATTAACATCATTATGTTTTGTGTATTAATGTATCACCAAAAGGAGAACATTAGTATGTATATTGTTTGCTATTTGAATCTGTATAGTATGTTTAATGTATAACTCAATATTAATGTTAGGCATGTGTTAATTGCAATATATGCTATTGTATCTTTACATTCGCAAGTTATGTCTATTTCAATATTTAATGCGTTAAATTTTTCTGATTGGAGCGAACAAGTCCAATTTCACCTAGGTGTGTTGGATCTTGATATGGTTTTTCATGTTGTTAAACCTGTTGCTATTACTGATGTTAGTAGCACTGAAGAGAAAATCCATTATAAAGCCCTGGGAAGTTTGATGTTTATGCGAATGAGCATAGCAAGTAATATTAAGTTAGCTTTTCTCAAAACTAAAAGTGTAAAATAATTTATGAAATTTGTGGAAGAGTGCTCCCAAACTACTGATAAGTCTCTTGTTGGGACATTAGTGAGTACTTTAACCATCATGAAATTTGATGATTCTCGTACTATGCATGAATATGTCATTGAGATGAAAAATATTGTAGCAAGACTTAAGTATCTTTGAATGGTAGTGAATGAGAATTTTCTCGTGTTGTTCATTTTGAACTCATTACCGTCTGAGTATGGTCCTTTCCAAATGAACTATAATATCGTGAAAGATAAATGGGATGTGCATAAATTGCATAGTATGTTGGTTCAGGAAGAGACCGTACTCAATAATCATAGAAACCACTTCATTCATTATGTGAATAGTCAAAGAGCTGGAAAGAAAGTTTATAAGAAACATGGAAAGGGTAAAGGACCATTAAAGATTATAGAGTCCTTTACAAAAATCTAGAAGAAAAGTGACAAATGTTATTTATGTGGAAAGTCTAGACATTTGCAAAAGGATTGCTCAAAATGTAAAAACTTGATTCAAAAGGAATGGTGAGCATAATGTTCATGTATGTTTTGAATCAAATTTAACTACAGTTCCCTATAATACTTGGTGGATCGATTCTGGATGTATGCCTCATGTTTCTAATATGATGTAGAGATTTATTTCAATCTGAATCAAATCCAAATGCAAAGTTTTTCTTCATGAGGAATAGAGAGAAAATTCCAGTGGAATCTGTTGGGACTTATCGTTTAATCCTTGACACTGAATTTTATTTAAACTTGTTGGATACTATTTATGTACCTAGTATTTCTAGGAATTTAGTTTCTTTATCTAAACTTCATGTTGCTGGATACTCTTTTAAGTTTGAGAATGGTTATTTCAGTTTGTATAAGCGTACTTGCATGATTAGGTCTGGTAAACTTTTTGATGGTTTATATAAATTGAATCTTGATAATTTATATGCTGAAACTTTTACGACCTTGCATCATAGTGTTGGAACTAAATATGGTTTAGTGGATGAATGTTCTGCTTACTTGTGGCATAAATGTTTGGGACATTTTCCAAAGAAAGGATGGAAAGATTAGTAAATAATGAAATTCTTCCGAATTTATATTTTACTGATCTGAATGTATGTGTGGATTATATTAAAGGCAAATAAACAAAACACACAAAGAAAAGAGCCACAAGAAGTACTCAAATTCTTGAAATTATACATACTGATATATGTGGACATTTTAATGTAAAATCTTTCAATGAAGAGAAGTACTTTATCACTTTTATTGGTGAGTATTATGAAAGATATGATGAAAGTGGACAACACCCTGGTCCGTTTGCTAAGTTCCTTGAGAAAAGTGTTATTTATGCTCAATACACAATATCGGGTACACCACAACAAAATGTTGTGCAGAAAGGCGTAATCAAACCTTAATGGATATGGTTAGGAGCATGTTAAGTAATTCATCTTTGCCTATATCTGTGGATGTATGCTTTAAAAACTATCATGTATCTGTTGAATAGAGTTCCCAGTAAGGAAGTTCAAAAGACACCTTTTGGATTGTAGACAAGTAGGAAACCCAGTTTGAGACACCCTGCATGTTTGGGGTTGTCAGGAAAAAATTAGAATATATAATCCACAGGAAAAGAAACTAGATGCAAGAACAATTAGTGGATATTTCACAGGTTATCCAGGAAAATCAAAAGGGTATATGTTTTACTGTCCTACCTATAGTACTAAGAATTGTTGAAATTGGAAATGCTCGGTTCATTGAGAATGGTGAAATTAGTGGGTGTTAAGCTTCATGAAATGTGGAGATTAAGGAAGTTAGAGTACAAGTTCCTTTAACTAGTACTTCTAATTTAAGAATTGTTGTTCCTCATATTGATGAATCATACAACATTCAAGAAGAACAAATTAATGATCTTGAAGTTGACAATGAACCTGTAGTAGAATAACCACAAGAAATAGTATTACGAAGATCTCAAAGAGAGAATAAATCTGCTATTTTGAATGATTATGTAGTTTATCTACAAGAGTAAGAAAATGACTTAAGTATTGATAATGATCTAGTTTCATTTTCAGAAGCCATGAATGGTGATAATTATGATAAATGGTTAGATGCCATGAAAGATGATCTTAGATCAATGGCACAAAAGTGTGTATGGGACCTAGTGAAATTGCCAGAAGGATTTAAGAAAGTTGATTGTAAATGGGTCTTTAAGACTAAGCGTGAATCTCACGGCAATATCAAACGTTACAAGGCTCAATTGGTTGCCAAAGATTTTACTTAAAAGGATGGCATTGATTATAAAGAAACATTTTCATCTATTTCTAAGAAAGATTCTTTCAGAATCATCATGACATTGGTAGCTCATTATGATCTTGAGTTGCATCAAATAGATGTTAAAACTGATTTTCTGTATGAGAATTTAGATGATGTTTATATAGACCAACCAATGGGGTTCATTGAAGAAGGAAAGGAACACATGGTGTGTAAACTTAAGAAATCAATATATGGCTTCCAGATAATGGTATCTTAAGTTCAATGATACTATTACGTCCTTTGGATTTAAGGAACACATTTTTTGATCGATGTATATATATGGAGGTCAGTGGGAGCAAGTTTGTATTTCTGATTTTGTATATTGATGATATCTTGCTTGCAACTAATGATCTTGGTCTATTAAGTGAGACTAATAAGTTTCTCTCTAATAACTTTGAAATGAAAGATATGGGTGAGACATACTATGTGATAGGAATAGAAATATTCCGTGATAGATCATAAGGATTATTAGGTTTGTCTCAGAAAGCATATATTAATAAAGTTTTATAGAGGTTCAAAATGGATAAATGTTTAACATCTCTTGTTCCAGTACAGAAAGGAGACAAATTTAGTCTTATGCAATGTCTACAGAGTGATTCAGAACGAAAATAGATGGAGAATATCCCTTATGTATCTATTGTTGGGAGTTTGATGTGTGCTCAAACACGTATAAGGCCAGATATTAGCTTTGTAGTCAGTATGCTTGGTGCAAAGAAAGTCTTAAGATACTTATAAGGAATAAAGAATCACATGCTTACGTATAAAAGGTTTGGTCACCTTAAAGTGATTAGATATGAAGATTCAAATTTTAATGGTTGTATGGATATTAGAAAGTTTACATTTGGTTATGTGTATCTTTACCCAGAGGAGTGATTCCATGGAAAAGTGTGAAGCAGTTAGTCATTGTTGCATCTATCATGGAAGTTGAATTTGTAACATACTTTAGGTCACAATTCTGACTAATTGGCTACAGAATTTTATTTCAGGACTTGGAGTTGTCGACAATATTGCCAAGTCGCTGAAAATTTATTGGGATAATTTTGCAGTAGTCTTCCTTTCTAAAAATTGATAAGTATTCTAAAGGTGCTAAACATATGGAATTGGAATACTTTGTCATTAAAGAAGAAGTTCAAAAGCATAGAGTGTTAATAGAACATGTTAGCACCGATCTTATGATTGATGACCCTTTAACAAAAGGTTACTACCCAAAGTATTTACTGGCCATATAGAGAATATGAGCATTATGTGTACTAGCAAATTTTGAATGGTGTATGTTGTTATTAATGTCTATTTGACACTCTGAGCTCATTATTGTGCAAGTTTATGAAATATATGTTTTATTCCTTATGAATGTGCATGCAAATTATGATTATGATGTAGAAAACAAATTATGTTATTGTTGATGAAATATGACATTATGTTTGAACCGTTACGGACTTCTTATAATGAAGTCATACTAAGGAGAAGGATGATACAATAGTGCATGGAAGGGAATGTGTCAATTGAATGACATGTGACCGCCATGACTCGTATTGTTCCTATATCTTTAAGTATGACGAATGATGAAACGAATTTATTGAAGATCCTTTAATGCGCATTATGATTTATGTAATTTATTAAATCATGAAGTATTATATCAACACATGAGTAAAGTGGGAGAATATAAGAAAATAATTAAATATATTCCATTAATGTGACTCATGTAAAATATAATTATGAGTCTGAATGTGATTTAATAAAATAGAAGGACCTATTGGTAATTATGGAAGGTTATTTACTTTATAAATATCTTATAGTAATTAGCCTGATGGATGTTGGTTATAGAAAGAAATGAGGATTCTGTCTCTATAGTGTGAGGGTTCTCTGCAATTGACCATCAAGAAAGTGTGTGGGGAAGGAGAGTGACTGAAAGAGATAGATTGAGAGAAGGAGATTGAAGTTCTTTTGATTGGGTCTCTCATGGATCAATGTAAGTCTCTCTTATTATCCTATATTATGTGAGTATCATAGATTCTAAGATCCCGTGAAACGTATTGTTATGATTGATTTTTGAAATTATGATTGAACTTACAGGCTCATCAGGATGAATCATTGTTCATTTCCATGGTTGAAGAGACATTTTAGCAACTCTCAAGTAGGTACCGAATGGTGTACTATCATTAACAACAGAGATCTCGCTAACAATTGCAAAACACCTATTTTAGGTAATATCATTGATGATAATGTGTCATCACTAATAGACGAAGATGTGTTAAAAGAAAAAAAAAACATCATTTCTTTTATTAACAACACGTTAAGTAATACCATATACTAATCTCTAAAACTTAAGTAGATACATGTAAGATGACTTTAAAAGGATTTATGAAGAGAAAAAATCATTTATTTACCAAGAGAATGTATAGCTTATTATTCACGGGCTTTCTAGGCTTTAATCAGTGTACACAACTACGAGTTTAAAAGGATTAACGAAAAGAAAGATCAACTCTTTTGATCGGCAACATGCTAGACTATACTATTCACTAACATTTGAACCTCAAGCAGGCATAGTTGATGATAAGTCTAAAAGAAGTAAAAACAACATTGGGATTTGTAAACATTGAAGAAAGTTTGGTAGTTCTTAGGGGAAACCTTGGGTGAAAACAATTTAACTGTAAATAAGAGTTGTAGATATTGATGTGTTCTCATTCATTTATAAATAAGCAACCAAGGAGAATGGAGAAGAGATCACCACTTAAAAACTTTATTTAAGTACCAAACCAAATCAATTATTTTGGTTGCTAAATTTGGTATCTGAATCTTTTAGAAATAAGTTTTTTAGTAGTCATTATTTCACTTGTTAAATTTGTTAGATAATTTTTCTTAATTATTTGACAAGTAAAATCAAATTAGTCTTTAAAATAAATTTACAATTGGTCACTGTTTCAATCACTTTTAATGATTTACATATTTAATTTATAAAATTCGGTGGTTAATTTTTATTTTTATTTTTTATTATTTAGCAATGGAATTTAATTATTATCTCTATTTCAAATATAATTAGAGACTAATTTATTTTGATTGTTAATTTTAGTCACTAATTATGATCGTTATATTTTGGTAGTTAAAATTAATAATTAAATTATTTTTTTCTAATTATGACTGTTATATTTTGGTAGTTAAAATTAATAATTAAATTATTTTTTCATATAGTATTGTGAAATATACAATTTTAAAATACAGTAAATTTACACATTCGCTTAATAATTATTCAACAAATTTTTTTAGATAGTAAAATTTTTAAATAGCTCTTAACTAAAGATTAGTATAAAAAATAAGAAGAATATGAGAAATTTTAGAAATATAGGTGTGTAATTTTAGAAATATAGGTGTGTAGAGAGAAGTTAGAACTCTTCATCCAAAAACATTGTGATAAGTTCCATAAAAATTTCATAAAATAAGAAATTATTTTCATATAAATTTAAAATATTCTACATAAAATTATATCAATATGTGAAATATCTTTCCCATTATACCATATTCTTTATTAAATATTGATTCTTTTTATAATAAAAAGTTAATAATATAAATAAATTAAAATATTGTAATTGAGCATTACAACTTTAACCATCAACGTGTCATATTAATAATGATAATAAAAGTAATAGAACACATCTCTTCAATTACAATGCACATATTTTATAAAAAAATCTACTTTCATTCTAAAATTTATTAGACAAATAAAATTAACTATTAAATAATAATAATAACTTCAAATTAATTTTAATTAAGATTAAAATTAAAAGAATAAACTCGTGCGCAATCACGGGTAGGACTAGTTACATTTAACAACTAACGTTACTCTTATTTCAAATTATCCATGACTAAAGATCTGTCTGAAATGTTTGTGAATAATATCTCATTTTCTTGTATAAGTTAGCTTATTCTATTGAGTTACATAGTTTATTTAACTAAAATAGAGGTGTTTAGTAATTAAATTTCCTATAACATTTTTTAGATGTTTTGTACTACAAACCCTTTTGTAGAAATCCGAGTTACATGTTTTGTGTTAAAACATTATTATGCCTTGGAAGATATGTACACTATTTCTTTTAAGTATTATATTATCTTTTTCATTTTTATAAAAAAAGAATTTTATATTTAAAAAAAAATAAAAATAATAAGAGTTGGATATTAATTATAAAACTTAAAACTACAATTACATAAAATTATATTTTCCTAAAAACTAATAATTTTCTTATTAATCAAACTTAAAATAACACCTCAAAATTCAAATTTAAGATTGTGAATTATGTCCTAATAATTACTATTAAATTTGTTCTTTTAAAAATTCACATCGAAACCATATCACTATAAAAAGACATTAAAATATAAGAAATTTGTAATTATAAGTATGTTTAGTAATAATTTAAGTATTAACTTATTTAACTAGTTTATAAATTAATTTATCCAACACAAAAAATATTTGATAAATATTTCAAAGTAACTTAATTTAAAATTCTTATTTTATAAGTAAAAAATTTAAAAAATTAACATTATAATTGAAGTAATTATTTTTTTTATATATAAAACAATGAAAATTATCACTAGAATTGTGTATAGCTACATGTCAAATATATTTATATTCATATTGTATCTATGTGACACTTTTTTTTGTTATTGTATGTAATTTTTTTTATAGTGTAAGACCACGAAATTTAACTATTCAATACTATATTTGTTCAAATACCTAACAAATCGGTGACCGTAACGATAATGGAAAAGAAAAAAAAAATCTAGGGAAGAATAAGAAATAGAAAAATAACGTAAACTTTTATAACTTGAACTTAGATGTGAATCCTCAAGGAACATTGTGAAAAACATATGTGATATCATGTTAATTATGAATAGCATTAGGGTGATTAGGACTTATTTGGACCCAAAATCAAAACTAATTCATATTAAAAAAAAAAAAAAAAAACCCTAAAAGTGTAATCTCTTGGGGAAGGTGGGGTCATTTCTCTCTTAATTTCTTGGCTATAGCAAATGCAGCTCCTGCCAAAGCCACAACTATACCTGAAATTATAATGGCTGATTTTATTGTTTGCAATGCATCCTTCTTTTCTCTTTCATTTTTCTTTCCTTTGGCCTCATCTTGTTCCTTCAACAAATCATGCAAGCATATACATAAACACTATAATCAGTACATGATACAATTAAAAATGAAAGAAGAAAAAATGGGTATTCCAATAGCATGTTCATCATGTAGAGTGAAACGTACCTTCTTTTCCTTGGAGGCTGCCACCTCAGAAGATGTAGGATCAACCTGAACGTGTGTGAGTGTCTCAGGATGAAGTTCTCCAGCAACATCTGCTGGTGGGAATGTAAGGTCTGAATTCTGAGGTGGGCTTGCCATTTTCTTTTGCCTAGTTTTCAAGCAATGCTGGTTATGTAATAATTGTAAGAAGAGAAAGAAATAACTCCCAACATTGCTAAGGATTCATACAACAAATGCCAAAAACAGTTGTTCATTATAGATTGACACGTGTGAGTATTGCAAATTCTTAGGTTGTTATGGTTTTGTGGGTCTCAATGATGCCTTTTTGTTCTCAGGCTTGCCGATATACTTGCTCAGACTTCGCTAAATTTTCGATAATAAGAAAATAACTATATTTTTTTCTCCCTAGAAAATTTGAAAAAGGAAAATCAACATATTTAAGAAGACAGAAAGACACACTACTATAATAATAATAATAATTAAAGAAAAGACCCACTTTGTTTCTCCTTCCTTTTGTACTAAAACAAAACAAACGGCCAATTGTTTTACATGCTGGTAAATACCCTTATAATGGTCAAAAAAATATGTAAGAGTTTTTGTCGCATTTCTAATGGCCACTAATATTAGTTTTTAAATGCTTATAACTACCTCAATTTTTACTATTACCACTAAAAGTTTAACAAATGATTACTAATTTATATACTTTTTAATTGTCTTATCTCTAATGAATATAACCTTCTATGTTGAGAATTTTCCTTAATTTATATACTCTTTGATGGTCTTAGCATTACTTGGATTTTTCTCATGTGAATAAATATTAGGTAGTCTAATACGATATTATAATAGCAAAAAATTATGCAAAATTAACTTATAAATTAAAAGTCATATATTCTTTAATTGTCTTATTTATAGTTTATGTGAAATTTAAACTTTTTCAATAAAATGAATTAAAAATTTCCTTTACTTTTAACTGACCCCATTTTCATTATTACTCTAATTAGTCATTAATGTTATTAGATAATAAAATAGAGCCAATTAGTTTTCCCTCTTTCAAATTGTCTTTGATAATTTTTGTGTATAGTTCCAGTGACTATTATTTATTAGTCATTAATATTTTTATTAGTTAATAAAATGGAGGCAATTAGGTTATTGTCATTAAATAATTGTCGTTAATAGTATATTTTGATATAATAATATTAAGTCGTTTTCTATGTTGTCATAATATAAGTATCATGTGACGTAACACAAAATTAAACATGTAATTTCGTTAAGTTTAATAGATATTTTACATTTTCATTTTTCGTCATTGTCAACTCACTGTTAATTCTACGTGTCTCAATCTCTGTAATATCTCATAAATCTACTTCTTGTAATTCTAAAAACAACTTCATTCTGACCTTTTAGTAATGGTAGTGTCTTCCATCATTTCCAAATTGATGAATCACTTCACCTAAATATTTCTTGTATATCGTTAAGTGTGCTCAACTCAAGGAGTTACTCTTAATCTTATGTAATGAGTTATCAAAAGTTTATATATCTTGTTGGTATAATTAGTACAAATTTCTTGTTGGTATCATCTCTTGTTGGTATCATCTCAAACAATCTAAAAGTATAATTAGTACAAATTTCTTGTTGGTATCGTCTCTTGTTGGTATCATCTCAAACAATCTAAAGGTATAATTAGTACAAATTTCTTGTTGGTACGTATACTTATGACTAGTTTTTTTTTGAACGGCGAAAAATCAATAAAATAAAAATGAGCACTTCAGGGGTGCTCAAACCCTTATACATAAATTAATAAGTGGTAAAGGTCTAACAACTATCTAGACGCTTACAACAATAAGGTGCAATACCACTAACCATAGTAATTACAATAACTACTACCAACAAAACACCTCAAAGAAGTTTAGGTACCAGATGTTGATCACTAAACCCCTCTATGTGAGCCAGATGATAACCATCTCAGGAAGACCCAAAGAGAGTGCAAAACACACAAACTCGTACTATACTAGGTTAGATCCTATAGCTCGCACCACGCAAACTTCAAACAGAGCCGTCTTCTACAACAGACTATACCAGTGACTGAATACAAGACACTGGTGAGAAATGTCAATCCGAGTATGAGAAGGAAGTCCCTGTCACCTTATACTTAAGCCATAGCCAACCCTTAAGCTATGCTGAACAAAATATTTCTTCATGATCCACTACCCCTCTTTTAAAGACCACATTATTTTTGTGCTTACGTATTTCCGACACAATTGCCACCCATATCCCTTTCCATGCCCTATTAACCCTCTGACTCTGACTCACCAAGTGAAAGCTTTGGAAATGAATGGTTATAGCATTATGCCTCACTGGTACATTCCCAACCCATCTCTCATAGAGATCACACACTTTTTGTGCCACCTTACAAGTGGTAAATAGATGTTGGGCAGTTTCCTCACCTTCTTGACACATTGGACATCTCACACTCGTTAGCTGCATACCCCTTCTAGCTAAATTATCCCTTGTTGGTAATCTATCCAGTAATAACCGCCACGCACAAACTGCCACTGAAGGTGTTATTATTAAGCTCCATAATACCTGAAATTCCTCAGACATTTGCATCAGTTCCTCCTTATTCAACACTCTATACCCAGACTTAACAAAATACTCTTGCTGATCGTTATCTACCCATTTCAATCTATCATTGCCCTCCATAATCCATTTAACACTAGAAATTGTTTCCATTAACTGTGCTTCTAAATGTTTTTCCCATTCGAACCTCTCTCTACGCCAACCTAGATTCCAACTTTGACATCCTCCACTCCTAATTTGCCCCGGGACGACAAGTTCTCTCATCGTACTATCTTTACACTGAGAAATTGTAAACAACCTAGGAAATTTCTCTTTCAGAACTTGACCATCCACCCACCTGTCTTCCCAAAATTTGACACTTCTCCCATCTGCTAACAGCCACTGAGTTCTACAATCAAACCAATTGCCTTGTGTTTCTCTACCACTTGTCTTATACAAATCCTTCCACCATAATGATTGTTTCCTATGAATCAGAGTCACATTCATATTCCTCCAATTTCCATATCTTGCTTCCAATATGTCCCTCCACAAACCCACTTCCGACGTCCTATACCTCTAGCTCCACTTGGCTAACAAAGCTTCATTGAAACACCCAATGTCTTTAATGCCCAAGCCTCCGACTTCAATTGAACTGCATACCGTCTTCCATTTTACCCAAGCAATCTTTCTACCTTCACATCCCCAACCTCACAGAAACTTAGACTGGATTCTTCTAATCTGATTTCACATAGTTGTTGGAGCTTTAAAGAAGGAAAAGTAGAAGAGGGGCAAGGCACTAATAACTGACTTAATAAGACAAATTCGACCCGCCAAGGATAACATTCTTCCCTTCCATCTTGAAAGTCTAGACCTAATTTTTAGGATAATAGGATTCCAGAACTCAGTTTTCCTAGAATTACCTCCGATAGTCATGCCCAGATACTTAAATGGTAAGCTCATCTGTCGACAATTTAGGCACCTAGAAAAAACCAAATTATCTAGTTGAGGAACTCCTACAGACCCTACCTCACTCTTGTGAAAGTTAACCCTGAGCCCTGACACCAACTCAAACGACCTTAGTATTGCTTTGACCACCAATACATTGTGATAAGAAGGTTTGCAAAAGAAAAAAGTATCGTCTGCAAACTGAAGCAAGTCTACCTGTACTCTCTGTATACCCACTTCCACCCCGATGAACTGGCTTGCTCTTTTAGCTTCTCTTACTAATCCTGCAAGACCCTCAACAACTATTAGGAACAAGAATGGTGCTAATGGGTCTCCTTGCCTCAAACCCCCTTAGGTTTAAATTCTTCCGTAGGGCTACCATTCACCAATATCGACACTGTAGCCAATTCCATACATGCTTTAATCCATTTGATCCACTTGTAATTGAATCCTAGTCTCCCCATCATATAGTATAGGAACTTCCAATCCACTGAGTCATAGGCTTTTTCAAAGTCAACTTTAACAAACACCCCACTTTTCTTTTCCTTCTTCAGGTAATCTACCGTCTCATTTGCTACTAAGATGCTATCTAGCATACCCCTACCACTAAGGAACGCAGATTGGTTCACATCGATGACACTGGGTAAGACCTTCTTAAGCCTATTCACCAAAATCTTAGAGAGAATTTTGTAAGTACAATTCACTAGCGAAATCGGCCTAAATTCATTCAGGTTAGAGGTGTTATCCTTTTTAGGTACCAAAGTGATAAACGAAGCGTTACACCCTCTAGGAACAAAACCTGTACTTTGGAAGTTGGTTAAGGCCCTGACTATATCCTTACCTATAATCTCCTAGTTATTTTTCACAAAAAAGAAATTAAACCCATCTGGTCCAGGGCATTTTGAGTTACCGCACTGACTCACAGCTCCAAAAGCTTCCAACTCTGATATATCACTACACAATAGATCGTTATCAATCATAGAAATACACTTAAAATTCACCCCGTCCAGATTAACCCTCGTACTCGGTTTTTCACCAAATCTACTCTCGAAGTACCCCTTCACCCGATTTTTAATAGTAGGCACATCCTCACACCAAGAACCATTAATCCAGAGTCTTACTATATCATTTTTTGCCCTTCTCCACCTCAATCTTGAGTGATAAAATTTTGAATTTGTATCCCCTCCACTCAACCACTCAACCCTCGCTTTCTGCTTGAGCATGGCAATTTCTTTTTGTTCCAAACTTCTTAATTGGATTAATAGTTCCACCCTCCTCACTCTCAATTCATCATTAAGATTATCATCGTCATCTCTCTAATCGAGCTCCTCTAACTCCCCAAGCAACTGTCTTTTACTATTCCTAGTAACACAGGCGACTTCTGTATTCCAATGTTTGATATCCATTTTCAACCTTTTTAGTTTTTCCTTCACACCTTCCAAACTATTACTGCATGGGAAAGGGACTTCCCATGCTTTTCTGACCACCTCTTTGAAGCCTACTGAATGATGCCACACATCGAATGTCCGAAATGGTTTGGGGCCCCAATCACTAATGCTGTTTTTTACAATTACCGCACAATGATCCGACACAACTCTACTCAACACGTATTGCTTAGAGCCTGGCCAGTGCACCAACCACTCGTCCGATACAAGAGCTCTATCCAAGCGACTCCTAGCCGTCCCGTTAGGTCTATACCATGTATACTTCCTACCCACTACAGGGATATCCTTTAGGGCACATTGTTCTATGAACTCCCTAAACCTAGCTATATCACTGTTATTCACCATACCGTTACCGATCCCTTTTCTTTCCGACACGTCCCTTACCGAATTAAAGTCACCAATCACACATTTGGTTGAACAGAGAACATTTGCCAATATATTTTCAATATCTTTCCATAACAGAACTTTCTCTCTGTTAGAACAAGGAGCGTAGATATTCATAATAGCTACCTTGACTTGTGAACCTGATGCACCGCATAAATATTCTCCTTCAACAAGAACATATCCTCTCTCATCCATAGAACTGGCACTCTTAAAAACCTTATTATCCCACATAATCAAAATACCCCCTCCTTCTCTATGCACCCCTCTATGAACCCAACTTATATCATTTCCCTAAAGACTATAACATTTATATGCATTCACACTAGCCAACTTAGTCTCCTGTATACATATCAGTCCTGGTTTTTCCTTAACAATTAACTCACTGATGTACTTCCACTTAATATCTCCCCCGAGCCTTCTGATATTGATACTTATAAGCTTCATAAGTGTGGATTCCCTCCCTCTCCTAACGCCTCCTGCATCACGATATTATCCCTTTCTTCCATCTCCTTGCATCACGATATTATCCCTTTCTTCCATCTCCTTGAAGCTCTGAATGATACTATCTTCACAGTCTTGACATATAACACTTATTTCCTTGGCAATGCCCCACAACCTGGACCTAGTGCTCCTCTCATCACCAAAAGATTGGTTGAAGTGAACTCTTTTTGAACTTGACTCCCCTCTCAACAACCTCCTAGCTTTATTAAACAGTTGTATGTCCACCGACTCCTCCCTAATGAGTTGAAAACACTCGTGATCACTTATACCATGATCTTCATCTACCACCTCCACCCGATTATGCAAACCAATTTCCTCAACATCATTAATCAAGCCCACTTCTTCACCAACAAGGACTTGCGCAACTGACTTTGGCGTAACCTCTGCATCATCTTCACATTCAGACTGTACATGTGGAACTTCATCGCTCTCTTTACATGCCTTTGACGGTACTGCATCAACAACGTTGGCAATAAGGGCCTTGGTCACCACCCCCTCCATCGAAGCAAATTCAACACCCCATACCTCTCCACCGCCCACACTAACTACATTTCCTTTGCCCACAACTGACTTACAGGCACAGGCTTCCCTTCCCACCGCCTGCTTCCCGTCACCACCAACTTCTAGCAGCTCTCTTGCTGTCGTCGCCACCGGGCACACATGCTTCGATCGACCAGTACCGCCTTGGGAAGACTCGCCTGCATCTCCACCACTTGCGACTTCATCCACAGCTACTGCCAGCATCCCCTCCGTGCCTGATGCTCTTGTCTGCATGCAGCACTATAAGGATTGCTGCCTGCACCTCCACCGACGACGCCATCGAGCAAGACTATTTCCAACGACCCCTCCAAGGCCACGTACTCCGGTCGGCGCTCCTCAAACTCCGGTCGGCGTACCTCGCCATGAGGAAGGGCACCTCCTTTTGAAGGTGAAGCTACGTAGCCCCGAACATCACCAACAGCTCCATCGGATGAAGACCGTACACTACTGTTGTCCACGTTGGAATTGCAAGGGCTAACAATCTCTTTGTATTGACAATGGGCTTTAGGCCCACTGATAGCGTGCCCCCCAATACCTACCTTGCATGCCCACCGAAGATCCGCATGAAATAATAACCTCGAGGGGCTAGGTTCACTCTTTTCATATATCCGTTGGGATTTTGCCCATATTAGGTGGTTTCCTTCTACCAACGTACAATTACCATCCACCTCTGATCCATTTACCACTTTTGCTTGCTGCTGTACGAAAATTTCCTTCCCTTCGCTGCCTTTGCACTTTCCCTTGTTGACTCCTATCAACCTCTGATTTGTTTCCAAAAATGGTTGATCAACCGCATATGACCGATTCAGATCTTCCCCTGATACAGGGTGGCCGGAAAGATTCTGACCACCATCGTCCTCCAATGCCTCCTTCAAACCATGTAGTTCTTCTACGTTTGCCCATCTTTCATCCCCTGATTGAAGGCTATCTCCCACCATCGTATCCATAGCCAAGCTCATTACTGAATTGGTATCTTCTTTAAACCAACATTTCAAATTTTCACTGTCCTCATAAGTGAACTCCTCCTCCACCGAGATTTGATATAGTGTCCCATTGATCATAATCTCTTCACAGATTTGTACTTTGGAGGCCATTGCTAACCTAACTTTTAACCTAGCATATTCCACTTGCTCCCAATTGAGGGTTGCTTCGTCCACATCCACTAGTGTTCCAACCGTCCACAAAATCTTCTTAAAGCAGTCGACTGTCCACAGATGCAAAGGAAGACCTCTACACCTCGTCCAAACGATTTTGTTTCCAACTGCCGTGCCTGCACTCCATGGTTGGATCGCTTCAAATATTCTGCTCAGGCTCTCATTGCTTGTTTCGATAATTTCAGACAGTTTAGCACCATCTTGAGAGGTTAATAACACCTGATTATCACCCAGATATCTCACCCATAATGAACCTAGACCTTCCTGAAGCATTTCCTCACGTAAAACCTCCATTGTCATATACTCACCCAAAGTACCAATCTAGCTTTCCTCTAGCCAGGGTACCTTAAGTGGTTCTGTTGATATGATACGACCTTTCCAATCCTTCCTGCTGTCCACAGAATCAACTTTTAAGTTGGACCTCTTTCCATTCTATTGATATCCTGTCTTAGCCCTCCACTGTTTAACCACTTTACCCTGTATATTTTGCTGCTTAATCCTTGGTTTCAGAGACGTATTCTTGGAATGGAGAAAAGCATCATTTTTCCAGTATCTCGGGAGGTTGGCATATAACTTCATTGATCCAATACGAATGGCGACTAGTCCAAATTCCAGTTTAGATACGTTTTTCACATCACTAAATCTCACAAAACCGAACCTGTTCCCCCACCGATTAAGTTTCCTCGATATGAAAACTTCTACAACTCTCCCCCATCTTTGGAAAATTTTCCACATATCACGTTCACCATAACTATTGGGGAAGTGAGAGAAGAAGAATGTAGTCACCTGCCAGGGAGTGAGCTGGCGGCCACTGTTGCTTTTCTTGGCCACCGGCACCACCATGAGTACACCGTTTCAATGTTACCGTTAGCTACCAGAATTAGAGAGAGAGAAGAGAGTATTTCCTGCATACTTATGACTGTGCTTTATCATTTACCCAAATCCACTCATCCTTCTTTTTCCTACTCAGACTTTTTCGTAACAATTCTTGCATTAATATTGATACATGAGATCTTCTCCACTTAATGAGTCTCTCCTCCATTCTATCAATTTTCATTCCACTTACCTATTTTCCCAATTGTTGAATAGATAACTTATAAAGATATTTAATTATGTTAGTTTTTGGTGAAATATATTCCTTTAATTAAAACATTGTTTTGATATATAAAAAACTTATCTTTTAACATATAACCATACTAAGAGCGATAAAGCAAAATAAAAAGAAAATTTGATATAAAACACTCCATTTAGTGACTACCTTTCTAAGTGAACGTAGAATCACTCCAGTCACGTACATAGACTTTGAGATGGCTAGTGCAATTGTAACTAGTTTCATTATAATTGAATTGGTATTTTCTTCCTCTTTGTTTCATTTTCTTTCCTCGTGTAAAAAAAAGAAAAAAAAAGAAAACTCGTCCTTATTAATTTGGATTGATGTAGCTAAAGCAAATTTTAATTTTTTAATTAAGTTTTTTTTTTTTGTTGACAACAATTATATATATACATCAATATTTACAAAATAAATGTACAAAATCTATTTACAGTTGAATAAGTTAGAAAACACAATTGCCGTGACTATAGAGTTTATACAAACTCCTACAAATAATCTAGCCAAAAACAGTCTTTAGTTACACACAATAAGGGTTTTTTACGTGGAAGTTTAGGGTTAATTACATTACGTAATACTCCAATGTGAATGCAAGAAAGTAAATTTACATTGGACATATTACATGATTTAAAAAGTGATTTTCTTCTACGTTAAACTAATTTCCAAAAGATGTGAATGGGTATTAGATAGAGGTAAACAATGTTCTAAATATTTTCGAACTATGCATTGTCTGTATTTATGTAGGACTTGATAATATCTGACATAATTTTACGTCTGTTTTAAAAAAAAAAATCAGTTGGTTTTAACTTAAAATCAGTTGGTTTTAACTTAAAATCAAAATCTAAAATGCTGGGAAAAAACAATCCAAAATATAGATATAATATAATCTAAATATTTGTATTGAAAGTTAAATAAAAAGTATAATCTAACTTAAAAATGACTGAAACAAGATAATAAAGCGACCGATATGTAGTAGTCATAAAACTAAAATACATTTTAATAAATGTTGAATGTTACCTTATTTAAGAATAAATAATACTTGTATAAATGACTTTCATATGTGTGTTTTCCACCATCAGACTCAATGAAAGAACCAAATGACATGTATTATTACGGATTTCAAAAAGGAAACTATGCAGTAATGTACGTTATCGAACTAACACCCAGGGATAAGTTGATACGAGTTTGATATTGTAATATAAACAAAAGAAATACTCAACAGTTATCAGTATTGGTATGACAGTACGCAGAGAGATAGCGGAAGAGAATGAATAACTTGCTCACCTTCAGATAGGAAGAAGAATCAGAAAGAGAAGAAAGAACTCAGAAAAAGGAATGCAGAGAGACAGTAGACGAATACTCACAATACTCATGATGTCCCTTTGACTCCATTTTCCCTTTTATTTTAACCTAATTCACATTTGCGCCCCGCGTGTCCACCTTTTCTGTTATTATTGCTCCCTCCATTGAAAATAACCTTGTCCTCAAGGTTGAAGTTGGGGTACTGCCTCTATATATCAGTGTAACGCTCCCATGTAGCTTCCTCTATGGTTAGCCCTTGCCACTTGATTAATATTTCCTCCTGCCATTTGTCATTCTTCTTTATCATCTTATGTCTAAGTATTACTTGTGGTTGTAAAGGATAAGCTTTTTCATCTCAAAACCACAACCCTTTTCTAATATGTAGCCTTCTTGATCTCAATTCAGTCTCTAAAAATTCATTGATTGGTCTCAGGTATTGGAGCTCCTACTGAAAGGTGGGAATCCATGAGCTCATAACCGAAGTTAGAGTTAAAAAGGCCCTAGATAAGCCATCAACCCCCTGGTTTTCCTTCCATGTCCTGTACTCAATAGAGAAATCATAACCCAATAATTTAACCAAACATGCTTGTTGTTCTAGCTTTTGTATGGTCTATGTTTGCAGCTCTTTCAAACTCTTGTGGTGAGTCCTGATAATGACCTTGTGGCATAACAAACAATGACAAAATTTTGCCACAGCTGCTACTATCGCTTACATCTCTCTAACGTAAGTGGATTGCCTTTGAGTTGTTACCGACAACTTCTTGGAGAAGTATGCTATGGGATGGGATGTCCTGTTGGCTGAGAATTGCTCCTATACCTGTACCCGAAGCATTTGTTTCAAATACAAAGAGATGTGAAAAATCAGGAACTGTTAGCACTGGTGCTTGAGCAAGTGTTTGCTTCAGATTCAGGAAGGCTTCTGTGGCTTGGTCAGACCACTTAAAAGCATCATTCTTTAGCAAATTCGTAAGTGGTCCTGCCACTATTGCAACATGTCTAAGAAACTTTCAGTAATAGCTAGCTAAGCCCAAAAGCGTCCGAAGTTGTCTGATTGATGATGGTATAGGCCATTGATTCACAACTTGAATTTTATTATCATCCACTTTTGGTATTGGGAAGGAGTCTTTGATAGTTGCTGCATTAAGAGCTCTATAATCAGTACAAAATCTCCATGTACCATCCTTCTTTTTCACTAACAACACAGGTGCCGAAAATAGGCTTGTACTTAGTTGAATGACACCTTCAGCTAACATCTACGACTAACTTTTCTATCTTTGCTTTTTGTATGTGAGGATATTGGTGAGGTCTTACTTTGATGGGTGTTGTGCTTGGTAATAAATTGATGGAATGTTCATGGGATCTCTTGGGTGGTAGACCCTATGGTGCTTGAAAAATGTCACTATAGTTCTGAAGTAGTATAGCCAATTCAGACTCTATTTCTGTAGGTAAGTCCAATTTAGTCAAACAATTTTTTTTGTGTTTGCATTTGTACTATGTAGAGAGCTAATATCTCTGGTGGTTTGCAAACGCTTAAATTGGTGTAGTTGAGCTTGTTTTGGGGTTTGGTTGATTTCACCTTGTAGCGTTACTAACTGATCTCCATGCATAAAGGTGATAAACTTTTGTTTATAATTCACCAAGTGGGTATCTAATGTCTCTAACCATATATCACCCAATACAAGCTCTTCACTAGCTGGCTATGGGAAGCACGAATGCATTAATGGACAGTATATTCTGTTGGATTTTTACAGGCATGTCACGAACTTTTCCTTCGCATTGTAATAATTCCCCGCTTCCCACTTGCACTTGCAATTTAGGGGCCTTGTACAAGGGTACAACCAACCTTGTCACCAAAGCTGGATGGATGAAGTTGTCAGAGCTGCCTCCATCCATCGAAATTCTAATATCCCTGTTATGTACTGTTCCTAAAAAATGAATAGACCTTCTATTTGTTATGCCTGATAAAGCATTATAAGAGAGGTGTACTAGTTCTATGATCTGAATGTGTTCTCTTGGTTCAACAACCGTGACAGTAAAATCATCTGAATTTTCTGTGTCACTAGGGACTTCCTCAATAGATTGGATAATCAAATAGTGTTTAGCCTCACATTTGTGGGCTAGAGTAAATTTCTCATCGCAAGTGGAACAAAGATTGTTCTCTCTGTGAAATTGAATCTCTGTTAGTGATAATTTTCGCATGAATTTGGATTTAGATGGTGTTGGTAGGAGTGTTCGATTTATGACTGGGGATTGTGGTGGTGGTGTATGGTTCAGGTTCTTTGTAGTTGGGTGGAAATGTGTTTTGTGAATGGACGCAATTGGAGCTAGTAGAGTGGTACGCCATCTTTGAGTATGATGGGTAATTTTTTCTTCAAATAGTCTAGCTAGCGATACTGCTTGCATTAGTGAAATTGGACATCTAGATTTCACCTTATGTTTCAGCTTAGGATGTAAACCACCAATAAAGCAATCTAACAATAGAGCATTATCCATTCCATACACTCTAGTAACCAAATCGTTAAATGCATCAAAATAACTGGTCACCGACGTACCTTGTTTCGGTTTTAGTAACTTTTCTCATGGGTTGGGATGGGCCAAAATGGATTTGCATCGCTGTGGATAACGTGATTTAATTTCTCTCAAATCTAAAACCAAGCTAGGGCTCGACCTTCCAAGCTAACTGCCACGAGATCCATCTTCTGATCGTCTAAAATCTCGTAAATTCAACAAAATCTCTTTACTATATAAATCCATTGCAGAATGTCTTCCACTCCATAAAAATGAGGGAAATCTACCCGCAGTTGTCTTGGGGATGCAAATGGGGATGAACTGTGTCGAGGAGAATGCTCCATTCTTTATAGCAAGGCTAAAGCCTGGGTCATCGTTGCTAGCTAGTCATTATAACCTTCAGATTGTTCTGTGAGTTTGTTAATCACTGCTTGCATCAATTGCATATGTGTGTTTTCCACCATCAAACTCAATGAAAGAACCAAATGACATGTATTATTACGGATTTCAAAAAGGAAACTGCGTAGTAATGTACGTTATCGAACTAACACCCAGGGATAAGTTGATACGAATTTGATATTGTAATATAAATAAAGGAAGTACTCAACAATTATCAGTATTGGTATGACAATACGCAGAGAGATGGTGGAAGAGAATGAATGGCTTGCTCACCTATAGATAGAAAGAAGAAGAAGAATTCAGAGAGAGAAAAGAGAGAAGAAAGAACTCGGGGAAAGGAATGCAGAGATGCAATAGATAGATACTCACAAATCTCATGATGTCTTTTTGGCTCCTTCTCCCTTTTATTTTAACCTAATTCACATTTGTGCCCCACGTGTCCACCTCTTCTGTTATCAGTAATTGAAATTGTGGGTAATACACACCAACTCCAGTCCGTGGGTAATACCCACCAACTCCAGTTTGTGGGTAATGTCAATGCGTGCATTGCCCGCCAACTGTGGATAAATCTGTAGGTAAGCTTTCATGCATCAAAATGTTCATTTTAAATGAATTGTTTTTAAATATTTTACACCTGTATGAAACATTCAAGATATCCATTATATCCGAATTTAGCAATTTATTACCAATTGTATTGAAAACAATCAAGCATCATTCAATACATCTAGCAAAAAAATAAATATCATATTTAATTTCAAATTCAAGTATAACATACATAGTTGAAGTCTCATCATACAAAGTAAGTCAAAGATAACATAATTCCAAAGTAAAGTGAAATTGAAATATAATCCATAATGTAAACAAACTTGAAACATAATCAAATATTCAAAGCCTAAAGATCCTAATAGCTTGCATAATCGTCTTCACGTCCAAATTTTTCATGCTCATTTCGGTCTTTGTTGAGTAGTTGCTCATGCTCATTTTCTTGTTGGCTGGACGATTGTTGTTGCGGCTGCTACTGTTGTTGAACTTGTTGTTCAAATGCACTTTGTGTATGAGGTGGAAGGAAAGGAAAGACTAATTAACCAATGTTTTCAGTTGCTGACTGAGTCTATCATTATATTCCCTAAATTGCTTTAGTTGCTGAGTATGTTATGAATCATGAGAGAAAGTTGAAGGTTCATGATACGTGAGAGTATGACCATATTTAAACTTACAAGCAAGCTCTCCAACCCTGTTGTCGCAACCGGGATCACGAAAGAGACGGCGATCTGAAAGAAATTTAATAAGTTTTCAAAATAGAGGAGTCGTCATCATAGTTTTTATAGAAAACTATGGAAAAAAAAAAACAAGGATAAGGTTAAATTGTGGAAAACGGATCTAGGTCCGGGAGTCGGTTACGTGTGGGGAAGGTATTAGCACTCGACAACGCCCGTCTTACGACGGTACCTTTTAATTAAATAAGTAAAATGAGTGTATGTTTTGAAATGTTTATTTTCCCAAATAATAGAAATAAGAGCAAAATAATGATTTTTAAGTTAAAGGACCCGACAAGGATTGACTTTGCTCTTACGTATTTCTATACATGATAGAAAATTAGGGGCTACGTAGTTCTTTGTTTGAAAATGTTTGTTTGAGATGTTTGATATTTTTTTTATTCTTGAAAAGTTTATATTTTTTATATTTTGTGAAAATTTTATATTTTTATATTTTAGTAAATTTTGAAGAGAAAATTTCGTGTTAGATATCGCTCGACACGTACGGTCATTTGATTATCCAAACGAAATAACAAAAGTTTTTCGAACCAAATTCCGCATAGCACGTGCGGTTATTTGGATATTTAATCGAATTTTTATTTTAAAAGTGGAAAAATATATTTTTAAACTTTTAAAGTTTAATACATTATATTTTTTTGTTTGAATAAAATTCATGTTTAAAGGGGTAGAAAAATGAAAGGAAATTATATACAAAAGATTCTAACATGTATATGTGTGTATCAAAATAGGAGGTGTAAAAGAAATGATAATGGGCTGAATGAGAGAAAACCCATCTTTAGATCCGAATCTCATTTCAGGGGTGCCAAATCAATCAAAACTAGGGGTGCAGATAAAAGCCCAATTCAGTTAAGGCCCAAACATCACAAACCCTAATATGAAAACCTAAATTATGTTTACCGAAGAGCCATCGGATGGAGGTGCACAGGGCAGCGCGGCTCACCCTGGAGCGAAGGTCTTGGGTGATGATCAGCTGCGGGCATCACGACCTCTCCGGCGACGGCGAGTTGGTGGCGTGGTAGGGGGTGTGACCATGTACATGCACGGCAGTGGGTAGTGTGGTGAAGCTTGACGTGAGAGGAAGAAGGTCGTGGCTTTGGCTGGTTCGAGGGGTGGAGCTTGACGGTGTCGTGACGGTGACAGGGATGGTACAACACCGACATTGTGTCTAGACAGATCGCGAACCTCGTCGGAAGCGATAGAGATCTTGACGGCGATAGTCTGGTGGCTGGCGTGATAGTTGTTGTTGGATTTGCTTGGCGGCGAGGTGGATGGCCGCGGAGGGACGCCACGGTGGTGCAGATGGTTGTGATTGTCGGCTTGGTCGACGAGGGCCATGGTGGAGGTGCTCGCGGCGGTTTCATGGTAGTGCGAGTGGAAAAGATGTTTGGTGTGTGGGGAGGCTGCATGGGGGTTTTGTGGGAGGTACAGAAGAGGTTCTTGGAGGTGGTTTCATGGTGGAGGTTTAAGGCGTGGCAGAACTGATGATTGTTGGGTTTGCTCGGCGGTGATATGGAGAAAGTTTTGCACGACGGTCACCGACGACAGCTTTGAGGGTTGGAGAAGCTTGGCAGGGAAGAGGTTGCTTCTCCGGCAGAAGTTCTTGCTGTATCGCCAGCCACGTTGAGGGTATTGCCGACGGCGAGAGTCTAACAAGATGAATCACTTCACACTCTCTAATAAGCTTTTGTCAAAATAGAACCCACTATTAAGATGTGAGGAGAAACTCATTGGAGGAGGCCATGAAGCTTTCTGTGGAGAATGGAGGGTTTTGTGAGTGTATTTTGTGTATGGAGGCGAGAGTGGTGAGTGAGTGCTCGTGGTTTGATGGCAGCAGTTGATTGGCTTGGTTTTGGAGGTGAAGATGGTGGAGGGAGTGACACGAATAAAGGTGGTAATGGAAGCAGTCGTGGAGGGCTACTAGGGAGTGCCATGGCGTCAACGTTGTGAGGCTTCGGCAACAATAGTGGGTTCTTCCGTTGCCATTGAAAAGGCTAGGGTGATGGCTAGGGCTGAACTTTGCTTTTGTGTGTGCTTACACTTTGAGAGGTCGTGAAAGATCAGTGAATACGACAATGTGTGGGTGTATGTGAGCATTACGTGAGTGAAGGAGAGGGAAGGCAAGCCATGAGCCAGGAATAAATGAATCCTTTCTTTTGTATGGAGGTGAGGGTTAAAGGTAATGGTGTGAGTGAGGATGATGTCTTGGCTTAGCGGCAAAATGGTGACAAAGCTAGTGCAGGTGATTTTCTTTCCTCGAGATTGAGTAAGGGTATGAACGCTGCCAGTGAAGGGATTGGAACAGACCTACGTGAATCAAAAAAATGGAAATATGAGATCAAGGAGTAGTGTGAAGAGCCTGGAGGAGTAGGTGTAGACCCTTATTTGCATAGAAGACACCTCTTTTTCGTCTGAAAAGCGTAGTGGAGCAGGAGAGGCGTGGAGCAATATACTGTTGGATAACCTTGTGTGTCTTAGACGGGACCTCCGTTTCTTTTAAAAGAAAACACTATCCCTACCAATGTTAGGAATAGAAATTTTTTATTGCCCCCAAACAGGGGACATAATCGTTTCTGGCGTTGGCATATGGAGATGAAGGTAGTGTAACAGCTTTTTGATAAGGAATGGGTAGCTTTTTGATAAGGAATGGGTGTAAGTTTGGCTCATTATTTGAGACACAGTAGTTTTGTGAAGGTACTTATAGCACACGAGTAATATTGCTTTTCTTGAGTGTGGAAAAAAATATTAGAGAATGAGGAAATGTTGAGATGTTGTGTGTTTACGGGAGATTACGAAAAGTGCCAAATAAATGAGTGGGGTCCACGGAGATTATGAGAGAGAGTGAGGTTAGAAAAATGAAAACAATGAGTGGGACCCACGAGAATCATGTGAGAGAGAGTGTGGTTGGAAAGGTTAAAAAGTGAGTGGGGCCACGAGATATTATGTGAGTGGATCCTATTTTTTATTTTTTTTATTTTCATTTTGAAAATGAAATAGAAAGTAAAACTTTGTATTTTAGTTCTTAAAAAAAAACTAAGTGAATGAAGAAAATTAAAACAAAAAAATCCAAAATTTAATATAAATGATTAATTTCTCTTTAAATTATTATCTTTTAAAAAGAAATTCTAAACCATATATTTTTTTATATTTTTTTAAAATAGAATAGAAAGATAAAAAAATATATTTTTCTAATTTTTCTTGAAAATAAGAGAAAATAACAAATTTACTAAATAATTGATTTTTTTTTCAATTTTTTCGAAAAATTATTAGAAACCTTTTTTTAGTATTTTTCAAAAGTTGAATAAAAGACAATTGCACAAAATGTAAATTATATATATTTTTTGTATTGTTTGGTATTTTTCTAAAAATAAGAGAAAAGTGATAAATCAAAACAAACAACAAAATTTAAACCAAAAGATTTTTTTTTTTTCACCCGGACGAAATTGAGCATGTAAATTTGACCTTTTTTTTTGCCACCTACAACAAGAAGCCAACTTTCAGTTCTTAATCCGTCTTCCTCTGTAGGATCTATGGAGGATGATTGAGATTGTGATGTATAAGATCCAAATTGTGAACTCGCTTGGTAAATCTATTCTCAAATTCTTCTTATTATTCATACATGTTATTAATGTCATATATACAATACACGACTAAAATAAAGAAAAATAATAATAACAAATGTAACTCACGACTGTCTTTCTTAATCTTTCATCAACATATTCACCATTATCCGAATATGAGTCTACTTAAATACCTCATCAATATGTGTAGGACGACCCAACTCTTTTGCCTATAAACAAACATAAATAATATTATGGTTATGAGAGGCAATATCATCCAACTTGGTGTATTTTTATATAATCCAATGCAATATATTATCAAATACCATATATTATTTGTAACATTCAAACATTGTATAATAGAATAATATGTAATCATAAAGTATAATTCAAAATCAATTACAATCAAAATTCAATACAACATAAATGTTTTGTATACATACCATGTGAATGGCATGCTCATGTGTACTTATGGAGCCACCAGTGTGTAAAGACCCACCCGTGTCAGATGCTCAGTTTTTTAGGGCTCGAATACACTTAACACGAAAATCAGGTGAATTCAAATTGGATAGCAAATAACTCCATACATCATCAAACATCCAATTAGGCTTTTTTCAAATTTTTCTAGCTTCCATGAACATTTCTGATGGCCTATGTTCGACTTTGGAGTGAAAGTTTTTTTTAACCCTTTCCTCATGTTTCGATTTTCAACTGACTTTTTTCTATGTAAACACAAAATGTATACTTAAAAATGAGAAACTTTGTGGATACTTGACATTAAAGAAATAATAACTAAAGAAATACTTGATAATCAAGAATAAATTATGACAAATGTATAATACCTAAAACCAATAACATACAATCTTTAATTTACCTAACTATCAAAAACTTAACATTGCATAACAATCAGACTTATATAAAAACATATGGACATTTTAATTGAATTCAAGAACCCTAATACAACAAGTTTTGTTGATATTAAATGAGAAAAATTACTTTAAAACGTTGGAAGAAGATTTCCCTATCTGCACCAGTTATTGAACTCCATGTAAGACAAGGTTCATGATATTGTTGTTTAATGGTCATTGTGATTGCATGTGATGCAACCCTACATCGATGAAGTCTAAAAAATACAAGGTTGAAATTATTAGACAATAAATTTATAAAAGAAATAATGCTCAAGATTTTATTTATACTTATTACTTACCCAAAACCATAAGGTGAAATCATAAGAAGAGCATGACCGAGTGGGAGATCATCGTCCTCAATATTTGATTGTGCATCACCCTCATCAGTACATATTTGTGGACCTTCCTCAATAAGAGAATCACCAATTTCTAGAAGGCACTGGTAGTGGCAAGGGTATTGGTAATGGTGTAACCCTTGGCAACAGTGATGATATTGATGATGTTGAGGGTGTTGTAACTAGTGAGGATGGCGCTGATGCAACAACTGGGATTGGGGGTGATATGGTGGGAGGAATGACTCCTCTTGATTGAGGATATGTTTACAGTCCTAAGACATGGAAAAGATGCTTGTAGGTCCAACACCTTTTTATATAGTGGTGAAACCTGGGACAGGGGAAGATGTATGTTCAGGAGTTAGGGATGGGGAAGGTACAAGTGCAATATGTGCATTTACTTTAAGCACATATTGTGGTCTTCTACCATTCATTACCCTTTTTCCACTTATTTTTACTAGATAAGAAAGGTTTTGGTTGGTCACATCCTCCTGAAGATATATCTATAACAAAAAATGATGTTATCAATTATAAATGAAAACAAAATACTAAAATTAAAAACATACAATATAATATAAATTTGTTTCACAAAAGAATCATTATGTTATTAGATGAACAAGAAAATAGCATCACTAACAATTGGTAAACATTGATCCAATTTTAATAAAAGTATTGCTAAGACATAATTCAATCATCATCAAATTCATCATCTTCATTGTCTTCTAAAGAATCATTTCGTTTAAGTTGACCATCTTCACTATCCTCTTCAATGTAACCATCTTCAGTGTCCTTATTTTCACCATCTTCAAACTCCTCTTCATTGTCCTCATTTTCTCTATCTTCAAACTCCTCTTCATCATCCTCTTCTTGAAAATCTTCAAACTCATTATCTTCCTCTACTTGTTCAACATCAACCTATAAATGTTGGAATCCTGAGATACCTTCAACTTCAATTACTTCATTTATATATTTCATTTCATTTATTTTGTAAGGAACGTCATCTTCCATATCAATATATTCAATGCAACCTCTGGGCTTTATTTTAATTACAACACACCAACCTTGTTTGTCCTTTTTTGATGTCGGATATGGGACATAATATACTTATCTTACATCATGTGCAAGGATAAATGGATCAAAAGTTAAATACCTTTTCTCCATATGAATGTCCACAATTCCATATTTGGGATCCACACTTGTACCTCTATGTGATGGATTAAACCAATGATAATAAAATACCACCACTTTCTTTGAGGAGCCTGTAGTATTGTACTCTAGCTCATATATGTATTCAATGATCCCATAGAAATCACCATGGCCTCTTTCTGTGAGCCCCTTTACATAAACACCGCTATTTATTTCTTTTTCCTTGCTCCATGCATGAGTGTGAAATTTGTACCCATTGACAAAGTAAGTGTGTCATTCATTAGCACATGTGAAACAATCATAAAACAATTCCCTTAAGTGTATGTTTCTCATGTTTAAAAGCTCACTTGTAACCTACGAAGGCAACACATACAAAATCTAAATTTTATTAGGTTATATAAGACATAAGTTAATCACAATAAAATATGCATACTTGACCTTTGAACTATTCAGGAAAATGTGTATGTATATCTTTTGACACATTTCACGATCTTATTTGTTGAGATTGCAATAATGAACTGTGACACACATCAACAGAATCGGGAAGAGTTTATTTAGAGGATCCATTTTGCCCAAAATCAAATCCAAATGTTTGATATACTTACTCGAGGTATGATTTTACTTCATTGCAATTGATCAAAATATGAACATGCACAGACTTCCATTCTTTATGGTTGAACTAATGGATTAAATTTTTTCCTAAGAACGACCAGGTTGGTTAAAGATGGATAATATTGATGGAGAACCTTCACTAGCATGAGGTATTTCATTTCTAAGATTTCATGGTCACAACATGAAATTCTTGAAATAGTGGAAAGAAAAGTGAATTGTCTCTCGACGCAAATAAGATGCACAAATTGATCTTTCAACTTGAGCCCTATTTTTTGATTGAGCATTTAGAATCACCCATAAACCTATAAAATTAAGTAAATGGAGATGGATTTAGAAATCAAATGAAGTATATTTAAAAAATAATAATCATATTTTTCGTACCTTTCAAATGTATACATCCATCTATATTAAACTAGTCCACCAAGTCTTGCTTCATTTGCAAGATGAATCAGGAGGTATTCCATTGAATCAAAGAATGCAGAGGGGATATTCTCTCCAATTTGCAAAGAATTATTGAAATGTTTTGTTCCATTCTGACCAAGTCATGATCCCTTAATGTTGTCGAGCACAAATCTTTGAAGAAATGGCTGAGTTCAATAAGTGGATTCAAAACATGTACTGGTAATGAACTAAATACAATAGGAACTAAAAACTCCATGAATACATGGCAATCATGACTTTTCATGCCATGTATCCTCCCCTTGTCTACATTTACACATCTTGCCAAATTTGAAGAATAACCATCAGGCATACGAAGTTCTTTTATCCAGTGATAAACTAACTTTGATTCCTCAGTAGTTAAACTGTAATTTTCTTTTGTTTTTAGAATATTCCCATTAGGTTTCAACTTCAACTCCAAATCAAGTCTCCTACAATACAATGCTAGGTTTTCTATTGCCTTATCATTGTCCTTTGTCTTACCTTTGACTTCCATGATGGTGTTGAATATATTGTCAAAGAAATTCATCTCTATATGCATAACATCAAGATTGTGTCTCAATAAATTATCTTTCCAATATGGAAGATCCCAAAGGATACTTCTTTTTGTCCAATTATGCCACTCTCCATAACTTGGTAGTTTGGACATGTGAGGCTCATTTATGATTGTTGGTACATTCCTAACTATATGATAAACCTCTTTAGATGTCAACATAGATGGTGGTCCACCCATTTCAACTTTGGCCTTTGTAAAAAGCCTTTTTATTCCTACTAAATGTATGATTGTTAGGCAAGAACATGTGGGGTGAGTCAAACCAACTATTTTTTTCCATGTTCTAATCTAAAGGCCTTTGTGTGCTTTATGGAATACGAGCCAACCAATTTACCTTGAGTCCCCCAACCTGACAACATACCACATGCAAGGAAATCATTAATTGTCCACATCAAAATTGCCTACATCATCAAATTTTGCTTCCTTGAAACATCATATGTTTGAACACCACTCCAAAACTTTCTAAAATCATCAATAAGTAGTTGTAAATAAACATCGATACGAGCCTTTGGATTATGTGGACCAGAAATGAGACAACTCAAAAGTATATAAGGTCTTGACATACACATTTTAGGAGGAAGATTATATGGGGTGACAATTATTGACCAACAAGAGTAAGGTTTTGTTGATGCTTGATTATATGGATTTAATCCATCAGAGCATAGACCAAGTCCTATATTACGTGGCTCAGTAGCAAAATCAAGATGTACTCGATCAAAATATTTTCAGGCTTCACCATTAAAGGGATGTCGTAACACACCCAAAGGTCTTCTATTATCATAATGCCATGTCATTTGTCCCGTAATTTGCATGGATGCAAACAATCTTTGTAATATTGGAATTATAGGCAAATAAAATATTTTCTTCATTGGAATTGGTTTTCTTTTACTTGTTCAAACTTTTGGGTTATGATATCGAGCTTGATGACAAAATTTACATTGTAGTAGGTGTCCATCATTTTTCCCATATTCATTATCATAAAAAAGCATACAACTTTTTAGAAAACAATCTATCCTCGTAGCCTTCAACCCCAACATTGATACTAGCCTCTTTGCATCATAATATTTTTTTGGCAAACCCTCTTTGATGGGTGTAACATCCAACAACATTGTTGTAATAAAATCAAAACATTGGTCAGAAACATTCCAATTAGACTTGCAAGCTAACAATTTCAAATATATTGATAATTTAGAATCTTTAGCCCCTTCAAACAATGGCTTATTAGCTTCTAACAACATATCATAAAATCTCTAAACTTCTTCATTGTGAGGCTCCTTTATGTCATTAAAATTGGATGGTTCAAATGTTTCATGTTGCCCAAGAGCATTATACACCATGTCTTGTATTGCCATAAATTGTTCACTTTTATTCATATGTACACCAATACTTGAAACACCAACATGATTGTCATTAACATGTCGCATTTGTTCACCATGATCAATCCAAATATAAAAATTACGCATGAAATCATTCTTAAAGAGGTGAACCTAGACCATTTCAATTGGAAAAATCTTTCTACATTGATATTTATTGCATGGACATGTAAGCTTGCTTTCATTCAAATAAGACTCTTGTTGACAAGCTTTAATGGCAAACTCTTCAACCCTATTCATAAAACTTCTTTTAAACAACCTCTACCAGTATAACATCTATCATACATCCAAGTATGATTTGAATAAAACAACCCATGTTCTGAAAAGAAAAACATGAAAATGGAATTTTAATTAAATAAATTCTTATTCAATAACGAATCTAAGTAATACTAATCATAATCCTCTATATTTAATTATAAATCATAATGTTATTGAATTTATATAGTTATCAAATGTATGTTTATATGGTACAAGATATCTCTTTACTCACAAAATATACATTATATGATGATAGTGTATATGAATTGTGGATGCAACGTTGTCCACATTCTAAATTAATCAATTCATTAATAGTTTATGCAAACCTATATTAATTTTAATACATTTTTTAGTTACATGAACAATATATTGTCTCGTCTTCTCTATTGTGATGTGGCAACAAAGAGAGACCTCAACTTAGTTAGAGGGAAGGAAAAAAGAAAAGGTGCAACAAATTGACTCTGTGTGTAAGGCCCTATGGTTTTCGTTTCCTTTTGAAATCACCAAGATGCCAACGCCAACCATGTCTGTGGTTAAAGCTTTACATTGTGCTTCCAATATAATGTCATCGTTGTCTTCGCGATCTGCATTGTGAGGTCAAAGCTTGTTTCATTTTGTGAATTCACACAGCCATGCGCTAGTTACCCATGCTTTCCTTTGCGCCTTTCAGTTCCTCCTTGTCTTCCTCCGTAGCCATCGCCGACCACTGCTGGAAGGCCTGGATATTCAGTAAAACTAAATTTTGGACCCTCCATTACCGTATTGGTATGCAACTCTAGGTCCTCTTTGTCAAATCTAGGGCAAGTATTCCTTGGCAAGGGCACCAAATCTTCTCTTGTTTGCATCATTGCTAAAATTGTAATGGAGAAACAAAAACAAAAAATGTTTGATTCATTTACCTTTGTTATGACTCTGAATGTCTCCTTTTATGGTAGAGTTTCAATGATGGCTTCGTTTGTCTCCTTTCGAATCAATGTTTGCGCCCTCTGCTTCTTCAACTTGTTACAGGTTCACACCAACAACGGAGCTATATTGAACAACTCTATTGGTTCATAAATAGGGTATGTGTTCATTTCATCACATTTTGGAAGAAGGGTTTGAGATTGGGTCACATTTCAAAAGAAGGGTTTGAGATTTAGTCACATTTTCAAATAATGATTTGAGATTGCGTATGGATACCAATATGAAATTGAGATTTGAATTCTCAAATTTAATATTTGGGAACAAGGGTTTCTCTTTCAGATGTTTCGTATTTAAGAAGTACAAAGAGAATTGTTGGAGAATTAAGAAAGACGAAACGTGTTGGAGATTTTGGGAATAGAAATGTATTATTAGGATTTTGGATTAAAACTTTTAATTTTACTCATGATTTTTATTTTCCCACCACTCTTTTTTAGTAGGTAACTATTTCGATTATACATTTTTGGAGTTTCTCTTTTCACTGGTCGGTAACAACTTTACCCACGAAAAAATTCAGTGAATTAAAAAAAAATTACCCACTATTGAAAATTTGGTGGGCAATTATCAGTGGATAATTAGCTTTTTTTGGTAGTGTTTGAAAATTAATTATCAAACCACTTATTTTTTTGAGTTAATAAGCAACTAAAAACACATATCTAAAGGACTGTTTCACATTAGAGAGAACTTTCATAAATAGGGTTAGATTGAGTTTCCTCAAAGTCTATACCAAACTCATTACAATAGTTTGACTTTGATTGAATTTATGTATTGTCACTACTAAACCTATATTAAACCCAAATAAAAGTGAAGTAGGTTGGATTTTATCATTAAGAACGTAAAAAGTAAAAAAGAAATTATTTTACAATTTTAAAAAATTTTACTTTTTTTTTACAAATATGCTGATATAATTTTCAATTAATTATACTCTATATGTAATTTAATTCAATAATGCATTCAAATAAACTAGAATAAAATTTATATTTAAAAAAATATCTATAGGTGGTTCGACAACATGACATGATAAATTCATTAAACTTTGATAGCATCTTAAACGTGAATTTTAAATCTAATTCAACCTTACACAATCAACTTATAAGATAAAATTTACGTTTATTTATATATTATACTCAATTTTATTTTATCTCTAACAAAATAGTGATTTCAAATAATAGATAATTTAAAATTTATTAATATTATATATTTATTATCGCATTTAAGCTAATTTAAGCTTTACAATGTTTTTAGACATCTTCACTTAATGTAAAGAGAAAAAACATAGATATCATAGAGGGAGAAGTTGGAGCAGAAAACTACTGATAGACAAAGGATTTGGATTTCGAAAGTCTTTCACTCATCTTTCTCTTGCAAAAGAACAATATGTAATATAAATTGAATATTTGAAGAAGATATAACAAAGATACTAATATGATACGAACAAATCTATTTAAAAAGTATGACACCATTTATAACTCAAATCATAGGATAATAATTTTATTTAGTTTTTTATATGTAGTTTAACTTTTTTTTTACTTTTAACTCTCATTAAATTCTAGCAATGTATGGTGAATGCGGCAGGAGATATATGTTTTGTTGTGGTGACCACAACACTCATTTCAGCATAATTTTTCATGATGCAATTCTAGGAGCATATATTATCCATCACATCTCTCACCTTTATTGAGGGGAATATTAAGATATAAAGGAAAGAAAAGAAATCTCCACCACTATACAAAGTTACCAATACAAAGTTACCAATGGGTGTCGTTTTCATCATGGGTTAGTAAGAGTGACATTTCTATTTCTTTGATTATGTGTATTTTGGTGAGAGATGGATGATCATCATCTCATTTAGAGTCTTTGGTAAGATGGATTTGTGGAAGCGAGAAAAATGTAAAGAAAGTTGTAAATTTGAGAAATAAAATAATAATAAAAATATAATTAATTTAATTGATACTTCTTCTCTCATCTCAGTAAAGATTTGTGAGGAAAGTACGTTTTTTATTTTTTTAATAATTAATCTTATTATTAACTTATTTATATTTATATTATAATAAAATAAATATAATTAATTATATAATATAATAATAAAATACTAAATATTATTATTAAAATAATAATAAATTTTAAAAAATTATAAAATAATAATAACAAAATATTAATAAAAAATATTAATAATAAATTTATAAAAAAAACAAAATCTTATAATTTTATCAATTAAAAAAAATAAAATATCTATTACCTTTGCTCACAATTTTTTCACTTAAATCTCATCATCTTTTCCTTAATCCTATTATATATTCAAGTTTGAGTCTAAGTTCCACATTGAGAAAAAATGAGAAAGTTAAGCAATATATAAGAAGAAGACCCACAAACTTAATACCTTAAGGTTTTGGGTTGAAGGTGGTGTCATTTCCTTGTGTGGGCTTGGCTCAATTTTCATTCTTATGAGATCTCCCCAATGTTTTCTCTCTTGATTTTCCCAACAAGTGGTATCAGAGACGATGGTTTGGGTAGCGACCGGCCATACGAGTACAGTTTGATTCCTGTATCGAAAGTCTTCTTGATAGAGGTTTCAGGCTTTGGGTTGAAGGTGATGTCATTCCCTTCTTGACAAGATTTAATACGGGTTGAAGGTGGTGTCATTCCCTTGTGTGGGTTTGGGTAGCGACTGGCCATACGAGTACAGTTTGATTTATGTATGGAAAGTCTTCTTGATTGAGATTTTAGGCTTTTGGTTGAGGGTGGTGTCATTCTCTTGTGTGAGTTTGACTCAGTTCACATTCTTGTGACATCTCCCCAATATAAACAACATAAATTTTCACATACTTTCATCTCAAATCCACTCCCTTAACCAAATATAACACTAGGGTGGGAAACTGTGTATGAAAAAAATACAAGTGAAAAACAAAATCAAATTTTGTAAAAAAAAAAAAAAAAACTTTCCTTTCAATACTTTTCACGATTCATACAAAAAATGCATTTTCTAACTACAAAAAATTAATTTAATTACAATTAAATAAACTATAAAAAATGATTATTTTGATTTTAAAATAATAAATAATTAAAAAAATATAATAATTAAATATATAATAAACAAAATTTAAAAACAATTAATAAAATAACTCTTTCCTATAAATAATTATAATACTATATATAATCGATTATGTAATTCATTATATATATACATATATATATATATATATATATATATTAATATATTATAAAATATAATATAATAATAAATAATAATTAAAAATAAAATGTTAAATATTATATAAATTTTTATAATAAAAATATTATATAATATTATTAGTAAAATAATTAATTTTAGTATAAATATGGTTATAATTTAATAAAAATATTAAAAAATGAAAATAAATTATATGATAATAATTTTTTTATTATTATGAAATAATAATTATATTTAAATTTGTTATTAAAATTATTTTAAAAGATTTAATTTTATATTTTAAAAGATTAATCCTATCTATCAATAAATTAATATATTTTATAATAAATTGAAATTATTTTAAAGATGATTATTAATTTAATATTTTCATAAATTTTTTAAAAGTATGATTAATTAGATTAAATAAATTAACTATATTTTATTTTTAATTACAAAAATAAATTTATAATTTTATATATTCAAATATTATTATATTTACTACATAATTTATAAATTTTCACAAACTTTATTTTCAAATCTTATTATTTTTTCTTTAATTTAAACAATTAAATTTTCTATACATTTTTATTTTAAATTAACTCAAATTTATTTTTTCAAATAAATTCCGTAGTCCAAACATACTCTAATAAAAATGTCACTGTGGATAATAAAGACACCTCAAAGTTGGAGGTGAAATTGATAAAAATAAACTTTTTTTTATATAAAGTATATTTTATTTATGTTTTCGATGTGAATATTTTTGTTGATAGGTAATATGTAAATATTTTTTAAATTTCTTTTCCTTTTAGACCAACATGTAAATAGTTTTCTTTATCCGAATGTTGATGTTTAATATTAAAATGAATTATTATTTATCAGGTGACAGAGGCTGGGATTAATGGTTTAACTATCAATTTTAGTTATTAATATTTTTTCTATTCATTTATTAAATTTTTTTTATATCTTTTCTTTTAATGTACTTAAAAGACCTTTTAATCATTTTAAAAAATATTATCAATTGCATTATATAAAGATAAATGTTTTAGAAAATTTAAAACAGGAATATTATGTAGAATAAAAAATTAATTTGAAGATATTTATTTACTCTTGAGTATATTGACCATAAATTACCAATGATGATAAATTTACAAAAATAGTAGATATAATAATGATTCTAAATATCATGACATATGATAATAACATATAAAATAATACATATAATAATGATGCTTGTACTATCCGGTCACCAGAAAGAGTGGCTGACAACTCCCAATATCCAAATCAGAAGCCATGGCCAACAACTTCACTATCTGGCCATTGGAGGAAGTGACCGACAACCTCCAATAGTCAAGCCAGGAGGTATACAACATCTATTTGGCCTTCAGGATGGTAGGTTCACAACCAAGAACACACATGGGCCGACAAGTATCCAACAACCTCTCACGAATTAGTTTCCGACCAACACCTGTCTTCTAACACAGGAACAAGTTTCATTCAATAAATGGCGCATACCCTCCTGAAATAGGAGTAAACCACACGTCTTCCCCTGACAAGGCATGCAAAAGCAAGATAGCCTCCTGACACAGGATGATACGCCCCCTGAAACAGAGGCTGCACGTCTTCCCCTTCTAGAGGAGCAATGATGATAACACGTACTGGTATAAATAGCAAACAGAAAAAGAGAAAGGAGACTTTGGAACTCAGATCTTATTTAGATAATTGAAACCCTTGAGAGTGAAGTATTAACAACCGGAGAACACCATCGCCCTCAACCTATACACTAGAGACCAGAGCTTTACCTAGGACCGAGATAGTTGACCCATTGCAAGAACATTTATTGTTCTCGGCCCTTAGGCTTTGTAAGAACAATTGGTGCCCACCGTGGAGTGGCCGACAACTCTCAATATCCAAACCAGGAGGCATGGCCGATAACTCCACTATTCAGCCACCAGAAGGAGTGGTCCACAACTCCCAATACCCAAACCAGGAGATATGGCTGACAACTCCACTACCCGACCACCAAAAGAAGTGGCCGACAACTTTCCATACTTGGAACTCTCAATAATCTCAAGACTACAAGATTCTGGGAGTGTAGTGTACTATTCGGCCACCAGAAAGAGGGGCTGACAACTCCCAATACTTGAAACTCTTAGTAGTCTAAATACTACAAGAGTTTGGGAGAGTAGTGTACTATTGGCCATCAGAAGGAGTGGCCGACAACTCCAAATACCCAAACATGGAGACATGGCTGACAACTCCACTATCTGGTCATCGGAAGGAGTGGGCGACAACTCTTAATATCCAAACCAGGAGGCATGGCCGATAACTCCACTATTCAGCCACCAGAAGGAGTGGCCGACAACTCCCAATACCCAAACTAGGAGACATGACTGACAACTCCACTACCTGACCACTAAAAGGAGTGGCCGACAACTTCCCATACTTGGAACTCTCAGTAGTCTCAAGACTACAAGAGTCTGGGAGAATAGTGTACTATCCGGCCACCAGAAAGATAGGCTAGCAACTCCCACTACTTGAAACTCATAGTAGTCTAAATCCTACAAGAGTCTGGGAGAGTAGTGTAGTATCCGACCATCAGAAGGAGTGGCCGACAAATCCAAATACCCAAACATGGAGACATGGTCGAGAACTCCACTGTTTGGCCACCAGAAGGAGTGGGCGACAACTCTCAATATCCAAACCAGGAGGCATGGCCGATAACTCCACTATCCGGCCACTAGAAGGAGTGTTCGACAACTCCCAATACCCAAACCAGGAGACATGACTGATAACTCCACTATCCGACCACCAAAAGAAGTGGCCGACAACTTCCCATACTTGGAACTCTCAGTAGTCTTAAGACTATAAGAGTTTGGGAGAGTAGTGTACTATCCGTCCACTAGAAAGAGGGGCTAACAACTCCCAATACTTGAAACTCTTAGTAGTCTAAAGACTACAAGAGTTTGGGAGAGTAGTGTACTATCCGGCCACCAGAAGGAGTGGCTGACAACTCCCAATACCCAAACTAGGAGCCATGACTGACAACTCCACTATCTGGCCATTAGAGGAAGTGACCAACAACCCCCAATACTTAAGCCAGGAGGTATACAACATCTACTCGGCCTTCAGGATGGTAGGTTCACAACCAAGAACACACATGGGCTGGCAAGTATCCAACAACCTCTCACGAACAAGTTTCCCACCTCTTTGCATTGGGAACCAACACATGTCTTCTGACACAGGAACAAGTTCCAATAAACGGCGCATACCCTCCTGAAATATGAGTAAACCACACGTCTTCCCTAACAGGTTGTAGGAAAAAGCAATCCCAGTAGCAGAGACTACACGTCTTCCCCTGACAAGGCATGCAAAAGCAAGATAGTCTCCTGACACAGGATGATAGGCCCCCTGAAACACCCTGAAACAGAGGTTGCACGTCTTCCCCTTCTAGAAGAACAATGATAACACGTATTGGTATAAATAGCAAACAGAAAAAGAGAAAGGGAACTTCGGAACTCAGATCTTATTTAGATAATTGAAACCCTTGAGAGCGAAGTACTAACAACCGGAGAACATCATCGCCCTCAACCCATACACTAGAGATCAGAGCTTTACCTAGAACCGAGATAGTTGACCCATTGCAGCCTTGTTCTTACCCTTTAGGCTCCGCAAGAACATTTATTGTTCTCGGCCCTTAGGCTCTGTAAGAACAATTCTAAATATCATATTAACATGCACACCACACAAATACTAAATGTTATCAAATTGCATTAGAGTGTTTTTAGTTATATCATCAAGGGTTGGTGAGCCAACTTGATTCACCATGGCTTTAGCCTAGGTGAGCTAAGTTATGAGTAGATCGAGTTCCATTTTGACATGGATCAAAATTTACAACTTTTTTCAGTTCAACCGACTCAAACAAATGATGGATTGAATTAGATCAGAAGCTTTGACCCACTTTGACAACTCAAAATTTTTATGTAGACCAAAGGTGGAGTAAAAAGAAATTTGCTATTGTTTGTGACGTAATGATAAATTAGTGTAAATATAAATATAAATACAAACTAGTTATCACGTTTCTTAGAAAAAAATAACTTATTTATTTTTTAATTAATTACAATAAGTAAAATATTTTTTTAAACCATCTTTTCTATTATAAAATAATTATGATGGAGTTTCGAAGTTAATATGAAATTGTGATAAGTAATTAAGGATTTTCATTATATTTTAACTTCCCGTAAATTTCTATAATTATTGTAACTAAACTCATAACTTTTTCTTCATATAACATTCAAATAAATATTCATGTTATAACTCTATAATTGGAACTCAATTATTATTCATATAATACTTAAATAATTTTTGTTGTTGTTTTAATCACTATTTTTTTCATGCTAAATACTCGTGGGCCAAGAATTACACATAAATCTTCTTCAAGCTCTTTCTTCGAATCTTCTTTTAGCCTTCTTAATTCCTTAAGTTATAGTTTACCATGTCTATTATTGACAGAACCACTAACACTTCCTCCACTTAATGTCAAACAAGATGGTCTTCAAAGAAAGTTGAATAGGAGGTATAAGCTTTGAATTTCCCTGACATGATTCTAGTATAGTAGATAATGATGTTGGAACATCTAACTTGAAAATATCATTATTGAAATAAAAAATACTAAGTTTTCTCTAAATTTTGCGATATAGACTATAATTTATGTCGATTCTTAGAAAACACATGTATATTTTATTTAATCTTGAATAATTTTATGTACAAAATGAAAATTAGAGGTTAAGGAATTAAGAAAGGTAAAACACAAATGGAATCATAATTAAAATATGAAACATATAAAAAACGAAAATCAAGAGAAGATAAAAGGTTAATTTACAAATTCAAGAACCAAATAATTCTTCTTATCAGAGTTCTCTAAATATTCATATCCAAATTTGAAAAATTAATTGATTCAATTGGTTAATTAAATCGATTCTACGAATCAAATAAAAATATCATTTAATCTAATTTGTATCTACTCATCAAATCAAGATTTAGTTTATTTTTAATTTGATTTCTAAAATCAGAAACACAAATTGTAATCACAAAGAACTAAACCGAATTTAAAGAAGAAAATAACAAACTCAAAGCATTCAATGATCGGTGAAAACCTCAATTTATCTTGTTTGATCTTGCTTCTATGAATCAATCCTCAAAAATTAGTTCTCCACTGATGTAGAATAGAAAACACATATGAGAGAAGAAAATGAAAATGAAATTTCAAAGATTGAGAGAAAAGAGAGAAAAGGAGAAGAAGAGACAATTCCTAAAATTGTAAAACTAAAAAAATGAATTATGTTTATTAGTTTATAGCACATTTAGGCTATATATATGTTGTGAAACATGAAGTAAACATGGGCTGAAATGTGGGCTCTAATTAGGTTCATAAGCCTAATTACAAAAGTCTAAACTAAAATAAGGAGAATTGAATCTGCCTGGGTTCTTTACTAAAATTTGGCAAATCTATCCCAACCTCTCAAAATCATAGAAAATAGCAGACAAATCCAAATCCAACAAAACATATGTCCATTTTGAAGCCTTAGAAAATAGAATCCAATGTAATTGGAATCAACCAAAACTAATATCTATAAACTAGTTATGGTCAAAATAGTGAGCAAATGTTAGATGAACAAAAAATACAAAACTAAAGAAAATATGTATTGAACCTAATTTATTATTAGTAAAAGGAAATGAGTTAAAAATTGTATGCACAAAATATGTGTCATTGTGCCATTAGAATTGGAGTTGAATAAAGTCGGGACTCTTCTCACATAAAATTAGACTAGATCATCTAGTCAACAAGCAAAACGAAAACACAACAAATTTTATACTAGCTCACCCAAACTCACGAGCTTGTAGGAATAATTAGCTCTAAAAGGTGGGGGAGGAGAGGGGTTGAATGGAGCCAAGGATCAATTCACAATAGAAAGAACAATCAAGTAGACCATCTAATAGAAAAATGAAAAGCACAACACGTGAGGTTTTATACTAGTTCATCCCAATTCTTAGGCTACGTCTATTTCTCTCTTAAGCAAATTGCTTAAGAGGTTCTACTAAACAAATAAAAGTTTACATAAAGTACACAAACCCTTGTAGGTTATCACGAGTACACAAACTTTTCTAGGTTATATCAGTTCTAATCTCCCTCTAAGACTAAGACAACTCAAGATATGAAAGAAAAACTCTCAAAGAGAGCACAACTAAAACTCTCAAGGGTTTGCTTTACTATAATGAAGGACTACAAAGTTTTTCACACAACCCAGTTATTAGACGCTTTATAAGCAATAGATTTAGCACACTCAATTTATCTCTATTTTTGTATAAATGTTCATGTTTGTTCGTATTCGTTATTGTTCTTCATCTTCAAAACCTTTATATAACTTCTTGGAGAAGACCGTTTGAGTGCTTGGAGCAATAAGACCTCCTGGAAATGATTAAAATGTCCATGCTTTATTAAAGACTACCATTCTTCTTCCCCGCCACCCACGACCAACGACGATGAACAGTGAAGCAGCCTCCGTGTTTTCTCTCAAAATACGTCTTTTATAGTGCCATTTATGAAGGTTTCGAGGGTGATTGAACGGTAGGGAAGACTTTCCAACCATTGTGTAGTGTTTGAAAGCGGCAAGAAATGACGGGGAGGTAAGATTTTTGATTTTGGTTGATTTTTAAAATTTCTGGTAGGGCACCCGGATGAAGCCATCTGGTTCTCATTTTTTTGAAATTTGAGAACGGGACAGCCAGACGTCCTGTTCATAAAATGTGAACCGGATGCACTGGAGGCGGGGATCGATCCGGTGTGTAAGTTGTGAACTGGACACCACCCTGTCCGGTTGTCAAGAGGAAATAAATTTGCAAACTGGATGAGGTTCACCCACTGCCCATCCAGTTTGCAAATTTCTTAACGTTTTGTGAACCGGACGGGGTTACATTCGATTCACATTTTGGATTTTTACTTTTATTTTTTGATGAGTTGTTGGAATGTTATGTTACAGATATTGATAGTCTTTATATAAATTCAGAGGAAGTAAATAAGGTGTCTTATATAAATGATGAACATGAAAATGGTTCCTTGGTTCGGAAAGAAGATTGCATTCTTGATTTTACAACTGATAAGGTAAAATGAATTGTTTTTGTTTATGTTTATGAAATGTAAATTAATTACATACGAATGTGATATACTGTGTAGGTGTTTGGTACCCGAGATGAATTATTTAAATGGATTTGCAAGGTTACATTTAGACTTTGCTTTGTTGTTGTTATACTCAGATCAGACAAAGCAACTAGAGCACAAGGTAGGAATACCTATGTCTTGTTGGGATGTGAAAGAAGTGGAAAATATAGAAAGTATATAACAGATTTAGAGGTGAGTACAACCGGCACAAGGAAGTGTGATTGTTCATTCAGATTGCATGGCAAATTAATAAAAGATGGAGAAGGTTGGGTTTTGAAAGTCATATGTGGGTTGTATAACCATGAATTTGCTAATACATTGGTTGGTCACCCTTATGCTGGTAGGTTGCGACCTGATGAACACGCTTTAGTTGTGGATATGACAAAGAGTCGAGTTAAATCAAAGAACATATTGCTTACACTTAAAGAGAAGAATGAAGACAATGTGACGACAGTGAAATATTTGTATAATACCAGATATACATAGAAGAGATCGATTAGATGATCAAGAACTGAAATGCAGTAGTTGATGATGTTGTTGAAGCGTGACAACTATATTCATTGGCATAGATGTCACGAGTCCTCCCGAGTTGTAAGTGATATCTTTTGGACTCATCCTGATTCTTTGAAGTTGTTAAACACATTTAGTAATGTATTTTTGATGGATAACACCTACAAGACAAATAAGTATAGGCTTCCACTGCTTGAAATTGTAGGTGTTACATCCACAAGCTTAACTTTCTCAGCTGCCTTTGTTTTGATGTCTAATGAACGTGAAAACAATTTCACTTGGGTTTTACAAAGATTACGAGGGTTGTTTTTTAGAGGAGATGTATACTCTATAGTTATTGTTAGTGATAGGGACCTAACTTTGATGAGTGTCATTAAAGTTGTTTTTCCAGAAGCTTATAACTCACTGTGTAGGTTCCACATAAATAAGATTGTAAAGGCCAAGTGTAAAACGCTTGTTCATCCAAGGGAGACATGAGATGTTGTTATGAAAGCATGGACAATTGTGATAGATTGTAATGATTGTGAAGTATTTCCTAAATGTGTTAAAGGATTTGAAAGTGCTTGTTTGGCATGGCCCATGTTTTTGGAATATGTGCTAAAGACCTGGATTAAACCTCATAGGGAAAACTTTGTCAGTACTTGGACAAATAAGGTCATGTGTATGGGTAATACTACATCAAATATGTATGGTGTTATATTTTATGTGTATTTATATGTTAATGAGAGTTTTGTTATTTGAATTAATTTTGTGTGTTGTATGCAGGGTTGAACAAGCTCATGGGAATTTGAAGTGTATCTTGCAAACTAGCATGGGTGATTTGTGTACATGTTGGGATGCAATTAACAATCTCCTTGTCCTCCAACATAATGAGATTAAGGCCTCGTTCTAGATGAGTCTATATGTTGTTACCCACACTTTCAATAGCTCATTATACATATGTGCTAAACCAGCTGCTCCCGAGGCATAACCACTACACATCGCAAGGTCCCAAAATAGTGGCAAATAAGAAATAAAGACAGATGTGGCACTTTTATCAAAAAAAATTATGCATCCAATTAGATGCAACAAATAAGCCCTCGCAACAAACTCTCTCATTCTCACAACATGTGTTGTAGTGATCTCTCAACCAGTTGAGGAGCACAACATTGCCACAACCATGACGCAAAGCGGCATTCGCAGGACCATGAGGAATGGCTAATAGTTCCAACATCACAGGAACGACTCCACTGTTGTCTAACCTATGAAACATTAGAAACTGTCCCATAATAAGTAGGTGGAGTAGACTTTACATGTCATCCAAAGTGATGGACCAAAAGGCATATGAATGTATTTGTGTCCCGATGCCACCTCTAAACAAATCCGCACATGAGGCCCTTGTCCGCTATCACATAATACATAGTGCATAGAGGCAACAATCCGCTATTCACAATCAATGCAAACACCTCAGCACAAGGAAGATCAAAGTTGTTAACTTTTCTCCCATAAGAGACTAATTTTAGGACTCCACGGTCCTAAACAAAAAACAACAAATGATATCAAAAAATTCATATATTAAACACAAAATAAACACAACAAGTTATAACATAATCTTACCTCACCCTCCCACAATTTCAACGCCACATAGTGATTATAACTTATCAAAAGAGACATATCAGATGGTCCTCCAGGAAAACGTACCACCTCATCAGCATCACCACCACTAATACGAGGAGCTTCACCACCAACAGGAGGAGCATCACCACCAACAAGAAGAGCACTAGATGAAGCACCCCGATCTCCTCTACGAACTGATGTTGTAGGCCTTTTCCGGCCTTCAGGCTGGGAACCAGGTCCTTTAGTCCTCACCATATCTGTCTAAATGCACAAAGTTACTGTTAGTTTAAAAAAAAATTAAAAATGTGAATTGGATGACCATGCCATTGGGTTGTCATTTGCAAAAAAAATGATAACCGGATGACACCCCATCCGGTTCACATTTGGAAAAAAATGTAAACCGGATGAGCATGTCATCCGGTTGTCATTTAAACAAAATGACAACCGGATGACATACTCATCTGGTTTACATTTTTTTCCAAATTGGAACCGGGTGGGAGTGCCATCCGGATGTCATTTCCAAAACAAAATGACAACTGGATGGCATGCTCATCCAGTTTACATTTTTTCCAAATGTGAATCGGATGGGGGTGTCATTCGGTTGTCAAACTCCCAAATCGAAAAACTCCCCATTCATTGTCGACAACCCCCCAAACACTAAATCAACTATTCTAATCAACAATACTACTCACAAATTGTTAATAAAACATAAAAAAATTGCTTACCTATGGCTTATTTGAAGGTTTAATTAAAAATTTGGGAAAAAAGAACGAAATGGACGCGCAGACGCATAACTTCTTCATTTTTTAGATTCGTCTCTACACAGATGGCTTTTGTAGAGGTTGAACCGGATGGAGGTGAACGACTGAATTGGATGAACCCAAAGTAAAGGAGAGCACACAAAGTTTGGAATGGTAAAAATGAATTGGATGAAGAGTTAGGATTAAGGAGAGAACTAGATAAGGGGGTGAATGGAGTGTAAGGTATTTTTGACTTTGCACTTTTCACTTAGGGTAGAGTAGTAATTTGATGTTGAGTATGGAGGTGCAGGAAGAGGGTACGGAGGTGCACAAAGAATTAAAAGCCCAAACAGAGCAGGCCAACAAAAGGCCAGTAAACATCATATGCATTCTCCGTCAGCGGTGGTGGCAAGCTGAGTGACGGAGTGGAAAAATGGATCGGAGCTCTTACCGGTCGGGAATGCGAGAATCCCATTCTAAACCCGACATATACTCAACCTTCGTGGTTCACGACGACGAAGACGATGCCGACGACGGCGTAGAG
>Ga0099825_1000190_pt1 | contig 53352 bp, 21 predicted proteins | sample SiratroredBW_FD_76838 | JGI IMG/M metagenome (GOLD analysis project Ga0099825, IMG submission 76838) | Root nodule microbial communities of legume samples collected from California, USA - Siratro red BW | ecosystem: Host-associated > Plants > Roots > Nodule | place: USA: California | collected...
ATATATATATATATATATATATATATATATATATATATATATATTTCATTTTGATATTCAATTTGAAAAAATAAATATTATCAATTCAGATAATTTTATCAACATCACAAGAGGCTTAATTTATGTTAATGTAAAGGAGTTTTTTTATTTTATTTTAATGCTATAGATTTTATTTTTTAAGAATAAATCATGACTCAATTGAACTTATCAAACTTCAATTTACTAGTCAAATTTACTAGTTTTATTCTATGTGCATTCTTTTAAATTAAAGTTAACTTTCACGTGACATGATAATTTTTTAAAAAATAAACATAACAATTTCTAAAAATGATAAACAGTAAAAAATGTTAAAATATATCGTAGAGCTTATTTTTGAAATCATATTTTAATGTATGTCTTTGCTTCGGGACAAATGACTTTTGTTGAGTTTAATGGGGCAAATGACTTTTGTGAAGTTTAATATAAAATTCGTTTCTCGCAGCACTGATGGGTTAGAATGGAATGGAGCTTCTCTCAAGAGGTAATCAAGACATGGCTTAACTAATGTAAGATCAACAGGATTTTACTTTGAGAAGCCTAAATTTATATCATACTTACAACTTTAAAATAGACACAACTTTCTCAATTGAATAAACTTTTTAAAACTTATCCATTTTGGTATTTTATGTTTTAAAATCACTACTATAGTTTAAAAATCGCATAAAAGAGGATACGGTGACTCATGTAATGTTCAATCTTGTAAGGAACATTGGCAAATCTTGTAAGGAATTGGAATGAGGCAGCCATTTTTCCCTTTCAGCTTTGACAGATTCTGACCCTGTAGATCATGTCTTCTCTAGTGAAAGTCATTACTCGGTCTTGCTCTCCACGCCGTGTATAATAGGTAAACTCAATTAACAAACATTTAATATTTTACCAACTTCCTTGAATAAATCTATGGTTTTTCATAAATTTGTAAGTTTTCGTGTTTTTTTTATTTGAACGAATTTCAATGTATGATTAAAAAGAAAAAAGAACAGAAAATTTACTCATCATCACATGGATACTTTCCTTGGGTCACAATTTTCGGTCCCCACAAATGTGTCAGTAGTTAAAACTGCATAATCTCATCCACATCCATCATACTCAATAACTGCAAATGCATAATATCATTGTAAGCACTAAGAAACAATGAATAAATAAAATAGAACAAACAGGGATGGTCAGTGAAAATAAATGTTTCAGGAATAGTTTTACTAAACTGAAACCAGTCGTCAAAACAGATAAAACTAGCCCTTGCCTCATTTCTCATCCAGAAGAAGTGATGTGCAAGAATGAAGAGAAGATATTTCATCTTCTGTTGCCAATCCAAAGCCTTGCCATCTTACTCTACCGAAATTATCAAGTAGAAAGACATACCTGTGAAATTGAAATGTTTAAAACAGTTTTGTTCATAACTAATAACTTCACAGGCTAAAAAATGATTGAATATCAAAAAGCTTTTAACCCTGTCAGAAGATTCAATATCTGAAGTTCTTTTCTGAAATAATAGTGGTCACCAAATGAATAGACCATCTGCTTCTCAAGTGTATCCTTGCTTTCATGATTATTAGGTTTCTTCATTGTCCACAGAAGGAAACGTTTTATAGGAGGCCGACACAAAAGCCACGAATCTATAAATGATACCTGATAGGAAACACAATATAACTTCATTGAATAATTGTAGCTGGTGATTGAAAAGATGGAAATAAAGAAATAATCACTGAAAGTCCGTTTAAATAATAATATTGAAATTACAATTTGAAATTCTAATTTTAATCCAATTTTATTGGAATTGGATTTTGTTAAAAATCACATTTTTTATGTTTGGGACAGAATTGATGAATAGAAACACAATCCAAATTAAGTTGGAATTCTATTAAAGGACGTTAATGGTGGTGACGACCAAAGAACACAGGAAACAATCAATGTTAATTGGTGATATTTGGCAGTGACACGGCATGTGTCAACAACAATTATTGTCCAAAACAATGACTGCTAGAGGACGTCAATCACAATGATTTCTATAGTTAGCAATTTCTATAGTTAGCAAGAGACAATGATAATGAACATTAAAATATGAAATATCGATTTCAACCTTCATTTTATACTTAGAATTCTTCGGAAACCAAATATATATTTGTTAGAGATATGATTTAAATATTACATTAAATAGAGAGAGATATGATATGATTTGAAGGAAAATACATATTTCCCAGGATTAAACATTGATTTTGTTCCTTATTACAATATTTCTTATTCATTACAAAAACTAATATTCATGTAATCATAACACACAATTACTGGCAATCACTCTAATATGGTATTGAAGTCTATCCTATTGACATTTGTTAGACCTATCGTATCATATCATTCACTATCACACCAGTCTAAATATTTAGACTTAGGTCCAAGATGTTTAGTATTAGAAGGTATGAGAGAATGTGTTGAAAATCTCACGTCAACTAAAAATGACAAAATTTATCTATCTAATTATGAGTACAAACATCACCTTATAAGTAAGTCTTGTGACTTTGAATTAAGTTTAAAATTTACTATCTAATGTACAGGATTGGAAATTAACTATTTAACTTGACGTCTAATCTAAAGATCAACCCTTGCATAAATGCAATTGACAAGGCATTCACAATAGCTATTATAATTTCAATATAAAAGTTTCATAGGTCATACATATATATTAACATTTTGAGTGTTCTAAATTATATATATTCTTAGAAGTCTACATTTTTATGCTACATAAGTAATAAAAATAGTTATAAATCCCAATCGATAGTGCAAAGCAGTCAACCCCAAAACCGCTGACCACTCCAGTGTACCGCAGCTCACAGAATGACTGATAAAGTTCAGATATAGATTGAATCATTTACATCACAACACGTAAATGCTCAAAAATAAGAAAATATAGATGTAAAACAAAAAAGAAAATATCAGAACTGAAAACAAAGACGAAATGAAAGGCCTTTACTGGATAGAGAACAAAGAGAGCTGTCCGAGGATAGAGAGAAAGGCCAGAACAGTCTCGAGAACGGAGTTGAGTTGGAAAGGAAACAGTTGTGCTGTATTTTGGTCTTTCTTGTGTTCATCCTAATGACAAAGAGTAAATCTTGCACCCTACGTCCATGTTTCAAATGTAGACCGAAATCCCAAAAAGTTGGTTCAGGGGTAACGAGGGGAATTTCCCTCTGTTAGCCATAGTGAAAAAAATGGCCATGATTTTCTGGATAGTGGCTGCAATTAGCATCCGCCCCCCTGATACATGAAAAACTCTGGTACAGTTATGAAATGATGGCGTAGAGGCTGCTCCACGCCACTCCAACCTCCACGATTATACTGCCCTAGTGATAAAATTAGCAATAACTTCCTGAGTTTTCTTTCCCTGGTCTTTTCCTGTGACTTTTCAATGGAAAACCGAGTATGTAAACCCCCAGGGTCTACAGAGGAAGTGATTGATTTAGACACTCTCTTCAAGAAGCTAAACTAAGGATTTTCATCCTAGATAAATAGTAGCATAAAATGGAAAAACTTAAAAAACATCAATTTGAATTTTCAAATTCCATGATAACATAAGCACATTTATAAATACCACCAATAACTTGTAATAAACACGTGTTAAAAAGGCAAATGCATCACTTGTCATCTTTTTCTTTACAACTTATGTGCTGTCATATCTGACTGATTAATATGTCATGATCAACAACAAAAAGCATAAAACATGAAAGAAACAGATTAATTACCTGATATAAATTAACACCTTTTGATTTTCCAAATGCTTCAAGAAAAGGTACACTCCAAGAGTTTATCATTTCCTGTCAAGGATATGTAGAAAAGAATTTACCGCAGCAGCAGTAGGCCAAATTAAGCCAAAAAGATGGTTACTGACAAACATGTGCGTAATATCTAGTTCCTTTATCACTTGTAATCTGAGTAAATGGTGTAAAATGTACTTCTGAGAGTTGTAAAGCAGGGTATGTCAACATTACAGCAACGTATGAAATTTGCCATAAAAAAACAAGGATTTTTTAGGCTGAAATGCAAACTTAGTCCAGTAAGAATAAAATAAAGTATCTTTTTACTCTATGATTTTCTTCTTGTCTCCAATGACATTTAAATTCCCTTTACGGGGACAAGTAATAGTGGACACTGTTCAGCTTTCAATTAAATAGAATAAGACTAAAACAAATGCTACCATTAAATGTCAACCATTAGGGCTTTGTTTAAATAAATGTTAACACACATTGAATGCCAATGACCAGTGAGAGTTGGATTGGCATTTAGGGCACCTAGGGCAGTGGAAAGGGTGTGAATCAGACGCAGTATATGACATACATGGTTGGTGTTGGCTGCACTCGGATGAGCAGGCAACAAAACAGTGAACTGTACACAAAAGAAATCACATATTACAAAACATTACCACGATCCATTACCTGGGAGCTTGCTCGAAATGAAAGACAAACCAATGATGCCTTGGGGACAGAAGATTTGTCAGAACCAACTGCAAGATCAGAAACACGGATAGGAAGCTTCATTGTTTTACCATTCGAGAAACTGACTTCAAAATCTGGAAACTTCACAGCTACCGCTGCCGGTATTATCACTTTATTTGCTAAACCAATCTGCACAAATCACAGGTAAATCTGTCATATTCTTACTTTCTTCGCTGATATACCCTAGACGTGTTTCTAGTTTAATCAGTCAATCACTTCCTCCCTTATTAGATAGATAGGTAGATACACACACATTATTATTGATCCAAACAATACTCAGATAATTGTTTTGAGTTTAATTGGCCTAGCAGGTAAGTAAAGTTCAAACTTCTAAGCAAGCTTCAAGAGACCAATTTAGCAAAACTTTAGACAAAACGGAGAGGTATGGAGTTTGGAAAGTTACTTTTAGTTTATGTATATGGTTGTCACCTTAATTGGAACATAGAAACCAGATTTAAACAGGAGGATAACCTATACTGATTTCGCATGAACGAGCTTCAATTCAACACATTCCACCAGACCAAATGACATGCTATAGAAACAAAAGAATATATAATAAAATAGTTGTTTACCACTAACAGCAAAATAAAGTAAATGCAATATTGCAAGTTTATCTGAGGAAATCAGCACATTGATATTATAAATGCGATACCTAACCTTACCACCATGCTGTTTGAACTCAGCCATATCAGCGAAGTATCCCCTCTTCATTTCATCTCCACTGTACAAAAACCCTATCAATCAACGTCACTCGCTCTTTCACTCACCTTCATTACTAACTACTACATTTCACAAAACCATAAAATTGAACTTACAGTCGAGCGCGCTCCTCCTCAATTGCTTTCTTATTAACAAACTGCAAAGAAAAACGAACTCCGATAAAAACTAAGAATCTAAAAGAACTAAAAAGAAAAGCGGATGGAAAACGCAACCTGATGAAGATCGAGGAATCGTTTGGGGTTGAGGCGTGCCAAATGCTGCGAGTGAAGAGGACTATGACAATGAACCTTCTCCGACACGGAACCCACAACGTAATCTCGGAGACTGGAACTCGTTCGTATCAGCCGCTTCAAACTCACCATCTTCGCCGCTTCCATTTCGATCCGTCTCTCTCCGTCCCCTTCCTACTACTGTATTATAAATTTATTTCACTTCTTAAATTCCAAACTTACATCTATCATAAATTTATTAATTTTCATAAAATGTTTTCAAATTTTAATTTGTTCAAAAATTCATATGTCAAATTCTTTTTACTGTGATTTTCTGATGAAATTAATATTAATAATAGATAAAAACGTGATATTTTACGTCGACAACATTATTATTAGAAAAAAAAACTTTTTATTGTAACATTTTTTAATACATAAATATATTTTAAGTAAAAGGGGACGATATTCTAATAAGAGGAAAATTCTTCAATATTAATACTCCTTAGAAAAGAATTTATATTTTTATCTTATTGTAGAAGTAGTAAATTGAATTTTCTTGGTAATTTTTCTTTCTTGATTGTGTTGTTACAAGGTGGTCTTCCTGAACCCAAAATAGCGTCTTAAGATAAGTTATTTGTACATGTATAGGGAGCTCAATTCACCATCTATGTCTTGTAAGTAATCATGGACACTTCATAATGTCACAATTTTTATTTTATTTTTTTCTGATCAAATACCACAACATGTGACACTTTTTAGCTATCACAATTAAAATTTTTCTTTTGGACGCCCTTTGCTACATTTTAGACAAACCATTTTGGAAAATCTTACACATAGCTTGACAAGAGAAAAGAAACTCAACACACTATAATATAAATATATAATAAAAAACAATTTATATCATAAATAATGCATGATTCGCTTTTTAGGCTTGTTCCACATAAAAAACAATTTATATCATAAATAATGCATGATTCGCTTTTTAGGCTTGTTCCACGTCACGTAACTACTTGCTTTAACTATCAAAACAATTTTCTATTTAGAAATATATATGAAGGTTATATCCCCGTGTCCCATATTTTAGACATTGGGCGTGTTCCGGTAGACGTGTCAATATCGTGTTCATAGCACACAAGGCTCCTTAGATGATTCAATAAGACCGTGGCCTGATAATTCATTCATCCGGAAGAAGATGAAAGGGGAAGATTGAAAGAGAAGCAATATATATTTTATAATGGGATATGGAAAATTTATCCATATATTTTTATACTACAAAAAAAAACTTATCCATATTATGCCTGTTAACTCCACGAAGCGTGGCTATGTGCACAAAGACAACCATAAAATTCTGGGATAAGAGTTGGATACATAATATTACTCCCATAAGCAAAGAGGTCGTTTCCTTTTCTAGAACTCTTCACCACCAATTCATAATGTAGCAAGGTTCAAAACTCTAACATAAGCAGACAAAAGCATTTAAAAACTGGACCCAAAAAATAAGCATTAAAGGGAAATTGTACGGTATATGAAATCATTCTTTCACAACACCTCTCTAGCTAAAACCTCTCCTAGAAGAACCCAAATTAGCACACTTGTTTGGCAGCAATTCCCACCATAACAACATAGGAGATATGTGTGATTGTTAAGTTGCATTATTAAACATAATATCATTGATTCTGTCAATGCCAATATCTGAAATGGGCTCGATGGGTTTCTCATCTTCTAGAGAACACTCGTCACTCGAAGGATCTTTACTGAATTCATCTGAACAAAGAGATGCCATACTAGTTATCAGAAAACTTAAAAACATGATTTGGTTTTTGGATTCTAACTGATAGCACAGCCCAAATAAAAGAAAAATACAAATGAAAATGGCGTCAAACTTGTGTTGTTTACTAACATGTAGCAATAAACAATAAGCACACGTGTCACTGAAGAATTTGGCATCAAACTCACCAAAAACTGTGTTTAAAGATGCAGGGGAAGGTGTTGAAATGAAGTTAAGGCCGATGTAGAATCCCACCATCAAAACAACGGTCACCATCACATATGTTGGTACTGCTAGAGCCCAATATCTGAAAAGCCAGAAGTTGTTTTGCTAACATTTTGTCACAAGCAGTCTGAAAAGGCCAATATCTGAAAATCAATTTTTTTCCTACATATGAGAGAACTAGGTTCCCCGGTCCATTATCTCGAAAGTAAAAGCTGATGCAAAATTCACATTGTTTACATTAACAGTTGATTTGAAATACTTTTTCCATATATATTCATTATTAATGTCTCTAGAGAAAGAAGTTGGGCTTAATACCCTATATCCATTCCTAAAAGCCCTATTCAACAGCTAAATTGACAAACCCAATACACTTGTTTCATGCACCATGACTGAGTTTACATTTGTAGACCTTAACATTAAAACTTCAGAATTTCTCACTTTAGGTTTTCTCGACAAAAATTTCTTCTTTAGGGCGCTCAAACAATTACATCTGATACTTTCCATAGGTTCAATAACAATAGGAGTGGAGATGTCTAACCTGCTAGGATAGTATGAGATGCCAGCAGATTGTAGCCATGATTCTGGAACATATGCCCATATGAAGAAAATAACTATGGACAAAGGAAAAAATAAAATACAATAAAAGTCAAAAATCCTATATGAGCGTCACAAAAAACTTGGTGGGTAACTAAAAGTTACAATCATCACATACAATATTGCACATAGAAAGTCATGTATAAGAGAGGATACACAGAAAAGGGTTACAAGTCTGAAGACCAGAATAGAAGGGAAGAAGACCTGTAGCAACAACAGTGGTAATAGAACCTACAAAACCATAAACTTCAGAAGGCTTAGGACCATGATCGCCAGACAATCCGAAGCCAGAGGTTTTGTCATCAGGGTCAAAAAAAGACACAGTTGCCCTCTGCCGCTTTGACAGACTGAGAGTTCTTCTGGGACTGTTCACAGAGTGGGGACTTTCCATGTCGCATCCCTTCAATTACAGTTAAAATCTTAACAAATGCTAGAGAATAATGCAAATTCTGTTTGTTTTAATATCAAATTCAACCATAACAGATACATTCACTGACACTCTTTCAAACATACAAATGAGTGCATTCATTATTGTATTGAAAAACAGAATTAACAAAGAGACAAACAATCCCAGCATATAAAAAAGCCATAGAGTGCATGGTTGTCAAAATCACAAATCAACTTGTAAACTCGAGTTTACATTCCCACACCCTCGAACCTAGTTAACTTTGTTTTTTATTAGGCTCGTGCAAACTCGCTCAAACTCGTGTAAATCCTGAGTTTAGAGTTAATTCATCGAGTTCACTTGGACATTAGATGAAGACCAAAAAATACACTGAATTTATTTGTTTCTGGGTCACAATTTATGCAAATTGCACTAGGTAACAATTTCATGGTTCATTGATTCTCACTTGGAAGTTTTTATCTGTTTTGGGTGTTAATGTTGTGTTCTCTTATTGCACAAACAGATCTGTCTTGGTACTCTGCTACAAATTAGTGGGTTGGGTCATATTTGTGGGTGGTAAAATACGTCAACAAACTTTCTTAGGATAGACTCTGATACCATATTAAGTCAGGATCAAGCCTAACTCAATCATACAAAACCGGTTTGTAAAGTGGGGATTGTTCCCACTTATATATTATAAATTAGTCTTATCTATAGTCGATATGGAATCTCCAATATTAATCATAATCTCTCCCAATGTAAAATAATTTTTTGTATAACTTTATATGCAGGAGCAAGTATCAAATCTGAAGAGAGAAATCAACCAATCAAGGAAAGAAAAAGGAACAATTGAGAGAATGGAAAGCAAAGGAATTAATCAACCAAACCAAGCCAACTATGCAGGACAAGATATACTCAAGCAATACATTTTCACTTGAGCGAAAATTAGCAAAATCAAAAATGAGCTCTCCGCATCAATTTCGCTCAAGGGAAGATATTTTTGCTCGAGCAAAAAAACGTTTCTTCCATTTGAAGTATGGTTTTCGCCTAAGTGAAAAAGATTCCGCTTGGGCGAAAGGTTATTCATTTCCCAACATATAAATATCTGAAAAGACAGTTGTTGAAAGGGAAATCTTAACACTTTAGTCCTAAACAAACTGTTGTTGGAAGGTCCTAATAAGGAGTACACCCTATTTCTAAGCTTCCTAGGACCTCTCTGGGTATGAATATGTTTGCTCATATTCACTACCTAACGTTGCTAAGGGAAAACATATCAGATCAGATTCAGAGCTTGAATACCATACAGCCCCCTGCCCCAGCTTATCTATTTTAACAGGGTAAACTAGAAACTCAGCAACACATTACAGATACAATTTGTCAAGCAAGACCACATTGTAAAAAAAAAGGATAAAAAATTAATCATTAACAACGTCAACAATGGATGATATCACCAAACAGAAAACAAGCATGAGAAAACGTTATAAAACATTTCATCAGATACATATGGAACCAGAAGAATTTAATCAACAACCAGAAATTACCAGGAAATGACTTTGGCCAAAAGCTTGAGCTATAGTATAGATAGTCCTGCTAACACTAGCAACCAGGCCCAAAATTCCTGCAGTGAAATGTGACAATTATTATTAGTTAAACACTGATTTATCCTACACAGAAGTAGGTAGGAATCACTCCTGTACACACTTGATGCTAATGTCAATCTTATCACTAATTAAGTGTTTGTTGTCTGTGATAGAGTAAGTCCAAATGACGGTACTTATAAAATTGGCAAGCAGGTTATTGCTTTTGAGCTACATAACTTTATTTTCTCTAAAACCAAACAGCCATGCCCCCTTCTCCCTCATTAACTATAATGTAATATTCTTACAGCTCAATCCATGCCCCCTTTCCCCTAAAACTATGATTCAGATTATCTCTTTTCAAATTCCCATATTATTCTGTTCAATTAAAACTTACCTTCAGTTTTTAATCCAGCTCTCTTGACAGTTTTAAAGACACTATAGAGATAACGTCCTATAGTATTTGAAAGAACAAAAAAACCAACATTTAACAACCTAAATTAATAAAATTTATTAATCATTCTATAATTTTCTAAAACAACGAGCATGTACAAGGATTTCTCACACTAATTTGTCATTGGACACGTTACAAACTATTGAAATCATAAAACATAGACAACATAAAAGTGGTGGAGTTCCCATCAGGCAAGCCTTACCCCATAGGTTGGGATGCTATTTTTTCTGCCAATAAATTAATGAGCAGCAGGAAATGACTTAAAGTAAAATTATATATTTTTAACGAAAAATTTATTATTTTCATAAAAATACGTAATTTCTGAAAAAAAAAATAAACAGAAGAATATGTGAATTAAAAGGTGAAAAAAAAGAATTCCAGAAAATAAATGAAAATTTTCAAGCCCTAATCCTAAATTTCTTTCCAATACTCACGTAAATCTTAATTTGAATTTGATGATTCTGATTAGGGCTTGAAGTAAAGCCTGGCTTCGTTTTCACTGCATCGGATGGCGGTGTTCTTCCTGGTGTTGTGAATTCAGTTATTCGCAATCGCAATGCAGGTTAAATAGTGTTTCCCTTGTTGCGCAATTGCAAATAAGTAATTACCGCATTAGCAATTGTGCATAAGGTTTACCAGATGGGAACTCCATCACTTTTATCTTGTTTGTGCTTTATGACTTCGCGGGTTTGGATGGGCTTGACGATTAGACGAGGCGGGGGAGGCTCCAGAAGGAACCATGGGACTTATCGGAGAAGGAAGGAGAAGGAGGAGGAGTCTTAGAGAAGGGTCAAAGTGTTTTTGTGCATTTTTTGTTTTTGGTGTGGGGATTTATGGCTGTATGTACTGTATTTGCAATGAAGTAAGTCTTATTTGACTACTATGGGGTATTTTCTATTGGGCCATGTCAAATGGGATATTTTGTGTTGGTTCCTTGTTAAACTGTTATGGTTTTATTAAGTTGGGTTACTTGGATTCTTGATACATATTGGCTAATTGGGAATCAATACATTGTTAAATTATAAATGATCAGTTAAAAATTATTCTACATAATGTGTACTTTAATTCTTTAATTGTAAATTAATGTATTGTTAAAAGACTTCACTTCTCTAAAAAAATTGTTTTATTGGAAAATTATAATTAAAAATTACATTGACATTAATAATTACACAAACACTATATATATATATATATATATATATATATATATATATATATATATATATTTCTCATGTATAATTCTTCAGTGGATTCCTCGCAGAAATCCGAGAACAAGTAAAAAACACCACACTTCCTTTGCATTTGGTAGTTGACAGGCAGTTCTAGACGCAAGTCATCATGTTTCCATTTTAAATATGGCGACATCAAAATTTTATAACCAAAATTTCGGACTGCTAATTTAATCGATGCTATTCTAGGGAATCCTAGCCAATCAAGAAAATGTAGAACTTCATAGAAAGATAAATCTCAAACCCAAGAACAATAAAGAACTACAAAAGGTATACAAAAACTCATTATCTATATTTAGAAATCATTCATAGTTTCATATAAGATTGACACGCACAACACAAGAAAAGCAGAAAAGCAGAGAGAGAGGACATCAAATCTTTATTGCACTAAGACCTAAAAGTTAAAGTTTTGTTTTAAGCTAGACATAAAATTTGGATTTCAGGTTATTGAAGCATAAGGTAGAAAGGAAGGTGTTGCAACATCCAATCCTGCGTGCACTATCACTTATGGATATGATATATTTGCTTCTATTAGTCTCAAGCTAAGCTAGCCACAGTCATAACACAGTGAACCACCAGCCACAGCAATGAAACTGAGGAATTCCTCAAACTCCTCCTTAGTCTATAAATATATGTTTATGCCCCCGATTAATAAATATACTAAATTTTGATTTTAGATTTTCTAAACTTTGGTTTTATTTTGTGTTTTTCTGAATTTTTAAAAGTGAAAACCAAGGATTTAAATTGTAGTTTCAGATTCATTGCAAGACAAATATAACTAATGCTGCCGCAATTATCTCTGCAATGTAGTCCTGGAGAGTCTAAAAAACTTGATGTCATAATTAAAATCACTGTCACGATCCGATTTTTCAACATATAAACGTGTTAGGGTGAGTGTTAAAGAGGATTTTCAAAACGCCACTAATTTGCACAGAGCAAAATACCTGGACGAGCAGATTGTGTAGCTAGCCCTAGAGGTGACTTTTTCGGCAGAGAACAAAAACAACACAGTTGGAATGGTTGAGCTGGTGACACAGAATGAGAATTAATAACTCACCTTCAACCGGAACGCAGAGAACGCCTTTCTAATTTGCAATGCCTTCCCCGATTTGCGCCAAAGCGAAATTAAAAACAATGATCGGTAATTTGTTAGTAAAAAGAGATGAATTGAAGTTAAAGGGGATGGCCATGAGGAGGAAGGAGGAGGGCTCCGGAGGGACAAACCCTAAGACCCCGTCAGGTTTTGGAATATTTGTTAGTCAATATAAGGATTAATTATTTTTAGTTTCTAAACTACTCGATATTTAATTTTTTTTTTTTGTAATATTAATTTTTATATACATGTTAACTTATTTACAAAAATTGAAAAATAGTTAATTTAGTTAATGATATAAAATCCTATCCATGGGATTTTATGTTATTTTTAAATTATTAGAACTAGTGATCCTATTATTTCACTGCATCACCATTCTATTTGATTAGTTAATAATAGTGATTTTCTCCAGAGATTGTCTCGTTGTTTACGATTTTTTATTATTTATTATTACTAAAAATTTGTAAAGTAATTATAAAATATTTAAATAAAATTAAATAATAACACATTTGAGAAAAACTTGTGAAATGAAAAAATAAATCTCTTAAAATTCTCCTTATAAAGAAACAATTTTAATAGTTTATTTGCAGGGATCTTCATCCATTAAATTGGTCTTGATAGTCCAAATCAAAATAATTAATTTAATTTGAATCAACCTATCAATTAATGATCAAATGGTAACAAAATATATATATATATAAAGAATGTGTTAGTTTTGCAAAACTTAAAAAAGTGTTCACAGAGCATATGCCATGAATGCACACATGCCACATCGTGCGTGCGTGCTCTGGTTTAGTCAGTGATTTCTTGGATCCAATTATAACAAGCTTTAGGTCATAACCACAACCTACACATACACAAATCAATTGCATCTTCCATTTGTTTGCATATATTTCTTTAACTTATTTCTGCATGTTCTTATTTCTTTTCTTAATTATTAATTATCTATCACAACTTGAGAAAAATAATTAAGTATTAACACTATACTCCACTTAACGTGTTATTCTCAATGCACTCTTTAGCTTATTCTCCCACAATATACCTAATATAACACACACACATAACAATGTCATTTAGTCGTTTAACATCGTATAAAATCTTCAAAATAAACCACAATCAGAAAGTTTGCTAAAAAAATGACCGAAATATATATCGATCCATTCACTTACTTCACATCTTCTAGTTAATTTTCACCAATTATTTGATTTTTGTAAAGATAGAGATGTCTTGAGGTGGGGATACGAATAATATAATAACCAACTTACACTAATGATTTGAATGCATCAACCAGGTAACAGTTTCAGCTTTGTACAAATTTTATATTTTCAATATTCGTTGGTGGGAGAGACTGATAGAATAAAATAAAATTAAAGGATCGGATTCATAGGATAAAAACAGGGTGTATTGGAATCACGTTCATGAGACTAATTTTGATGATCAAATTAAAAACCAGTTTAATATTATCACTAGTCCAAATCAACAAAACGTCTCATGCATGGACACCGTTCACACACAGGAATGGATTAATTTGAACGTGAAAAAATGTTTTAGATCTTTGATATTGTGTGACCACTTAAATGGTGTTTACCTTTCTACCAATCAAGTTATTTTAGATAAAGTATTAAAACATCCATAATCTATTTTTATAAATTAGAAGACATAAATGAAGTCCTTTTAGAAATTCATTAAAAGCTCACACCAAACCAGATTTGGTGTTAAGAGACTAAAAGTAAATCCATCCCAATGGTCAAAAACATTTGTAAAGATGATGATTTGATGGAAATATGAAAGTTATGGATGAGTGGTCTTTGGTGAATTAGCAACTAGGTGAAGACATTAATTAGGAGCAATTGGTTAGTCCCATCTCCAAAATGCAACTAACTTGATAGCAATCAATTTTTTTCATAATGATGGAGAAACATTATATTAACTACATATTGTTGAATAAAATCTAGGAGGAGCAGTGAATTATCATTATTCACCAACCATCACTCCCAACTTCCTTTTCACATGCTTCTTTCTGATCTACAATTGCTTCCACCACTGTTTTAAACACACCAGTCGCTGCCCTTTATCCATTGAATACATCTATCTCCATCACAAGTTGAAGTCGAAGTTCTTTCCCATCATGAAACCATCGAAAACTTCATAACCGAGAAAAGTGTTAGTAAACTCGAGCAACAACACTTGCAAAACAAGGTAAGCGAGCAAAGTTTTTAGTTTAATCAGATCTTTAGTCCATTAATGGTATTGGATGGATTTTTTATTTCAATTATAAGTAAAATTAAAATTCGTATTAAGGAAATATTTTAAAATATATAAATCATGTTATGATTAAAATTCCCAATAGAAAATATATTTAAATACATGTTTTAAATTTGCAATGAATAATTTAAATGTTGGTATAATTTTTTAGTCATAGGTAAATTTCTAAATGAATAATGCAATTTAATTTAAACGATGATGGATTAGAAAGAATAAACATTTTGAGAAAATTAAATATACAAGAGAAAAATTAAAGATAATTGTGAGATATTTTGTTTAGTTGCATAAATAACGTGTAAAATACTTATGTGAAAGAGTGGAAATGAAGAAAATTAAATATATATAATTAAAAGACCTGGAAAGTAAAAAGAAAGAAAAGGAAAACAATTCTTTAAATTGTATATTTTTATTTATAACATAAGAGTATATTTAAGTAAATTTATCTTGTTATATATATTTTAATATTTTTACTCAAATTTAGCTTTGTTACAATAAAATTATTTTATTAATTTATTTTGCAAGACTATGTTATAAATATTTTAAAATATTAAAAACTAACAAATAAGATAGATCACGAACGATTCTCGTCGATTTTGTTGTAATAATAAATAAAATCACCAACAAAAACAAAATCATCTGTACTTATTATTACTAAAAGTAGTTTTCATATCTTTACAGTTCCATTTATACGTTTGAATTCTGTAAGTGGTGGTTTTGAAACTTTCTATAATCATACCAAGTTTCATTTAGCTTCAATGTAAAAGTTCTTCCGAGTCATACTTATTCTAATTTATTGTCTTTTTCGCCACAAACTTTGTACTGTGTACATAAAAACTTCAAAACTATGGACAGTATTGAATTATTTGCCCTTACAAATTATTTATGTAATACTATTATCAAAAACACATAAATTTCAAATTTGTGGACAATGTTGAATTGTTTCCCTCACAAATATTTGTTTGTAATAAAAAACACACACCTTTTGTCCAAATTGTCTTCATATTATACATAGCTTAATTTACTCTTAGTTAAAATAATTATGAATTGAATTGAAAAAATTGTAACATTACTAAATTTCAAAAAAAGTAGAGGAAACTTGATTAAATTGGAAGTTAATAATTGATATTTGAAAATATGAAATTGTTGATTTGAGAAATATAGAAATTGAATATTTTGTGCAGTGGATGATGAGATTAGAGAAGAGAGTGGAGGTGCTTAACAGAAGATAATGAAAAGGGACAAGAGAGAGAGAGGAAGAATGATCAAATGACACACACTCACAGCCTCTACCACTGATCCACCTTTTTCCTCGACGCGCATAATCTCTCTCTCTCTTTCTCTCTTTCTCTCTTTCTTCTCTCTCTCTCATATATGTAAAGACAAAACCAAAACCGTGGATGTGCCTCCACAACCCACCATTTGCACTCTTATATTGCATCGCTTCCCATCTCTCTCGTTCTCTTTCGCTCTCTCCCTTTACGTGTTTACGCTTCAGGCGTTGCTAGATCTGAATCAATCAAACCCCTAATTTCAAAAACCCTTGCGATCGGATCAGGTAATTTCGTTTCCCCAATTTCTCTGCTCTCTCTCTCTGCAATGTCCTCTCAGCGCGCAGATCTAGCGTGCCGGATCTTCCCGGAACCCGATGCCTACCAAATCGACCACTTCGACCGCCTCCCGGACTCCCTCCTCCTCCTTGTCTTCAACAAGATCGGCGACGTCAAAGCCCTAGGCCGCTGCTGCGTCGTTTCGCGTCGCTTCCACTCCCTCGTCCCCCAGGTCGAAAACGTCGTCGTTCGCGTCGACTGTGTCATCTCCGACGACGACTCTTCCTCCTCCGCCGCCGCCTCCGACAAGTCCCGCGGTCCTTTCTGGAACCTCCTCCGCCTCGTCTTCGGTGGAATCGTCAAGCCCATCCAAACCCTCGGCCAGTTCCTCGGCCCTAAACGCCCCTCCTCCTCCCCCTCCCCCTCCCCCTCCTCTTCCCTCGCCGTTGGCACCGATGACGACTCCGACGCCGGCGTCACCCACCACTCCCCCACTCAGGTCCTCAAAAACTTCAACGAGATTCGCCTCCTCCGGATCGAGCTCCCCAGCGGCGAGCTTGGCATCGAAGACGGTGTCCTCCTCAAATGGCGCGCCGATTTCGGATCAACCCTCGACAATTGCGTCATCCTCGGCGCATCCTCCGTCTTTCACCCGAAAGACCTCACCGACAGCTCCGCCACCGCCGCCAATTGCACCGATGACAATGGAAGCATACCCGACTCGTTCTACACCAACGGCGGCCTCAAACTGCGGGTGGTTTGGACTATAAGCTCGCTGATCGCCGCCTCCGCTAGACATTACCTTCTGCAGCCTATAATTTCAGAGCACGGGACTCTCGACAATTTGGTCTTGACCGATGCTGATGGGCAGGGAGTGTTGTACATGAACTGGGAACAGCTTGAGGAGCTGAGGACGAAGCCCCTTTCGGCGTCGTCTGCGTCCAAGAGGACTCTCGTTCCGGCGGTCAACATGAGGCTGTGGTACGCGCCGCACCTGGAGTTGTCCGATGGGGTTGTGCTGAAGGGTGCCACGCTTGTTGCCATTAGGCCCAGTGAACAATCCCCCAACACCGCCAAGAAGGAGGCTTCTGATTTGTCTTGGGTATCCACAGCGTTTGAGGAGCCTTATAGGACAGCTGCTACAATGCTTGTCAAGAGGAGGACTTATTGCCTTGAGATGAATTCGTTCTGATGCATTTCAGGTACTGTATTTAATTGTTCATATATATATGTTTTAATTTGTTGAGTTCCCTTTGTTTTGGGATATGGCCTTGTTTGTTTTATGTTCCTCAAATTTGTTTGTCTTCTAACCACATTTTGGATGTGTTTTGTCGCCTGAATACTTGAACAGAGCACAACCAAAGCTGGAGAAGGATATGTGATGCCATTCAGTTTTTGTTTTGGATAAAACGTACATGCATTTTCCTAGGTGCTTTTTGGTCAATTCTCTGATCAAAATTGTAGTTTAATCTCGGTAATCTACATTGGTGTTTAATGTTAGCCTTTATTATTAGATTACCGAGGTGAAACTCATTGGAATGGGAGAATAGAACCATAAGCACGAAAGTGTATCTAAGTTTAGTTCTTTTTTGTTTTTGAAAGCATTTTTCAAAATCTGATAGAATTTGGATGAGGAAGTAATCAAATCAAGAAAGACCTGCTTGTCTTGTTCAGTCAAGGGCTCTTTACTGTTTGTTTCACTTCAACTTTTTTTTTTGTTAATTGCTTTTGTAGTGACTGCTTGATTGTGTATGTCTGTGAATCTCTCTTGCTAATCGGTTTGGTATTTGGATCAATTGGAATGGAGGGTGTATAGAATGCGTTTGCATGTACTTCTTCCCAGTTAGCCACCTTGGTTTGCCCTTGACTGGACCATTAGAATTTCATCACTATTGTTTAGTTGTATGTTCTAATTTTACCTTGTTTACCTAATGAGATTCTTTTAATTCAATGTTATATAATTGTTTATTTTATGAAAGTTTAGAACTCATACGTATTTGTCTGAAATGGAAATTTCAGGAAATGTAGAATCATTCAAAAAGGGGGAAAACTCAAGTTCTTCATAGAAGGAAGGAATAAGGAAACTCAAATTTTCTTTGGGCGGACATGAAGTGGAAGCAGCTTGGTCGCAGGAAACTTATTCTTCCCGGCTTCAGAAACTGTGGCCCTGACTTGAGTAGTTACTGAGGGGAGCTGCAAATCATTCACCTATCATGCTTAAACTGAAAACTGAATGCATCTGCTGGTTTTTTTAATTTGAGGCAATGCTTGTAAGAGTGCACACCTGCAACTAGGATGATCATGTAAGAGCTTTAAGTTTGTAGTCATCTGCCCTTATCAGATCTCTGTGAATATTCTAGGTATCAGTTTGGTTTGCCTTTGTGGTATATTTTTCTCGAGTTAAATGAGCAATGTAATTTGCTTCTGTAATTTTAAATAACTGCTGGATGAGGTCAATCATGCTAAATGCAATACTTTTTGTTCCTGCACTTACTTTTTGTCGTTTCAAATTGGTTTGCAAGTTACTTGTCGGTGAACTTGTAAACTGTTCGATCGAGACTCAAGCTTAGGAATGAAGGTGGAGCCGAAAATATTGGCTTATTAAATGAACCCAACTACAACTTTTTAAATATTCGGTCCATACTCTGATTTGGGGCTGAATTGAGTCAAGTTAATTGAATTTGTTAACAGTTCAGATGGCTATTCATACCACCTAAAAGTGGCTACCGGCCAGCATAAGCTGAGTGAAGTATGAACTTCTCAGATCACACGAGCAGTATACTTTTTTTTGGCAAAAACAAATTGTATGAATCTAGCTGATTTGATTTTGAGTTAACACGTGTACGCACACTCAACGAAGGAGGGAAATTATGTTAAAAAGAACGAGCTTTTTATTGATAGTTCGGCTAGTAAAAATCGTCATCCAGTTTTATATTCTAATGTGTTTAAGTAATATATTTATATATTTCATTAAAAACAAAGTGTTTGTTTGGAGCATTAAATCGCTAATAAATACAAAATGGTCTACTAAATTTTACTTTCTTTCTAGCTTTTACATTGGTTCAAATATTTATAAATACAAATTATTTTCCATTTTTGTCCATTTCGAAATAATTGTATCTTTTTTTTCTAGTAACTCTAATTCTCATTTATTAATATTATTAAAGTTTGTGTTAGTATTTTTTTTTAACTAAGTTTGATCATCTATGTACGGAAATATATTTAATATGTTTAATGAAGACTTTTTTAACACTGAAATGTCAGTTGCATGCTTAAAAGTAATAGTTAACTTCTAAAAATGATGTTCCCTATTTAGATTTACAGTAGGAGCATGAGATTCTTATAAACATGGTTAGCTTAAGAGTAAGGATGAGTTGGAGAATTCCTAAAAAAGGAACATCTTAAGTGAAAAAAAAAAGGTTTATACCTAAGTAGCTCAAGTTAGTCACCTAGTTTGCTTAGCTTAGCTGTCATAACAATTTTCTCCTTTTGCTTGATTGTGTGTGCGCCGGGGGGGACACAGAGCAGAAGGTATTTAAGAGTAATATGAAGTTTTATGAAAATATTAATTGGGTATTGAAAAAGAGTGGATGGGAATTTGAGAGGAGTGAAGGTAGAAGATTAGTTGAGGTCGCTGGTTGGCAATTTATACATAGTATGTGTAGGTTTATTTAAAGCTCACATGATGTCTTGGTCACGCTCTTCATAGTTGCTTACATCGTGTCAAGACTGCAACCTTTCAACGCCCTTTATTTTGGTGCTCAATGGTCCCCTTTTAATACACCACACTTCCACTTTCTTATTCTCATCCCTCTACTTTATCTCTCACCACTCCATCCATCTCAACACCTTCATAATCTACACACCCACCCAAATACGGATATTTTTAACACCCTATTCACAAACACTTTCACTCCATCATGCTATCATATTTCATTTTTCTTTTACTTGTTTCTTTTCTATGTGAATCAACAATTTCATAGTAAAATCTGTCTCAATAAAGGTCATTTTCTTAAATACAAGTTTAGTATAGATTCTCAGTCATAGATACCTTGAGTTAAAAAACAAGAGGGAATAGTGCATGATTATCATCACTATGCAGGAAGATTCATTTTAAGCCTCCTTAATTTATAAGTTTCTTAATCATTAAATGTTTTAATATTTTTAAATGTGAGATTAGATGTATCCTTTTTATTCTTTATTAAAAGAATTATTTGGTGACGTAATTGAGATTGTGCTTTTTGGACATTATTGCTTACTAATTCAATTTCACAGATCACCAGCCCCTGGACCGACCCACCCCTTGGAATGAGAAGGAGAAAGAAAGAGGCGGAGAAGCCAAAATTTTGAGTCTCTTCTTTTTTGTTTTGAGATTGCAGATAAAAATCTTCAGCTGTTTTCGTTCTAAATACTTGCAAAATTTTAGCCTTTTTTTTTTATTGTTGCTGATAATGATGTTCTTATATGATTGGGAAAATCACTCTTTTTTGTTATGTAAAAAGTCTAAAAGTAGACACCCTTTTGTTTATCATATTGATGGCTTGTAGGTGAGAACTTTAATTCTAATCATATAACTCAACAGCTGCCACCCATTTCGAAAATATCTGTTCCTATCCAAGTTCTTTTCTTTTAACCCCCATAGTTCTAAAACTGAGTTTCACAACGACCCATTTTATAGCTTCTTCTTTTGAATTAGACTGATTTGTGTAAGTGAACTACAAAACCACATGATTTTCTTTCTTTTGTATTGTCTAAACAGTCACTCTTTTGTCCTCCAACGAATCTGTTATTATTATTCCTTTTACGAAGACAATTTGATGGAATTAGGAAATAAAAGAATAAAAGGCCATGTCTTGACCTACAAAAGGGTCAAACCATGGCCAAAATTTATGTATATTATAAAGCTGTTTTTTAATAAAGGTAGGGTGAAATAAAGGGCATGCGAGGACAAGTATGGTGCGTTATACAAACAAATGTCACTCTCAATGTCAGAATAGATAACCATTAACATTAGATTGAATAAGTATGGGAAGTTGAAGGAGGGTGGAGTTGATTTTTATGATGTTTATTATTGAATTAGTCATTGTCTAAGCAGACAAGTTTCCATTCTATTACATCATGGGCACAATGGATTAGGATGAGGTGGTCATAGTTATGTTTTACCTTATCTAATATTTACCACAAGGCCATTTCTTTCATTCAATCATCAATGTAGACTCTTCCTAAAAGAGACATGGCCCATCTTAGCAGATGAAAGAAGCTACATCCATAATTTTGGTTTTTTTCTTTTTTAATGAATCCCCTAATGTTTGAAAATGATTTTAGGTCTGATTAATTCAAACTAACCTGAATAGACCACATCAAGAGTTAAGTTCTTTTGACTTCAACTCTTTTCATGCATAAAACTTAAATGTAAGATAAGACTTTGATTAAAATTGAATTTCTCCTTTTTTTTTGCAGAAACTTTATTTTCTTAGTTCTTGAATCAATCATTCAACTTTGTAATTGATATAGGGTCAACCAATAAATGTGCAATGTCCAAATCTACCAAATTGCAAAAAAGACGTTTTTCTCAAATTTGTCTTAATTATACTTAATAAAATCACATTGACTTAAGAACTTTGCAGAAAAAAAAAAAAAAAGTTCCTTTTTTATTTTCAAAGCAAACTAATATTCTGAATTTGTTGTCATCATTTTCATCTGATTGGCATTAGCTTGCTACAGTGGCCACTTAGCTTCCATAGCTATCAGAAATTGCAGACATATTACAGTTGTGATGACAGGGCAAGGGTGGTTCGAAGAAGCAACCTTTGTGTTTTTCTTTCTCTAACAAACAATGATTAATAATAGGTGTTATTTTATTAGGTACTTAGCTGTTTCTGCTTCTAACTTTATCTGTTTGTCACATGAGGTACCTTAGCTTTGCACACATACAATCCACGTGAAATGAGGTCTAGAGTTAGTGAGTAATTGAACACAAGCTTGCACCCTGCAAGAAACAGGTCTTTTTGCTCACTCATAACCCTTTCTTCTTCCATAATGCTCCTCTGATTCCTTTGTTTTCTTATTAAGCATCATGCATTGCTGATTTTATATGCAATTAGGAGCCATATCCCATGTATTATAACTGAACATGTCGCCTTCTATTTTATTCTACCCTACTCATCTTTAGCAAGGGTAGATGCATCCAAGTGGGGGAATAATATAGGACACAGCAAATGGTGAACAAGGCCCCACATGCTAATATTTATGCCGGCAGAGTCTGTGACAATCAGGGACTGAACCACTGGACAAGATATAATTAATATAACCAAAAGGGTAATCAAAAAAAGAAAAATTATGAATAGGGTCTTTAGGATTATCTAATAATTGTACTGTTTTTTGCATCATCACACTAGCATTTTGGAGCATTTTCAGGTGGCATTTGCATCTTCCAAACGAAACTCGTCAACCTTTGTGCTTTTGGCCTTTAGTCCTGGTTTGCTGTCTATAGGAGCTTCTCATTTGACCTTTAGGGTGTGAAGCAATTAAGTAATGTTGAAGCTTAAATTATTGGGTGAGAATGAGAACCAAACAATTAGATGCAGATTTCTAAATTCTAGATGAATATTTAAAACTTGGAAGCCTGAATTATTGTTGAATTCATTAGCACGTCCACGAGGGGTAACTGCTACTTTATATAAGGGCTTGTGGACATTTATTTTTCTTTCTTGTCATAGCAGGCTCATCAGATCATGGATTTTATTTTATTAACATCTGCTAAGATTTCTTATAATATGTCTCTTGGCTTCTTATGAAAAGTGACTCTGAATTTTGCATACAAAAATCGCTCGTATCTCTAGGCTCTTCCTTTTTCTTTCCCTCTTTATAAGCTAAAGTGCCTCTGATATGTTTAGTCCTTTAAAGTGAATAATATTCATTGCTTCTGATTTTGGCACAGCAAAAACATTGGACGTGCTCTCATTTGGGTCCAGTTTGTAATCAGAATTTTATTATATTTGGCTTTTTCACACTTTATTTCTTATACATATTTTTCAATCTTGTTCCATTTCTCATTTATTTTTTTCTCATATCTCCTTTAATTTACTCTAAAAACTTAGTCCTAAAATAAAAGTATACTCGAATAAATTTATCTGCAAGGATTTCTATGGCAGAAAAATTAAAAAAAAAACTTCGAAAAACAGTTTATTTATACGTTAGTTTGTAGAAATTCTGTTATATAATTTTTTTACTTTTAAAATTTGTAAATAAACTAATTTTAATTTATAAAAAACAAACTTATTTTATCTTTTCTTTTTAATCTTCCTTTTTAGAAGTTCTAAAATGGAATTTCTTCAATCCTTTCATAACCCCGTTTGTTTTTTCAGATTATTCTTTGTACAGCAACAAACACTTTCGTGTTTGTAAAATAACAATTTGCAACAAAATAACCACATAATCGTTTCGAGAACTCCTTATTTATCGAAAATGATCTCAAATGCACTTATCGTTTGTTGATATTTTTTTTGGTGGGTGCAAGGGCCAAGAACGAAAGATACACACAAAAAAAAGAGTCTTTAATTCTTCTAGTGTATATAGGAGAAGCACAGAATTTCAGTCCCAGAAATGTTTTGAGACAAATAGATGTGATCAAGGGCAAATCTTCCTATACTTTCATACTTTTATCCTTGTATCAAGAAGTAAAAATATAGTTTTACCCTCTTATTTATTTATTTTTTTCATCTTCTCAGTTGCATCCCTTTTCACCAATACAATTTTTTTTATAATTGATTGTGAAATAAAAATACAATTTTTGTATTTTAGATTAGTGTAATCTGAGATATAAATGTTAGAAAGGTATTTTAGTATTTTCGGAAGTATGGGAGTGAAGAAAGAAAACCATGGAGGTGCAGGAAAAAGCACCCCATGATCCATTCGCAGGAATCAATCTAAGTCTTGGATTTTGTTATTGGGCTTGCATCAGCTTGCCGTGTGGGCTTTTCTTCCCTGTTCAGGTGATTTTTGACTAGAAAAAAGGGGAGTTATTAAGTGCACCCCTTTTCTGAATTTTTTTTGATAAAACTAAAAACTCTAAAAGTACTTTTTTTAACTAAGAGGTTTAATAGCTTAAAAAAAATTTAGACACTTCATTTGAGCAGTGTCGGTGTCCGAAATTTAAGTAAACACGTTGTTTCTAAACAACAATTCAATCCAGCGGAAGTTCAAATAATCAAAAAGTGGTATAAGATAATCATAACGGTTTGGTTTAAGGAAATCTATAAAAAAAAAATAAAAAAATTCACCATTTTAGTAGATAATGAAAAAAAAGTGTATTTGGTTGGGAGAAAAAGTAGAAAGCAATAATGTAAATAGATGACAAAAAGAAAACATACAGGAAAGAAAATATAATGAGAACCAAATGAGAAATATAAGAAAAATAAAACGTAAACTTTTCACTAATGAGCATGTAAATTCAAATATTTGGTTGAATAGAGATATAAAATAAGTTTTAAAATCAAAGATTAATTAGTGAAGGACATAATATAAATAAATTACATAGAGTAAATTATGAATACGTCAGATATTGTCACTGGTGGTTACAAATATTTTTATCATGTAGAAAAAAATATGATGACATTTTCAATTCAAAATTTTTTAATGAATTTGGAAAAGGAATTTTATAATTTTAAAAAATTCAATTACATTAAATTGAAATGTTTATATTTTAAAGTATTTAATTTAAATAAAATAATACAAATTTATTTAATTTTAATTGTTTTGTTTGAATAAGTATCTAAAACCAAAAGATATAAAAATTATTACTTCAATCATTTGCATATGGACAAAACGTAATTACTATATATTTTAATTGAAAAAAAGTTTCCTTGGTATCATAGAAAAATAATTCATTGACTAGAATTGAGAAACTTTTGATAAATACGAGTAAATAGCTTTGACCTACAATAAAAAAAAAAATAATCCTGAAAGTGTTCAATAAAAAATCATTTGTACTTGTTAAATTTCTCTTCCACAATTATTTATAAAGAATTTGTCTAAAATATCCTAACTACTCATATCAACACAAGCATTCACCAAAATCATAAACACAAAAGTCTCAGCTCAAGCTAACAAATTAATCAAGCTGAAATTGTTAGGGAAGAAAACTATTGATGGTTGTCAAAAGAATTTTTTTTTCCTTCATAAAAAGTGTGCCATGAGAAAGGGCACTAGAAATTTGAAGCTTTTAGTTTCCTACAGCTCTTCCCAACCAAACGGTACAAGCAACTTGAGAATCAATATTTTAGAAAATGAAAATATCTTCAATCAACATTCTTTTACATTTATCCATAGATATAGTACTATGCACGCAGCATAACTTAATAGATATCCAAATACTCAGTGTAATTGAATGACTCAAAATGATCCAATAAAAAACACCAATACTTCATCACAACAACTTATCCTCCATTTTGCAGAAGCCAAACTGGGGACACAGCTTGCTGCTCCTACAAAAAACAAAGACCACAATCCCTGTAAAAATGTAACAAAACAAACAAATATTAGTAACCCTAAATATATAAACAATTCAGAAATTTATGGAAAGTAGAGAGGTAGCATACACAATGGTTAATTAACCACACTGCACAAGAGATTTTTGGCCAATAACATATAATATGTCTAACTTAACTCCTCAAAATCAAATTCCTCACAACATAAGCAAATATCATTGAATAAAGGCATTAGTAGTAACGTGCAAAACCTAACTGTTTATCATAATTTAGAAGTGTGTATGATCAGTAAAACAGTCTCAATTTTGACCTTTCAATCTATCATATCATCATTATTTTTTTAAGATGGAACACTTGGAGCTCAATTTATCAAAATGAGTGACCTTTTTTAAAGAATATGGCATAAAAGTACCATATTCCTCTAAACCCAAAACTCAAAATTCAACCAGGAAGGCCAGTGAATCTAGTTATTGCAAGACTGTGATGAATAAACAAAGCCACCTTAAACTCACAGAAATTTCTCCTATTCCCTTATCCTTCTCTCTTCAGCTGTCTATATTTTGAATCTATTGACTTTTGTTTCTCTTCATTTTATAATATAAAATGGTTAGGAATTCACTTCTAATGGTACTAGAAAAAGAAAAAAAATACTTTTTGGTTGCAAATTCCAATTTTTCAGTATGAATCCACTTTTCTCTTCTTGCTTCTACAATGTGAAATTCTGAATCCACTCAGTTCCAAACTTTCCATTTCCTTAACCAATTTCTTTTACTTAAAAAATGACAACCTTCACCGTTGCTTTAGTTAAATTGCTAGTAGTGAACCACTGTCTTGCCGTGATCAATAAATGTTCTGCCCTTTTCCAAGACAGACATTCTCCAGAACACAAAATCCAAAACATCCTAAATGTTTCTGAACAATATTTGAGGCTTTACAAAATTGCTTTGCTTCATTTACCGAAAACTAATCTGCGTAATACATGTAGTCCTAACTCATACTCAAGTTGAGGTAGGTAAGAGTAAAGATCTCAATCATCATAGTTACTTCTCTATCCTTAAATTTTGAAATGTGACCTTCCAACTCGATAACTTTAAGGCTTCAAATTCCACGATACATCGGTTTTAACTCCCTTCCAAGTATGAGGCTGATGTCAATTGGATCAAAATCTGTAGTTATATGTCACCTTTTTACTAAAAACTAATAAAAAGTGAGAAAGAACAAGGATGATCCAACCTAAATACATCTTATAAGGACTAAAGCACCGCCAAAATGAGGGCAAAGAAAAAATTATGGTTTATGCCTACACAGTGACTTCGAGCCATAGAAGAATCAGTACCTTGAAGTGATTCAACTCGAAGTTACATTCATTACAAAATGAACTCTAACTTTGATTATTTGTATAGCTTCAGTTACAGTTCACTAGAGCACTGTAACAAGGTTGTCATATGAGAAGATTCCACATCACCCAAGGACACATATTAGTTAGTATATCTACTTATATTGAATATACTCAGAATATACCACAGAATTTTATAAATGTTGATAATATTCAGATTTACTTGCTCATTATTCATTTTCTTCACCTATTGACTTCAGCCTCATTCACAAGTGACCTTCCATTTGGTGTCATGCTCACTTTTCATTGTCGAAGATCATGGCACATTAAGAGTTTGGTCCAAAGATGTTCAATTTTAGGTAAAAACAATTAGTCATGCCAGTTCTTGTTGAGACAAAGTGTATGCTTATTAAGATGTTATGGAAACTGAACACAGTTTTACAATTCAAGCACTTGGTGCCTGCTTCAAAGCTCAAGGAGCATTTGATTTCGACATCAAATCCTTTATGCTGTTCTGTATATATTTTTCTTTATGAATATGTTTTAAAATTAATCTGTAGCTACTCACTCTCTTCTCTACAAATTTAAATGATACCTTTCTATTTTATTCTTAAAATATTTAAGAACACATTTCATTTATTAAAAAAACAATGACTAAGACAATAAAAAAAATTCCCCGTTCATATTTGATTTAGAAATTATCCTGTGAAATAAAACAAAACAAAAGATGAAGTGTAGAAAAGACTACCATTAAATCTCTTGATCGCTAAAAGATAAACGTTCCTATTTTTCATTTCCCTCTATCCAATGCATACCCAAATGAATGACAATCTTACAAGTGGCAACATCTAATAAAGGAAACTACAAGAAAACTAAATGATATTATAAATACTATTTTTAATATTTTAAGATCACCCTATAAAATCCTTAAGTCATTTAGTTTTCATTCTTTTGGTATTATTTAGCCTTAAGGACAAGGTTCTCATTTAAAATGATAGGATGGGTCTAAAGAGACCCAGAAGAAAGAAACTAGATTGGCATAAGAATTTCACAGGATTTTCTTTAATTATTATATAAAAATAATATTCCATTTTCTTTTTTTTTTCCTTTATATTACATGTGTTCACTTACGGGGTTGTTATTTATTAGGATGGTCATCCAATGACTATTTCTTTATCATCTTACATAGAGGTCTTGGTCTAATTCAATCCTTTGCATTTACCTAAAGGCTAATTTAATCATATTTCTAATAGATGTGGAATATCCAACAGATTGAGAATTATAGATTAATTTTTTGAGGTACTAAGATCTATTTAAGAGGTTAATTTTTCAAAATAAGTTCTTCCATACACATGGATCAAACCAAACGACTTTATTTGTCTATTGTAAGAATATAATATTGAATTGACCTCCCTCCCTTTTCCTTTTTCTTTTGGTTTAATTAAGTTTCAAATCTCTCATAAATTTGGATATTTTTAATTGAGTCCCTATTAAAAAAAAAATTATCTATTAAGTACACAAAATTTTTATATTTTTCAATTAAGTTCCTACCGTTTTACTTTTCCGTTAACTAGGTGACATGATTGTCATCTTGCTTACTAGTCTCCTCGTGTTAAGCAATGTGAGGTTTTGTAGTTAATATAAAGTAGTATTATAGTTAATGTAAAATTACAAGTGACTTTTATTACTTTCACTGAAAATATATTGGATAGAAAGAGACTAGTATATTAACCACAAAACCTCATATTTCTTAACACGTGGAGATAAGTAAGCAAGATGACAAAGCAAGAAAGCAGCCACATTACTCGGTTAACAGAAAAATTAAACGACAAGACTCAATTGAAACTATAGAAATTGAGTACTCAATAGACCAAAAAAATTTAGTAGGGACTCAATTGAAAATAATCCAAATTTATGAAGGACTTGAAAGTTAATTAAGCCCTTCCTTTTCTACTTTAAACCAAATAGTTCCTAAAGGTGACTTGTACATTTTTTCTGCATTTCAAAAAACAAGTATCATCCCCACTTATGTGCCAGTTATATCTATCTGAAAATTAACATTAGCAATTTGTAAAGCGAGTTCAACTTCGTCCTACATCATTTAGGTTTAGTTTTCCCATCTCAACAATCTTGAGTACCCTCACCTCTATGTAGTATTCTCATCATCAGAATGAGTGCCAATGTGAATAAAAAGTCACAATTGGCCAAGAATTGACAAGTTGAAAGAAACATTATTAGAACAAGTGCAAGCATAAGATTTTGAGTAAAATATGGTGGGAAACTTAGTACTATAATTTGTTTATTTCCAATGATAGACATATCCAGTATATTATCCCCTCTTATTCCCAAAACATGAATATATTATATATTAATAAGACTTAAACAAGTTATAGGTTCCCAATATACAATGATGTTAGTGTGGAGTGCCCAATAACACATTTTTCCAAATTCAGTACCTATGAATTAAATATTTTTATTTAAGTCTCCTATATTACCTAAGTCGGCTCTACATGTCTACTATTTATCTATTGTTATGAGACAAAAAGAGAAATTATAAAAATATTTCAGAAAATAGTTCAGTTAAAAGGCTCAACATAACAGTAGGAGCGAAATATAAATAAATATTGTTTTCAATAACTCAAAACCATAATTTTATAATTTATTTGGTATGTAACTTAAAAATAAAATTAGATACTCAAAATAAATATTTGTAATATATTAAGGACCTTAAACATATTAAAATTTCCATATATCGGATATTCATAACTTCAATTATCATCTTTAGCTGAGACAAGAAAGATATATTCAATAACTTGTTCTCAATTCAAAGTTTGATAAAAAAAATGTCCTAGGACTTGAGCTAAAATAAAAGATTTTAGAGAAATGGATTTTTGCATTCGGGCCATGCCTTGAAGGAATAAGGTGTGGCACATTTCTTATTCATACTACCAAAATAGTAATTACATTTTACAAACATAATTATTCTTCTGTCTCTTCTCCAACCTCACTAACCAGCATCTAGATTTTCTGAAGATAGTTTGGATAGGTCCTAAAACTAACTTAAAAAATCCTCACAAAGGAAGCAATGTATTAATGGCACAATTGTAATAAAATTTTATGCTAAGTTCTTCATTCTCCCTTTTCATTTCTAAACTAATCGTTCATTGTTCCAATGTATTATTATTACTAGTACTTTGTCATCCAATAGTTATATATATTTATTATGCCAAGAGAATTCATTGCATAGACTTTCCTTAAAGATAGTGATAATCATACTTGTAATTGAAATTACATTTTTTTCTGATTTTATGTATTATTTTTACACCTTTTTATTGGAAAATGTTACACTGTCTATTTTATGTGTGGACAATGCACATAGAACTTTAAAAAAAATAAAGAAAGTTAAAGGCAATACTAGTATTGTTTTTCAATAAAAATCTGCATGTTTAATTAATGCTAACTTCAAGTTAGTGTATCATAAAAAAAATGTGTTAATTAGTAGTAGAATTCTAATAAAGTTTTATGTTAAATTCTTCATTTGCATTTACAATTTTTTTTTTTTTTTTTAATTTGAATCTCTCATTGACCAATAATGGTGTGTTATTTCTGTTCAAATGAGTGGTAACAGTAACATACAGTGAATTTAATATAATACAGTAAGAAAAGAACTACAGTAGATATATTCGGGCAAGGACACGACGATCTATAACATTCATGGATATGTGACCAACATATCTACATCCATTTTTCTTGAAGTTTGCATTACTTAAACACACTTGTAATTATAAATATACCTCCCCTATTTTTATACTACTCCCTCTGTACTATATAATACTCATTTTTTAAGGAAAATTTGTTATTTTTATGTCATTTTTAAAATTTCAAGATAACATAATTTCTTCCAATTACACCCTTATTTTTTTATTTTATTTTGCATTGAAAATTGTGTGGAAAGAAAAAACTGAAAGGGGTATAATAGGTAAATTATTTAAACGTTGCATCAAAAAAACAAATAATTAAACGTTTTTACTCGTTTGGGTGAAAGAACCGTAAAAGATTACTCCGTAGAAACAGTGTGTGTATTAAATTCTCCTGTTTTTTTAATATTTTTTAAAATATCCTTCTAATAGAAAAACATATTATAACAGTGTAATTAAAAAGTCAGATATCAACTAAAGCCGGAGTATTTTAAAAGTAAAAATGGTTAAAATTTGATTATATTATAAAAAGAAAAGTTTTTTTTTTCCTTGAAAAGGGAGGTAGTATGTGCTAAATATACTCCAACCTACCTCTCTGAACAAGAAAATAAGGTAACTGTAAGAGAGGTAGATATATTTTTTTAATTAAGAAATGTGTTGTTAAGGTTAGTATAGTTATCCTTAAACAAATAGAATCTAAATGTGGTATGCACTATAGATTATTATTCCTTTTATGATTTTGGTTATAAGTAAGTTGAAGAGTGAAGTTGAGGGACGTGCATGGAGGTTTGAGTAGATGAAAAAGGTGGTAAATGAGTGGTTTTGTTATCGAAATGGAAGTGAATTTGGTTGCAGAAGCTGACAATGCGGGAATTGGGATCTTAAAGCCAGTTTTGTTTTGGTTTTGGCACAAAAGTGACTAAGCTACTACTACTATACCTACACATGGTGGTTGTTGCGTTAACCACAATAAAAGGTTACACTTGGCAAGGACTCACCAATGCCAGAGAGAAAGGGAACCAAGGACAAGGAGAGAACAAAAAAGGAGACAAACAGTGGAAGCGCTATTCACGCCAACCCATGCACCAGTAAGACAAAAAATAAAACAGATAGCATCCCATAAAACTATGCTCTCTGCCCAACTTGTTTATGCTTACCAAGAAAGCAAACGGCTCCTGGTATTGCACAATGCACTCATTCAACACATCTATTCATGACCACCCTCTTTCAAATTCATTAAATAAATAAACAAACCACACACTCTCTCTCTCTCTCTCTCTCTCTCTCTCTCTCTCTCTCTCTCTCTCTCTCTATCTCTATCTCTATCTCTATCTCTCTCACACACACATTATTAAATGTCCTCCTCCAAGGTTTACCAATGCCAAAGCATAAAATATCAACTGGTAAGAGAAAAGAAAAATGACAGCTAAGTCACTGCTCCTCCTCTGTCATATAATAAGTATGGTGTAAGACCAAAATAAAGTTTCGCTGATAAATATCCATTACATTTTATTTATACTTTTCAATAATATTTTAATATCTTATTGTTGTACTACGTCATTTGCAGCAATGAACGGTAGTGATAATGTTAGTTTTATAAAACTACTAGTCTTTTTTTTAGTTTTTTAGCAATGTTAAAAAACATATAAAGATAGTTAATATGGAAGGCACTATGCACTATGCACCAATCAAAAACTATAACAGAAAAAAAAAATGACAGCAAAATCAACTACTATACACCGAACAAAAACAAGAACAGAATAGAGAATGAGGAGACTAAGATGAAAAGTAAAAGAAAAAAGAGAGATGAGGGGAGTTTATTTTTGTCTTACCAGGAAGAAAAGAAACGTGGAGGAACTTAGTTCTTTCCCTTGCCCTTGTGGTCAGAATGCCTTGTTCCGTCGCCATAGCAAAGTTGCAAGCGGCCGTCGAAGATGGGAGAGAACTGAAGGTGGTGGTGGTTGTTATTGTTGTTGGTGTCAATGGTTGGAGGAGCGGAAGAAGGAGCAGGAGCTCCAATGAAGAAAGGTAGATTGGATGATCCGTCTAAAGGTTGAAACCTCTGGAGGTGAGGTAAAAAGGACGGAGAATTGGACTGAAGGGTCCCCCTATTGAAACCAGCAAGGCCCGAAGAGATACTGAAGTTGAGGTTGTAATTGTCACCCCCGCTGGGCTGAGAAGCAGAAGAAGAAGAAGTGACCACAGCTGGCATGTTAAGGTGGTCTGGCATGAAGGAAAAATGCTGCAGCTGATCCGAGTGGTTTTCTCCACTGAATGGTGAGATGGGAAGGGCATGTCCCAATTGGAACTGTCCTGAAGAAGATTGGTGTTGGTGTTGAGTTCTCGCAGATGATGAAGAAGGTCCCACCAAGAGGCCTCCTGGGCTGAAGTAGTCCATAGGTGTCACTGGTGAAGACCAATGTTGTTGTTGCTGTCTTCCCTTGTTGAATAGATTGGCCTCATCATGACCCTCATGGATCTGATGAACAGATGATCCATTAGGACTTGCTGTGGTGGTGGGGTTAACTGTTACTGTGCTTCCAATCCCACCAGTGAGAAGCTCAGTGAAGGAAGCAGTGTGAGACATATGGTTGGGGTTGTTCACATTGTGTTGGTGGTGGTGGTGGTGGTGATGTGCAATGCCAGACTCATTCTCTTTGTCTTTTTCTTTCTCCTTGTCTCTATCTTTTCCCTTCTCTTTTGCTGCTCTTACCCTTGCCCTCTCCCTTGCCTTCACACGGTTCACACGGATCTCAGACCTGGAGAGGGACAAGCCCGAACCCTTGCTTGTCTCGGAAGTGCTGCTACAAGCGGACTTGGAGAGAGAGAGGTTCTGGCTTTGGTTTTGGCTTTGCTGGAGGAAATTGGTGTCTCCATCTGCCTCATCAAAGGCCTGTGCTTGACCACCACGTTGACCACTGGTTGGCCTTTTCTCATCACTTGGCTGCTTAGGGGTATCAGGGAAGGGGTTGTTGAGAGAAGGTAGCTCTGAAATAGCATCAGAAGCAGCATTGATTAACCACTCCACAGCCTTACTGGGCTGGTCATAACCCAAGCGATCTTGAAGGTCGTAGAACTGAATGGCTGTGGTCACCGAGAGCCTAACCCTTCTGTCTCTTAACCCCTTTGAGGTCATCACCTTGCTGTGCCTGTCTTTGCCACCAGATGCTCGAGACACCCTTATGATTCTCGAAGAGTGGTGCCAACTGCTTTGGAAATGGTTTGTGCTAGCATCACTTCCACCTCCTCCTCCTCCTCCTCCACCACCACCACCACCACCAATACCTATTCTTCTTATGTCTCCTTCTTCTTCCTCCTCTTGGTATTGGTCGCTCCTTCCATTTCCAACTCTAGGGAACTTACATGCTGCCTGTGCTTGAATCTCATCCTCTTCCATATCACAGACACGCCTTTTTTCCAAGCTACACAACCCACTTGGTCTACTTCTTCTCTTATCGAACAGGAGAGAGAAGAGAGAAAAAAATAGAGTCAAAGGTGCGAATGGATGAGAGAGTGCACAGAAGGTGGGGTTTTTGTTGTTGCTATGTGCTTTGCATTGATGACTATGATTCAGAATCAGAAGTACTTTGGCCGCGTAGTGATAAAAAGGCCTTTTATTTACGCACCGATAAATCGCGGTCCAAGTCAGAAGCCCTTGATAAAGCTTTTCCCAATCGCAGAAAGAAAAGAAAGCCTTTCAAAAGCAAAAGACTGAGTAGGTCGCAGAGCCCCAGCCTCACCTCCTGCAAACCAAAAGCAACACCACACCCACAACAACAAAAAAATTAAACTAAATTAAATTAAAATTATTACCATCATCCCAAAACCAAGAGAAGTTTATTTATTTTGTACTTGTTTATAAAAATAAAATAAAATAAAATTAAGCCATCAGAACATTCTCAGGTTCACTTATTACACAGCAGATAGGATCTGAGTCTGACCATGTTGCTTAACACTCAGCACCTTAAAAGGTATAAGCCTAAACGTTTTATTAAAAACCATCAAACTTTAAGAAAAGGGATAACACAAATTATGCTTGGAAACTCCTACCTATATGTATATATCTACCTACCTTTGATCCAAGTCTTCGCGCTTTGTTTTTAAGCTAAAGCAGCAAATTTTGCAAATAGGTTTCGGATCTGCACCAAGCTCCTTCTAGCTTCAGCTTGTATTTGCTTGTTTACAGCTTTTTCCTGTCCTTAAAAATAGCAGACATTACGAAATCTCATTAGAACCCACAATAACCTTTTTCATTGAGGCGTAGTTTGGAAATTACAATTATTCTTTAACATAAATTAAAGAGGTTGAGGCTTGTTACTTTGAACATTGTTGGATCGGGTTTTGTGGAAGGTGTTAAGGTCTGGAGAATAGAAAGGGAAAAGAAAACAAGGTCTGAGTTTGTTGTTCCCACACCTCACAGATCTGCGAACCTGGAGTTCCATTAATGGAACAAAAACCAAAAGGGTAAATGAAATTCAGAACCTGCAAATATCAACTCATTAAAACACATTATTGCATTTTCAGATCAGTTCCACCGTTTTGTCAACAGAAAAAACCAGCCTTTCATTATTTGCAAGAAATTCAGACTCATTAAAACAGTATAAATAGGAAGAGAAAAAAGGTAGCTTGGGAAGGAAAAAGGTTAAGAGAGTAATAGACCTTTGCTGTGTTATTTCAGGAATTGTAGAATTTTCCAAATGGTCATGCTTGCTTCTCAAGTGCACCTTGAAATGTAAAGAAAGAAGAAGAAAAAAAAAAGTTCAGCTTTTTTGTTGTTGTTTTCCTCTATCTGAAACAAAAGTTTGTGTCCAAGACAAGACCTTAAATCCAAGACCAGAGCTTATGAACATGTTTTGGTGCTGAATTTTGAGCTTGGTTTACTCTCGCACATGTTTCTCTCTCTCTCTGCACATGGAAACACAAAACTGAATGAGTGAGAGAAGTTCGACACAAGAATGTTCTAAAGGATTGTTTGGGTGGTGAAAAAGAAAGTGAAAGAAAATTGTGGTTGTGCTAAAACTAGAAGTACAAGGTGGAAGTTGAACCTCTGCTCAAAGTGGCTCAAGCTGAAACCTGAAGTGAAAGAGGAAGATGAAGAAGAACATAGAAGAAGAGATTGTTCCAAAAATCACCGGGCTTATCGGGAAACGGCAGACACTGTGCCGTTTCACACTTTTATGAATGCATAGCTCCACTTCTTCCATCTTTGTCCCTGCTTTTTCCTCATTTTACTCATTTACCTCTCTGCTCATTCATTATTCTCATTAATTATACCATCAATTTTATATTTATTAACACACTATAATAATAATCACAATAATAATTAAAGTCAATATTAAAATCAGTTTCATTTGAATAATTTTGTTCTTATTCAAAGAATTCTGTTTCATTTTTTCTTCTCACCAGATTTGTGTTTGGGTTCATATTGGATTGTTTATCGCTTTATTGATTGTTGTTTCTCTTACTTTTTTAGGTTTTTCTCTTTAGGTCCTTTTGTCATGTGCCATTGGGATTCTTTTAAAGTGGGTGACCTTTCTTTGTTCTCGTGGAAGGCTTTCAATTATTTACTTTTTTCCTAATATATATATATAATTTGTAGCTTATGATTTATTTTTTAAAAACAAGTTAGACCAATGTAGTATTATTAGTCCTTAAACTACTTAAGAGTTCATTTAAAAAGAGTTTTTGTTTGTCAAATGCTTACTTAGAATTATATAGGTTGTGATTAAAAGCTATGGGAAAACCTAGTGACCCAAGTCATCTAAAAAGGGACCCCAAAACTGATTTATAAAAGTAAAATAAACTAACTCATTTATGTTGAGTACAACTTCCCTTTCCTTCAATCCAAGCTCAAGCAATTTCAAATTCAAACAATAACACAGTAAAGTAAAGAGAGAAAGGAATTTAAAAGGCTGCGCTGTATAATCAAAATTATTATTTTTTTTTTTTATCTCTTCCTAGTTCTCACAACACCAACCACATCTAGTAAACTTTATGATGCGAAGGATCTTTCACTCAAATTTCAGTCCCATGTGTGGTAGACCCATTATTTAACTCCAATGGTGTTATTTTAAAAGAAAAATCTTGAACCGAAAGTACTCACTCTAGATAATCTGATAAAAATTACTCTAAACTATAAACTAAAAAAAAAAAAGTCATGATTTTCTTAAAGTATGGAAAGAAAATAAACACTCCTAGTCTAATAACGTAGCTTAGTTAGTTGTCTCCAAAAAGTTGAATAACCAAATGCATTTCGTAGATTCCAAATTGAATTATTAACCCCGTATCAAAGAGGCAATTGTCTTGTCCCACTTTCTTTTTGAACTTTCGTGTCTGTCATTAAATTAAACTACTATCATTATCACATAACTCTCATTGAAACAAGTTTTTTAGTATCTTTAAAGTTATTTTCTATGTAAATATAAATTTAGTTTAATTATATATTTCAAGAGCAGCAAAACTTATCTGATCGAATATTTTGTTGTCTCATGTGACATGTTGTCGCAAAGTTTCAATGTAATTGAAGAAGCATGTTCTTTTATGATCAGAAGAAGCAGAATTGAATATTTAGTGTGTGGTATTTTGTCAATTGAAGGAGACAAATGTGGGTATTTCACAACCGTCTATGTCTGATTCTGGGGATAAATATCCGTTGTTTCTTTTTGCAAATATGATATACATGTTGTACACGGTTCTAGCAAGAAGCCCAAATGTATTTTAATTCTGAAACAGATCAGGTGGGTTTGCTCGTATATATCCACACACTCTTTCTTCTAAATCTTAATCTTCGAAAAATGGTAATTTTATTTAAGGTTACTTTTTTTAAGTACCTGAGTTTCAAGTTTCAAATCAGTTCTATTTTAAAACTCACATTTTAGGTGTAAATCTTTTGACGTGACCCACGGTTTTGTTTTTTAAAATGTTATATTAAATTAGTAAAGGGTTTGGCTCTTCTCAACCTCAATATTCCAGTTTTTCAAATTTGTTGTTATTAAATACGTTACCTAATATAATTTTCGAATGTTCATACTTTTTGTTTTCAGTACATATTTTTAAATCCAATTTTGTTGTGTTATTAGGTACATCTTGCACCTAATATAGAGTGTTCATAATAATTTTGTTTTCAATAAATACTTAAAGGAAACAGTGTTTATATTAATCTCAATTTCTAAACAACGACACTTTTAATATGCTAAACTAAAAGATCAAATTTATAATAAAGTTTAGTATAAACTCTGAACTCGTGGCAAAAGTTTGCTTTTATTGAATTTTAATATGAAATTTGACTTTATCTGGATGAACTAAACAATTGTTTTGCTTTAAATTGTGGATTGCAAATAGCTAACACACGATTGGGGAGGTCAAACTTTTACCTAAATACGTATTAATTTGATTAGCCCCACATATTACAACATAATTATAGGTAGCAATTTTGTAGGTATTCCTACCTAAGATGCCATTTTTTGTAGTTTGAAGTAGTGCCTAGTTTTGTTTTTTATTTTTAAAAGAAAGTGCTAAGCCCAATAGCAACCAACACAACAAAAATATCTGGAAAAAGTAATGTAGAGCTAGGTTTCTAACGATAAATTTACACATTCTCAACCACAGGATATTAACATTAACAAAATATGTTAGGATAGTGTAAAATTCAAAAATATCTTTATTTTTCTTAAAATACATATTTAATGGCAAGAAATAAAGACATTTCATGTTCTAACTTGTACATTATTTAACTTTGTTTATTTTTAAGCAGTAACGCAATTATAATTCAATAAATAATCAGATTATCATTTATTTAACAAAATTTAAGTCATTTTTCCTTTCTCTTTCCTTAATAAATTCAAGTATCAAAAGCACAAGTTAAATTCCTATAACTTTTAATTTTTTAAAGATCAATTTTACATTCTTTATATTTCAAATTATACAACTAATCAGATTCCTTGTTTTTCGTTTTTTATTTTAAAATACTTTCTTTCTTCTCTAACTCTGTTTTATAAACATAAAGTAAAGACATATAATTAAAATTGTTGATTTTTTTATAATAATTACTTTAAAATTTATATAATGTGTTTTTGTGTTAATTTATTTTAAATTGTATATGATAAAAATTATATTTTCTTTTACTATATATTTCAAAAATAATATCATGTTACATGAGATAGTATTTGTTAAGTTAATAAGTCACATTAGTTTATAATAATTATTAAAAAATCTGAAGGGTAACTGGCTAGAATATATTATAAAATCGTCTTCAATATGAAGCACTGTGTGTATTTAACTATTAAAAAGATACATAATTTATTTTACTTTTTAATCTTTTCAAGTGTAACAAAAACAAAGGAATCACAGACTACCAAAAGATAAAAGAAAAATGTAGACAAATATTTATTGAGTAGTATTGAACACTGTCTCATTCTAGTTTCAAGAAGTCATGAACAAGCTGACTTTGAACAGTAAAATTTACACCAGAAATGTGCATGGCAGAAATTTACTTATAGAGGGTTAATTAATGTTACAGATTCAAACCTGGTATAGTGGAGGATTAAGTTGACAGCTTTGAAAATTAGTCACAAAGCTTGCATGCTTAAAAAAGCATTGGAGAACCCAATATTATTTAGCTCTGACATTTCTATAAAAAATTGCATGTTAATAGTACTGACAGGTATCAGTGTTTATATGTAAACAAATCTCAGTTTGTTAATTAAAAATATTGTAATATATAAGTATTTCAACATACTACCACAAGAATTGTTGGATAACTGAGACTGAGGATTAGGGTAAAATAATAATTTTAAGAATTATGAGGACTGCAGGTTCAACTTTAAGGGGTACAGAAATCAATTGCCTAAATACTAACCTTTCTATAAATTATGGATCTGCATTGTCGTCATGCATTTCCAATTCATACAGACAAGTACATTTTTATTTTACTATGGATCTTAATAATTTTTTACATATTTTTTTTCTCAATATTTTTTTTGTTTTAGTATTTGGTCCTTCTCATCTTTAAGCTGTGATGAGTTATTGATGAAATTATCATATTAGTAGCTTAGTAACACTTATATGTATATTTCTTTTATAATTATTTTATTTAAAAGAAGAGAATTAGCCAATGGTAATGCAAATTTTATGGTTTGACTTAAGGTGTGCATCTATTTTCTTTTTGACATTTTTTATACTAAAATGAACCAAAAATAAATAAAGAATACTGGAAAAAATTGTATATCCATCCATCTTAATCATTTTTTTCTTCTACTACCTAAATAAATAAATAAAAAATATACAAACTTTATAAACTCCTCGTTTTATCACATTCACTAACTTTATTCCAAAACAAAATAATTTTTAAAAAATATATGTGACATAATTACTGATAGTTTAAAAAATAACATTACTTTGTATATTTCTTATTTTTTAACATGTACTCCTACAATTACTCCTACAATTGGACGAAATGATTAAAGTATCTCATCATTTGTTTTTTTTTAACAGTATCCATTATTCCTAACATTGCTATTATTGATGTCACTGATGTGCTATCGGAGGAGGAAAAGAAGAAGAATAAATGAAGAAGAACGTTGTAAATTATTTTGGAATTTTTTTTTTCAAACATATTTATTGTGTTTTGAAAAGTTGGTTCTAAAAAACACATTTTAGAAAGTTTCATTTAGAAAATGTTTTTTTCTAAAAATAAAAAACTTATTCCAAACTATATTTAATGTGTTTTACTTTTTTTTTTCTGAAAATTGTATTCTAGAAAATATATTACTAAAAAAATTCTGAAACAAAAAACATGAAAAATATTTAAAAAAAGATAAAATAATTATTTTAAAAATTATGCGAATGCAAGTTTAAATTGAGAGGTTTTGCCTTAAAAAATAAATAATATTAATTACGAGAAAAAGAAATTATGATGAACCAAAATGAAAGAAAAAATAGCAAAGGCCGAAAACAAAATTCAAAAATTTACTTAAGGTGTGCTATTATAAATATCATATTCTTTTTTATCTCTTGCTATTGAATAACAAATAATGAAATAATGAAATAAATATTATACAAACACTAATTCAAAATAAACAGTGGCATTGTTCCATCGTATTTATTAATTTAAAATAATAATTAAAAAATATATACATATGATGGCTTACTCAATCATTTACATAATCATTCAATGGATAACTCATCAGTTAAATGGTGTAAATAAATAACAAGAGTCAATAATACAGATAACATGCTTCTCAATCATTAACTATGTAAAATAATATGGATATCTTTTTATTTAACTTAGTTCATCACTCAGTAATGTTAAGAAGTAAAACAAATTTTATTAAGTGCTAAACCGGGGAAAATAATTATCAAGGACTATGCATAGAATCACAAATTTATGAACAAACAAAAATTATTTAAATCTTATTATTCATGGTATGTTTACTATTGATCAATATTTATTTTTCATAGCATTGTTTGGTATTTCATTTTGATTCTTGATTTTTCAAAAAAAAAAAAAAAACACACACACACACCCACATATATACTTAAACATAAGTTGGAAACATTTTTATATTCATGAAATCTATCTTTATAAAATTTGAAGACAAAACAGGATAGGTAGACAAATCTAATAAAGTAAGTGTTTAAATAGTTTTGGGGTATTCAGACAAGGTATTGATGATCATGTTAGTTTATTATTTAAACATAAAAGTGTCAGAGTATAATAGTTTTACTTATACCGTGAACACCTCTATTTAACACATGTTTCTTTATTTGATATTAACACCTTATGCATGTATGTGCAAACTCATCACAAACTCGATGGATCCAATTCAAAGAGATATTTCAAGACCGACTTACTTTTATAAAAAATTTCTAATACAAACAACATCTGTGTTACATAAAATTTATTAATTTGTAGTCATATGTTATATTTCTCAAATAAGTCAAGTTACAGCCTAACCTAAATAGGTTGTCAATAGAATATTATGTTGTAGATAATATTTTTAGAATTTATTTATGATATATATTCAGATTATTTATATGTGTGTTTATCCAATAATAAAACATGTTAAAAACATGTCATTGATATTTATCTGGAGCATGTTTAGGTCTTGTAAGGATATATAAAGAGATAAAAAAAATGTATTTAATGACTGTTATAAAAAGAAAAAAATGCAGATTAAATAGTATACTACATTAGAAATTCAAATTTAATTTTCATTGTAATATTAAAATGTAAAAAACATACAGTTTAAGTAATTTAAAATAATTAATAAAGTATGTCAAATATCTCAATGGTGAACAATACTTAAGATGATCATATTTCCCAAACTGTTAGCCAACTTAGACTAATATTGACTGTCCAGGATACTTTTACAGAAATATAGATGTATTTTCCCCTTTTATTTATACACATTCAAAAATGTCTATTAAAAGACAAATTACTGCTTTTCTATAAATTATATCAAATAATTTTTACACTAAATACGCTTAGCATAAAATGAATGTATCTTCATTAATACTTCAAGGTCATTCTATTATAATTTCAAATTGAAAATGATCACACTTACCACCGTTGTGACATCTCGAACTGATATATATTAGTCTAAGTGAAATTAGATTTGAATTTTTAAAACAAGATATCGAGTGTTAACTTTAAAGATGTAAAAAAAAATATTAAAAGAAAACTTCATTAAGCAACTAATCATGTTTTTATAAAAATTAGTTATCAATAAAGAAACATAAATAATAAAAGTAAGAAAAAATGTTTATTTTTTGTTAGAAAAAAATAAGCACCACAAATTTCTTAATAATTAGTTAATGTAAAAGTGGAAGATTAAATTATATATTTGTATTTTGTTATGCTCAAGTAGAGTAGTTTTCCAGTTCTACATCCAAATGTAATGGAAATCAAACACTAAATAGTTATTTTTTGAAATAAAATATTTTTAAGTAGATATTTTTTTAATTAAGAGTTTAGTGAATTTCAAAATATCGAGAACGGTAACAACTAATATGTTAAAAATATTAAATTAATATAGGTTATATTTAAGTCAACCAATAATTTTCATTTTTATTATTTTAACTATTTTTTAAAAAATAATTTTGAAAAAAAAAAAAAGATGTATTCACAACATGTATATCTAAATTCCAGAATTGAAAAAAGTCACATCTATTTAATTTTTGTATTGAAATTTTTATTGGTATAATATTTTTTCTATTAAACTGAAAAGGACAGATAAGCATACATAGACTATTTTCATCTGTTAATAATAATAGTATTAATAATAATTATTGTTATCTTTATTAAGTTGACTTAAAAACATTCAGATAACTAAGTAATAATTTATTTCATTAAATTGTAAAATTAAAAGAATGTGATAATTATTAGGAGAATTCTCTACTTTAAGTTATTTGTGGTTCGTGTTTTGTAATTAAATTGTAAAAATATTTAATAGTTATGAAATGTTTTTAAGGTAACATCACTTCTTCTTTTTTTATCATCATTACATTTTTTCCCGGAGAAAAATATATTGAAAGAGTTTTGTTTTGTCTAGTTATAACCTTTTTTATACTCCATTATACAAAAACTAATCTTGTTTGGGTATGATCCTCACTACTTTCATATTAAAAAATTTGACTGCCAACTAAACATTATGATTAAGTGTTAATGAATGAAGAAATAAATAACTAAATAAATAAATGGACAAAAAATTCAATACACTAAAGTATCAAATTTTGTGTATTTAACATTTTAAAAAGGCTAAAGAAAGTCAGGTCCAATAAACCTTTTTCATTTGGTAATTTTGAGATCTCTTGTTATAAATACTTTTTAAAAAATATTTTAGTGTTTAAATTTTATCAATTGCACCAATTAGAATAGAGTGTTTAAAAAGAAATATATATCCTTGGACATGGAAATGTGATAAACAACAAAGAAGACACAAAACTGAAGGACGATCAGAGATTTTATTTTTCTTTTTTTAAATGAGAATTGAATTGGAGGGAGAAAGGGTCATGGGAAGAGTGTGATTAATCTACTCATAAGGGACAGAATAAGAAAGGGGAGAGTGTAAATAGCATCAACTTAAATTGTTAAGCCCAGGCGAGTGGCCCAATACAGATAATATTCAAAATACATAAATAACATCAAACAAGTAGAGAAAAATTCACCACATTTTTTTTTCTATTTTTTATCCAATTATGTATATTTTTTATTTTAACGTTCGGCTTAGTTTTATCCTTTTAGGAAAAAAGATTCTAAAATTTAGAATAAAGGATTTCTATTTATTATTAATTTTATCCAAAGTGAAAATGAGTAAAGTTATTTGTATAATTTCAGAAAATTTATTCTAAAATTAATACGAGGTGGTAGAAGAAATTCGTAGAAGATTGCAACTCAAATTTTCCGAACCACTCTGGATATATTTTTTTAATGGGTTCTGAGTAATTTAATATGAAAATTTTCCTTTTTTATCAGATATTTTCTAGTAATCTTATAAATATTAAAATTTTCACTTCATCCTTATATTTAATTATTTTTATATTTTATAATTCAAAATTTAAAACCTGTGTAATATTGCATAATTTAAAATAGTAATTTAAAATTTAATTTTAACTTCTAAATTATATAATCTAAAAATTAATATTATATTTCAAATTAAGTTATTTTTTATGAAAATAATTACTGTATTATGATGTAATCCAAAATAGAGTATTAAATTTAAAAAACACAGTTCATAAATCATTTTTTTTATGAAAAAGCTTCCGCATTATTAAAGCAAAATCAAAACATTTACTTATGAGTTCACGAGACAATAAATGGACAAAAAGATGATAATAACAGAAGGAGTAGTAGATAAGAAGAGAATGATCACAATAAAAAAATATATATATGGTTTAGAAAACAATTTTAGTTTTTATAAACTCTATGGAGATGCACGAGAAAACCATGAAATATCAAACGAAATAACCATTCGTTATAAGAAATAAAACACTGGGCTTCTGCTAGCCAAATTAATGAAAAAAAAATCAATTGTTTACCGTATTATATAATCATAATGTTTTAACGTATTAAAAAAATAATAATTGAACTGAAACTATGTTCTGTTATAAATAAATATCTACGGAGCGAATTCTTTTCCATGATACATCAGCGTATTATTATATATTTATCCTATTGATTAAGTATGAAAAATTTAAAATATAGTTAATATATCCAGCGCTTACATATTTTGAGATAATTTATTCAAAGGAAAAAAATTATATTTAGTTTTGTGCATATAATATAATTAATTTATGGTCTAGTTGACTAAAAAAATATACATTACAACAAATATACATAAAATAAAAATTAGAAAATAATAATAATTATCAATGGTAAAATATATTAGTTAACTAAAAGACAACAATAAAATAAATAAGTTGATAAAAATAAACTATAGTTATTCTTTTTCTTAGATTGGGCATTAAATAATTACTGAAAATTTGACTTCTTGGGTAGATGGATCCGTCTTCCTACTAGGTAAGATGTAACAGGTTGAGGTTTCAGAGCAGATATACTTAAAATTTATGACCACATGCCAACCAGGTCAGTTGAAAATTTTATAATGCTAAAACATTTATGATCTGTGTCATTTTTAATGAACATTGAGATACTACCTTGAAAACTCATTAATGCTGCTGCAACTTTATAACAGAGGTTTTTACTTTCACCAAGACTACAAAATATTTAAAAAATGTGCCTGTCTTAGGTAAAGTTTGAACTTTATGAAAAAAATAAAAATAAATAATGAAAATGAATTTTACTTTTAGTTAAAAGATACTGAATATGAGCTTTTCTTACTTCTTCTAACTGTCAAAAGCCAAACATTTCAAACACTGCCCCTCGTTGTCTTGCCTGACTTGGTAAACAAGGAGTTAGGATTCTGAAAGATAAAAAACAGTCTATGACGACCAGATTTCATGACGTCACAATCTATTAATGGGGTAGAAGAGAATCAGAGAATTATTAAGATATACAAATGAAAAAAAAAAATTCATTCAAAACAATAAATACTGACCAATGTATAAAATATAAAACACTACAGAAAAAGTTAACTACTTTGGTAATAGAAAAAAAAAGCTAAAAATCAAAAATGGAATTCATCAATACATTTAATTATATAATTAATCAAAAAAAAGTTAACGTATTTGTTAAAATTGCTATTTAATAAATTCGTAGTTAAAGATTTTTTTTCTCAAAATAAATCACATAAAACAATTAAATATTTGTTTAATTAATTTAAAGCTATGTAATCATATTGAATAGGTTAACAATGATATAAAGTATATGTTTTAAAAACTTATATAATCTGAAATGTTAATCTTATTTAAGAGTGTAGGACTATTTATGCTATACCTCATTAATATAAAACTCAAAGCTATAATATTCTTCACTGTATGATACAAAATATATAATATTAATTTTTAAATTACAAAATATAACCCCAGAATATTAAGTGCTTTAAAATATTATTTGTGTACTTTATTTGATATTTTTAGTCTAATAATAATAATAATAAATACTTTAAAAATATTAAAATAATTATTAAATAAAACTATAATAATAAATATAATTGTCTTGATTTTATCTTATTTCATAGCTTTTTAATTTATCTAAACAACCTTATTTCCTATGATAGTTTTTTTCATCTTTTACTTTTTCTTCTTACCATCTTAAGAAATCCTAATTGTCCACTTTTCAACGTGGGTAAGAAGTTTTCTTCACTTAAAAAAATATTTTACTATCATGCGTATTGTTTTTTCAAAATTGTGTGATTATCTCTCTATTTATATTTTTTAATAATTTTATAACATCTTAAAATCTATTTTTATAATATAATGAACACATATAATTTATACACTATTTTTAATTTAAATATTAATATTATATTACATTTCACCCACATTAGAAACTCTAAAAGGCTTAAGTTCTTCTCTTGTTAAACTCTTATCCGTATTAACAACTGTATTACAATTCTGTTATGTTAAAAAAAAAGTAATATTAAGTTTATACTCATGTACCAACATATGTCATAGTGTAGGAATTTATCATATCCATTGCATATTTAATATAACAATTTGTTACGATGTAGTAATAATATCTTATATTGAGTATTATGATGTTTTTTTACAGCAAAATCCATGTTAGAAATTTTCAAGAGTCTTACCATTTCATATTTTAATTTATTTGATTAAAAATATTAATAAGACTTTAAATTTTATTAAATTTATGAACTTAATACTCAACGCACTCAATAATAATACCTCATTGGTTACTATGTGTGTCCTTTATATGTATTCATCCAATAATATCACCACTCTGAGTGTAAATTAATTTAGTATTGATATTGCATTAACAATCAACTTTTTGTAGTACTCAAACTTATACTGAAGAGATAATAAATATTGTTTTTTTTTTATCACTAAGGATTACACTATTATTTAATCATTGAGACTTAGTTCATTCTCTTGTCTACCATATTTAAAGGATTCACGTACAAAATGTTGATTAAACCTTTATCTCGTTTAATCAAATAACTAACTTTTGAAAGTCCAAATTTATAGTGAAAAAATAATCAACACGAACTTGTTGTCGTTGCTTACCAGTCATCTTAGTTCGAACCTATTAGCAAAAATTTAGAACTAATACTCAGAATTCAACTAATGTAACAATCTAATCATTGTAAATTAATTATGACCTGACTTGATTAGTTTGCATCAAACAACAATTAATAAATTCTGCAACAAATTACACTATCACTTGAGCAACATCACTTGGTGCATCAAGCCATGAAGTTATACAATTCATCGCAATAACTTTACTTTTCTTCTTTGTCGCTAATGCTCTATATTATAAGTTGTTAGGTATTCAAGTGTGAGTCTAAGTTTCACGTTTGGTAGGAATGAGAAAGTTGAGTAACATATAAGAAAGAAGACCCGTAAACACAATGACTTAAGGTTTTTGGTTGAAGGTGGTGTCATTCTCTTATATGGGTTTGGCTCGGTTCTCATTATTGTGAGATCTCCCAAGGTTTTCCCTCACGAATTTTCCCAACAAGTGATATTAGAGTCTGTATGAAAAAGTTTCAGATAAGTATTTTTGTGAGACCTCTCAGATTTTCCCAACATAAATAAAGTTTGAATGACCAATCTAAAAATCAATGGATAACAAGTTCAATTTGTTAATCCAACTCATTTTCCCAACATAAGTAGAGTTTGAATGACCAATCTAAAAATTAATGGATAACAAGTTCAATTTGTTAATCCAACTCAACTATTCTTACTCGTTCCAATATATTTCAAACTTCAACTCTCACGTGGTTTTAGTATCACTATTAAGATTTGATCAATAATTGAGCTATAGGTTCATAAAACCAAATCATACCAATAAAACAACAATACATTAAAATAAATTCACACCAAATATTAGTTTAATCAATTCAATATTAATAATTATTTTATAATAATTAGAAATATTACCAAACAATTTTTTAGTGTAAGTTAAATACTATCTTTACCTAATATTTACTTATACATATCAATGACTCCAGTATAAGAGAATATGATTAAGATTTTATATAACCTTTCATACCACTAATTAACCAAATAAAAATTTAAACGAATTGAGATAACATTTTCAATTAACCAATCATATAAAACTAAAACCCTGCAGATAAAATAAAAAGTATAAAAAGAATTAAAGAAAAAAAACTTATTCCAAAATAAACTTTTATAAGATTTAAATAACTAAGACACATCCATCTCCTAGTGGATTAAAGTTGTAAAAAAATATAATAAATAGTTAAAAAAAAGAAGATGAGAGAAGTTCAGAGGATGAAAGTTTTTAAAAATTATAAATTTTGGAGATGAATAATTAAATAATTAAAAAAATATAATTTAAATTTATCAATTAAAAATTATTTACTCTAAATTATAAAATTATTTTTACAATATTGTATAAATTTAATTTAAATCTGATAGTCCAATTTATTTAATGTTTTTGTTATTTATATAGTATATATTTTGTTAATTAATTATATAAAAGTGGTTCTGTATTTCGTTCTAGTATATTTTAATTTATATGATAAGATTAACTATTTATAAGTTATGTAATGCATTTACCTACTGAAATATAAGGTTATTTTCTTATTGACGTAAAACAAAATAAAAAGTAAAATTAAGTTGAATAGGTATTGTAAAAATATAAAAAAAAAATTTCAGTACTGTTCTGAATTATACTCAAATCTTTAAAGATTTTACATTTGAGAAATCTTAATTAATATACAACCACTATATATATATATATATATATATATTAATTAGCATGTATTATTTAATTTAAAAACAAATAATACAATACCATATTGTCTGAAAGAAGAATCTTATCTGTCACACGAATGTGTCCAATATAAAAGTAGGTTGTAGTGTGCAATCCCAAAGAACATCCTGATTCTTCAAATATCTTTCTTTTAGTCATGTTTTGTTAGAATGGTGTCAAGATTCACATAAATCTGATCTACTTTTAATTTCATGAATATGTACTCCTACTGAATTTTTTTGTTTATAGTATTTATTTAACAAATTATAGCCATTAAATTCATTCTTGATAAAATATAACAGGATTTTCCTAATTACTTGATGATACTCTTGCAAATATATCCTACCTGTAGTAGTTACATAATTAAGAATCATGTTTTATAAATAATGTGAAAATATCTTTAAAATATTAAAAAAATAATTTTGTGCATTTCATCATTTTTTAAATTATTATCCTTGATATTTACCAATAAAATAAATATCCTTAAAAAAACAATATTCTTTTATGAATAACTAAAACAATATATGTTTTTATTAGATATATTAAATCCATAAAAGAATAATTTTCAAGGTTTTAAATACTTTAGTGGTGACACCTATTAGTATTTTTTATTACCTTATAGCTAAGCTTAAAAGATGTAGATTCATACTGTAGAAATTTAACGTTTTTAAGGAATGTTATAATTTATAAGATACAAAAAATGTTTTTAAGGAATGTTATAATTTATAAGATACAAAAAATATATTTAATTTTAATTAATATGATTTTAAACTATTTTAATTTCTAAATATTTCATTTTAATAAGTGTAACATTTAAAAAATCTATAATACAGTATCTTTCGAATTCAAAAAGAAATAATTATTATTAATTTTATTATAATAAATACTCTTTGTCATGTTTATAATAAATATATAAATATTATTTTTGTATCATCTAATATATTTATGTTATATTTGGTTTTATTCTCTTTAAGTTTTTTTTTGTCCCTTTTGTTAGTAAGAGTGAAAAAATAAAGTCTAAAACACTAAATAATTACAATTTCTTTTATTTTTTAAAGAAAGATATCATTTTTTTATAAAAATAAATAAGTGATGTTAACGTCATACAATTTTCGTACAATATTTTTTTTTTAATCAAAATTATATCATATTAATATAAATTTAATTTATTTTTTTATATTAAAATTGTGTTAATATGATACAAATTTAATTTTATATTTTTTAATTTTGTGTTTATCTAAAATCGTATTAAAATATCATAATTTATTTATTTGAAGTGATGTTTCCGTGATACTATTTATTCAATTTGATAAAAAAAAAATTACACCCTTTCTTAAAAGAAAACTAAATAAACTAAATAAGCGTGTGCGGTGCTTTTGTCCAAAAATAAACGCTTATATATATATATTTACTTGTGATGCAAATATGGATGAGTTTTCGTATATGGGATAGTTTCTCGTTGTAGTCGCAATAGCTACATTCGGGAAGCTACAAGTGTACACTGTTAAAATATTATAATAATCTTTAGAGGACATAGATCGTCACATGGTTGAACGATACCAGTTATAAGAAGCCTTGCATTCACTATTCCTTCAACATCTACATGTATTAAGTCAATATATATTATGACACATTATTAACTTTTCTTTGAAATATATAATAAAGTTATAATCCTGCTAGAAAAATATGTTTATGAACATATAAATGAAGGTGAGTATATATAGGTGTATAAAATCATTTGTAATATATATATATATATATATATATATATATATATATATATATATATATATTTTTAAATAAATAATTAAATATATATTTTTTTTTTATAAAAATTAATAATATAAAATAATTTATAATATATATATATATATATATATATATATATATATATATATATATATATAATGTTAAATAAGTAATTAAAATTATATCTTTTATTTAAAAAAATTAATAATTTATAAGTTGAATTATTAATATGTATATATAAAAGTATTTCAGAATACTTGTAATTTAACAAAGTTTAATAAAATTAGTAACTATAAAATGATATGATGAAAAAGTTATAATGAGAAAAATTTAATATTCTCTTCTTAAGTAAAATATTTCAATTATCAAATATGAAAAAATATTTAAATACTGAATAATTATTAATAATTTAAAGATATTAATATTAACAACTTTTTAGTCAATCTTTTTTAATATTATTTTCTTTTTAAGTTTGTAAGATTTTTGTAACAAACATTAACAACACTTAGACTTTACTATAGGTAGTTAGTATCATTTTTAGATGATGTCAAGTCAACTATAACTATTTATTAATTGAGGTTATTTTTTTAATATTATTAACTAAATTTTTTTTACTACATTTTTAATTGAAGGCAGATGAAAAGTTATTTCAATTAATATTGACAAAGTAAAATAATATAAAACATTGGTTTAAACTTTTTTATTCTTTGTCTATTTAAAATTTTAAAACCTCAGCATCTTCAGAAATTAAAATATATAAATAATTTTGTTATAACATTTATTTTAAATTAATTATTTTGTGCATTGAAATATTTCCAATTATAAAAATTATCATAATGCATATTTTCTATAGCAAATGAATAATAAAATAAAATTACATCACAATATTTTTTAAACTAAATAAATTTCAATTTTATTATATTTATTATGTATTTTTCATTATTCATTTTCTTATATATGTCTGTTTATTTATTCTTTATCAAACAAACATATATTTTTTTTTTTTTTTTGTTAAAAAGTAACAGTTGATTTTGTTCATAAAATGCTCCATACAAATACATTAACCAAAATATAAACCATTCTAATAATATTATAGATTGTAGTATAAAAGTAAGATGTAATAAAGGATTTTCAACAAATTGTACATTCTTAAACATCATTACACCTAATTAAAACATATTAAAATAAATACTTAAACCAAATCCTAACAAAAATTGATAAGTAAGTTTTAAATTAATAAGATTGTAATAAAAAATGTATAATATTTTAGACTCATGTATCAAATATAATCACCACACTAAAAAACAATAACTTAAAACAATCTTACAAGATATCAAGTTAATTAAAATAAAACAATTATACTAATAAACAATAATTATATAAATTATTTTATTGAGATTTGTTTCAACATATTTCATCTTGTAATTCATATTCAACCACCATAGATTGATAATGAATCTATTTATACAAATGATTAAACATGCTAGGTACTTAATTTGTACTAATTTACTCACACACAGGTGAAAAGATAATTAATTTGTTACGAGAATTTTTAACTTTAGCAAAAAAATATTTTATTAGAGTGAAAAAATATCTTGCTTGAACAGAAATATCTCCATTGAGTAAAAATATTCTATATTTTTTTATTTTTACTTGATTGAGAATAATTTTCATGAATTAAAATTTATGTGAGAACAAGTCTCTTCTATTTTTTAACTCAATTAATAAATTCAAAATATTAAAACATATAATATAATTTTATAATTCGCACATAATGTAGGAAAAATATATCATAAAAATATACCGTATGTGAAAATTTGAAATTATATATAATTCACCAAATAAAAATTTAAAAAATATATAAAACTAAAGAATAATAAATTTGTAAAATTACTATTTGACAAAAAAAATACAACACAATAAAACTGTAATTAATTGTAAAAACCAACATATTAAATAATACTTTTTATATTATGTTAAAGTAAGTATTTGGCCTAAGTTCAAGAGGGGGGGATGAATTGAACCCTTTTCAATTCTTTTCGCAAACTTGCTTTTCAATGTGAGAATACAAATTCTTTAAAGAAACTTAGAATGCAATCTGCAGAGGTTCAAACAATTAACAAATATTAACCCCAAT